>JGI12053J15887_10000270_pt1 | contig 19960 bp, 14 predicted proteins | sample MedBloCAOM1_O3_FD_15887 | JGI IMG/M metagenome (IMG submission 15887)
CTGCAGAGCCGCCATTTCCGCCCGGAGATTTCTGGCGGCCGTGTGATCCGCCCCATAACGGGCGCTCCACTCGGATTCCTTGTTCTGATCGTCGAGAAATTGCTGCCGAAGCTTCGTGATAACGGGATTGCTTAGTGCGTCCGTGACGACCGGATCAGGAATGTTAAAGCTGTTCTCCTTGTCCGACCGCTGTTCCAGAACGCGAGATATCCGGTCAAGTTTTGCTCGGGCCTGGCTGGTATCGGCGCGGGCCTTGGCCAGGGCTATTCCGAGCTGATCGAGCTCGACTTCGCTCGCCAGTTTTCCATCGACACCGATAATAATACTGTTCTCGGACTTGAAATCCTGAACTGCCTTGTAGGCATCGCTCGCCTGCTGGCGCAGCTCTCCGATTCGCTGCTCAAGCCATGCGCTGGCGCGACGCGTCGCCTCAAACTTCGCCTGCAGTTGATCTTCGATGTAGGCATCGGCGAAGGCGTTGGCGATCGTGGCAGCCTTGTCCCGATTAAGGGAGGTATATGCGATCTGCTCGATGTAGCTGCGTCCCAAGCGCGTAACCCGCAGATTTTCTTTAACAGCGGCGAGAACGCGCTGCGTTAGTTCAATGTTCGACGGCTCCTGCTCCGGTCCGGTCAATTTAAATAACGAAAAGATGCGGCGCCTGAGACCCGGACCTGAGCCGACGAACTCGGGATCCTCGGTCAAATGCAACCGGTGGATAACTGCTTCCACCACTTTCTCGGATTTGGTAGTCTCTATCTCGCTTTCCACCGACGCATCTTCAACGTTGCGATTTTCAGACGCCATTTCGGTTTGGGTCCAGGTGACCTTCTTGGTGTCGATGATCATGTCTGCTTGCGCAGTATATTTGGACGGCGAAATTGCGACGTAGCTGGCTCCAAGAACAATCGACAAACCGGTAACCAAGGCGATCAGGCGCCACTGGCGGCCAAGGAAATCGCGTATCTGGATCATGGATAACGTTCCGGAACTTGGATCGTTATCTATCGCCGGTGTGTAGGGTGGAAATTGCCCGGCAAGGTTCATAAACAGTTCCTCAAACTAACCCAGGCCCATTTCGGCCATGTTGCCTCATCGCACAGCGATTTTAACGTGACGGGCTTACCGGTCCTGCTAAAGTGTTTGGGGCGCCGTTGGTATTGGTGACGGCGAGGCCCGGTGCTGCAATCTGGACAAGTGCGGAAACGCCGCCGCCGCCGCCGGGGTTTGTGTTCCTCCCTGGCGATACATTCGGATTGATAATTACCACGCTGCCCACGGAGCTGTCTGCAGAAACCGTCGCTGCCTCCGTCGCGGCGGTCGAGAGATCCCCTGCAACGGCGGCAAACGAAGCCTGGAATTGTCCGTCCTGGAAGCCGGCCACCGCTTGCTGGATAAGCTGCGCCGCTTGCTGGTCGACGGTTGAACAAGCTATTGCGGCCTGGGCGAGACCAGCAGCGATCGCCGTCTGAAATCGCGGGTTGGTTCCCTCTGCAACCTTGATGAGATCAGCAGCAAGGGAAGCATCTGTTCCCGCAAGATCTCGGGTAGTCGCCTCGATGGTGCGAGTATCAGAACCGGGAGCGACCAGAGCGTCGGGGTGAGCTCGGAACTGACTTATCACCGGGTCGGAGGCCGGCGGCTTGAGGCATCCGGCCCATCCCTGGTTACCGGAAATGATGAGCAATGCCGCGACACCCAGCACCGTGAACGTCATTCTGGCACTCATTGAAAGGCCCCAACTATTTGTTTCTGATCGAAAATTATTCCACAAGCTACATGAGACTGCAAAACGTATCAACTGTACCCTGTCGTTATGGTTGATCGGCGCGGCCAACACTCCCAAAGTCTACTAATGGGTTGAGAACCTTGATCTTTTTAGGGTATCTTGCCGGAGGAGACATGATCCGCCAAGGCAGGCTCACCATCTAGTTCAAGAAATGTTCGAGTAAGATGGCGGATCAATTTGCGTAGCGCTCCACTCCACAGGTAATACGAAAGCGACGTTACCGAAAGCCGGTATCGCAATGGATTGGTGCGTTGCGTGATCGGAGGGTTCAAGATGCAGATCAAATTGATTTTCCACTTCTGTGGAATCTGTTCGGCAATGGCGAGCTAACGCGTGTTGTCTCCTCTTCCGGGTCTTGGGGAACTCAGAGTACGGGGGCGGCGTCCATGGTTGCCGGCAGGTCTAAGAATCTATGCTATCGGCGACATTCACGGTTGCCTCGATTTGCTCAATGAATTGCTGGCTCGGATCAACGCCGATATCGCGCTCCGCCCGACGGTGAGACCGGTTTACGTTTTTTTGGGTGATTATATCGATCGCGGGTCATCATCGCGCGAAACGATCGACAGATTGATCGAACATGCCGCGACGCATGAATCCGTATTCCTGAAGGGCAACCATGAACTGATCGCGATCAAATGCTTGAGTGACCGCAGCCTGTTCGATCAATGGTTGCGGTTGGGTGGGCTAGAGACCCTTGTCTCATACGGGGTGCCTGCTGAAATCCTGGCAAACGGCAAGCAAATCGCCGAGCTCCAATCGGCCTTTCACCATGCGCTGCCACAAACGCATTTTCGCTTCTTTCGAGATTTGAAAAACTCGTTCGAATGCGGCGATTTCTTGTTTGCTCATGCCGGGGTGAAACCCAACGTCGAGCTATCGCAGCAGAAAGAAAGCGACCTCCTCTGGATAAGAGGAGAATTTCTGTCGTCCGATGACGACTTCGGCAAGATTGTCGTTCACGGACATACGCCCACACGGGAAATAGAGGTGCGACCGAATCGGATCAATATCGATACTGGCGCCTTTGCGACCGGTCGCCTGACAAGCCTCGTGCTTGAGGGCGAATCCCTGTCGGTGATCGATAGTCTTCGAACAAATCCTGAGTTCCTGGAATAAGCCCGTCGGCTGAGCTATTCCGGGCCTCTACCTGCCTCTTGGTGCTATCAATGCGGTTTCAAACGCAAGTGGCATTGTTGGCATGACGCCGTCACGCCAGGCCCGTTCGAGAAGTCTCATCTTTTCATCGAACTGAACCAGTCGATGACCGAACAGCAGGTTCCTTGAGATCTCCGGGGGAGGCGATGCATTTGGGTCGAAGGATGCAGCCTCGGCACGGTAGNCTGCGCTGGCGCCAACAAGGCCCAACGCGAAGAGGCCGACACCGGCGGCGAGCGCACAGCCCAAAATGGCCTTGGGCATGACGGCCAACTCGACATCGGTAAAAATTGCGATCAAGAGTGCGATGATCGCTGGATACATGACTCGCTCGCCCGGATTGGCCATGCCGAAGCCGGTTGGCGGCAAAGCGGCGGCCAGCAGCAGGAGAAGTCCGCCGGCAAGTAGCTGAGGCCTGCGAAGGATTGCAATTGAGCCCGACTTCCTGATCGCAAGGACTGCAAGCACGGCCAGTGCGATCAGGAAGACTGCATCGATTAACAATCCGGCACCCACAAACGCTATTCCGTACCGCTCGGACGCGTTGAAGCTGAATACGATCGGATTGTGAAAGGGGGCAGCCTTGAGGACCGTATAGATCTTGTACGCGAAGATGTTAACGTGCTCGACATGCAGGAATTCGCTCAATGTGCCCGGGTTGATGTTTCGGACCTGGTACCAGGCCAGAAGCGCGATTGACGGAGCTACCCCGAGACAGGCCGCGAGTATGCGGCGCCTAAAGAGCGCGTTGCAGCCGATCAAGGTCAGAATGGAGATGAAAGGCCAGCCATGGGCGAAAAATCCCAGAACCGAAAACAGACATATCCATTTGGCGTCAACCTGCAGGCGTTCGGGCAGTGCAAGGTAGAGCAGGATAACGATCAGGCCGAACTGATATCCCATATAACCGTTCCAGAACGACGAATTCAAAACGACCGCTGAAATCAAAAGAGGCCAGGCGACGTAGGGGTCGAGACGATACCGCGCGATCACCCGATTGATCGCGTACAGCGAAAGACCCGCGTACAAGAATACAACAATTCGACTTGCCGCCATGGGTGAGGCGAACAGCAGGCATGCGCTCGCGATCGTCTGAAACAACGCGTAGGGCACCGGGAAATTCTTCAACGCAAAGTCCGGCGAAGGAGTCCCGGATACAAGCTCATTGAAGATGTAGCCTTGATAGATCCATTCCGGCAAATCCTCGAGCGGGGCATAAGGGAAAGAGAAGGTGGCGAGCCCAAGGATCATCACGACCATGATGGAGAAGATGACCGTCGCGCGCATCGATTGTCGCTGCATCGATATGCCCTGTTTTAAGCTTAGGCTCATGCCCGTCAGGTCTAAAACTGCTCCGCCAATACAGTCCTGCGCGTTTATGTCAGACGTCCTTGGCTGAAGGCATTGAAAAATTCTTGCGACCCGCGACACGCCCGGAAATCGCTTCATATCAACTGGCAATCAGCACGATAAGGACCATCAATATGCCGCAGATGCGGCTATTGCGGTCATAAAGCGCGAATATGATTGGGTCATCGTCAATTGCCCGCCGATGGGCCAGCACCGCTACGCGTGCAAGCCAATAAAGCAGGACGGGACAGATCAGCCAAAGTATCTCCGGATGCCGGTACAGCTCGCGCACGGTCGAGGACGAGATGTAGAGCGCAAAAATGGTGACTGCGTTGAGACCGCTCGCCGCCGCCAGCGCTCCGATGATGGGTAGATCGGCCAGGCGGTAGTTGCGGTTCCCGGGATCGGGCAGTTCCTTGTCGATGCGTACCGCCAGCTCGACATAACGCTTGACCAGCGCGAGGCTTGTGAAAACGAACATTGAAAAGGCGAGCAGCCACTCTGAGGGCACCACCGGGAGAGCAACCGCGCCCGCGATCACGCGTGTCGTATAAAGCATGGCCAGCACGACGACGTCGACGATAAGCTTACGCTTCAGGCTCAACGAATAGGCAAGTGTCAGGGCAAAGTACGCGGCAAGTGCGCCCGTAAGCGCAAGTGACACGGCAACTGCGCAACCGAAGGAGAGGATCAATAGCAGGGGGATTACGATCACGCCGTGCGCGAGCGGGATCGTGCCGAAGGCGAAAGGCCGCTTGTGCTTGGTCGGGTGGCGTCGATCGGCATCGAGATCAACGAGGTCGTTCAGCAGATAGACTGATGAGGCACACAGCGAGAAGGCGGCAAAAGCCAGAAATGCGTTGAGTACGAAATGCGCCGCATACGCATGGGCTGTTAGGAGGGCGATGAAAACCAGGATGTTCTTGACATATTGATGCACCCGGAGCGCCTTGAACCAGGCGCGTAAGGACGGTTGCGAATCGTCGATGCATTCGACGGCTATCCCAAGCCTCTCGACCTTCCTCATCAGGGCGGAAGAATTGGTCACAACATAAGCCTTCCGCGCATGAGCCCAGATGGCGACATCGCGATCTTCATTCCCAACATAGTCGAACTGGCCGTCTCCGAGCTTCTCAATCAACTGGCGCGCTTTTGCCTCTCCCGACAGATTTGTCTCGCCGTCTGACGCGAAGATTCCGTCGAACTGCCCGAGATGCTCGGCGATCCGCTCCGCGTGGTGGCGATCGCTTGCCGTGGCGAGATAGACTCGGCGGCCGTCGTCCTTGGCTTTTCGTATGAGCTCGACAACTGCGGCGTTGTAGGGCAGCAGCGCATAGTCGAGGTCGGCAACCCCCGCAAGGTAAGCTTTCAGGTTAGCTTTGCCGCGAAAGAGCGCCGCGATGACCGAGCAATTGTGCTTGAAACCGTTTGGAAGGGTGGCGAAAAAACTCTCATATAGCAAATCTGATCGCACCAGAGTGCCATCGAGATCGACGACCAGAGCCGTATCCACCAATGAGTTTTCGGAAGTTTCGGAAACCTGATCGTTCGCCTGCAAAACAAAAACATCCTGGGACATGGTTTCGTCGCCTCGACATGCGCGCGTGAATTCGAGCAATAATGTACCTCTGACGCTCCGCCGGGATATACTCGAACTAAACGATGCCGTGGAGCACCGGTCAAATCAAGGTGCGTCTTAACCTAAACGGTCCTGCTGGAACCGCGCATCAAAGTTCGGCTAGCTCAGCAAGACAGAGGGGCGGCGTAACGGATCGTGCGTAAATCTATCCCCGACGGGATCAATGGCGATGTCGGTCTGCGGCGATGCTTTGAGGGCTTCGATTGCGTCGGGGTGATTGGGCTGTGCCTCGTTTGGAAAGAGCCGTTGTTGATCAGAGGCAGGCCTGCGCAGGCTACTTTGAGCCAGCAAGCCATCGATATGGGCACGCATCTTCTCAAAGAACTGCGCGCGGCCGAATTGGCCGGCATGTGCTGCAATCTTCGCCGGATCGATCTCCTGATTGGCTAGCCTTTTGATCGCCGAAGAGATCGCTTCTACTGATTGCTCGGCGAAGAAGACACCGGATATTCCTTCTGCAACGGTTTCGGTCGCGCCGCCCCGGTCAAAGGCAATGACGGGGCGCCCGCTGGCCATGGCCTCGACGGGCACCATTCCGAAATCCTCCTCGCCCGGGAAGATCAGCGCGCGGCAGCGCGCGTAATGCTGTTTCAGGACCTCGAAGGGTTGCGGACCCATCACGGTGACGGTGGGCCCGGCAATGCGCCGGATTTCATCGAGCATCTCGCCGCCGCCGATCACAACGAGTTTAAGCTTCATGTCGTTGAAGGCGCGGACCGCAAGATCGGGTCGCTTATAGGATACGAGTTCGCCGGCCATCAGGTAAAAGTCGCCGAGCTCTGAAGGCGCTGCGACCGAAAACGCAGCTGTATCGACTGGCGGATGAATGACAACCGAATCCGCCCCGTAATAGCGTTGAATACGCCTTGCTACTGTCGTCGAGTTTGCCACGAAGCTGTCAACCCGGGTCGCGGACATCACGTCCCACATGCGCAGATAGTGCGACAACGGTGGCATCATCAGTTGCGTCAACCGACCGGCGCTGTTCCGATAGTCGTGGTACATGTTCCAGATGTACCGCATCGGCGTATGACAATAGCAGACGTGGAGCGCGTCGGGGGGAGGAATGATGCCCTTGGCGGGTCCGGATTCGCTGCTGATGACGAGATCGTAGCCACGCAGGTCTAGCTGCTCGAGCGCAAGCGGCATCAGCGGAAGATAGGTCTTGTACATCTTCGCGGCGCGCGGTAGCGAATTGATGAACGTCGGGATGATACGGTGCCGGCGAATTCTTTCGGAGACCATCTCCGGAACATAGACGTGCGTGAAGATGTCGGCCTGCGGGTACATCTCGCACAGCGCTTCGATCACCCTCTCGCCGCCGCGCATGCCGACAAGCCAATAGTGAATAATGGCGACCTTCACGAAATTTCTTGCCTTCCGTGGTGCTCGAGACGGGAAAAAGATTTTCCGAAAAGTATTGAAGAATCCTAGTCTGGAAAGCCTTGGATGACAACCGGCCACGGTGGTCGGTCGCTATCACGCTGGGAAATTCAGAGATTATCGTGAATAGAGTCAGAGTCAGGCGCAAGGCGGACATCAGGATGGGTTTCAGAACAAGCTTGTTATGGGCGTCAACATCTGTCTAAAGCTGCGCCTGGTCGTGTTCACGCTCGCTTCGCGCTGCCCGCTCGCGCGGGCAACAGTCAAGAAAGTTCGATCCTGTGCGGTATTTGCTTGGCCGCGATTTTGCGCCGCGTATTCGAGCGGCGGGAACGGTCGACTTGACGGCATCAGCGATGCTTGGTTTGTCGATCATTGACGCCGTGCGACCGGGCATTGGGCCGGGTCGCACTCCCGGTTTCGGTTTTCGCCAAGGAATGTCATATGCTTAGCGTGACAACAGCGGATGATTGCGGCGCGGCGGACAATTACGACGTCATCGTGCTAGGAGCCGGAATCAGCGGGCTTGTTTCGGCGGCTATCCTGTCAAAGGAGGGCTGCCGTAACGTGCTAGTTGTCGATGAGTACGTGCGCGTCGGCGGTAACCATATCGACTGCAGCATCGGCGAATATACGTTCGATATCGGTAGTTTCATATTCCAGGACGATTCACCACTCCTGGCGCACCTGCCGGAAATCCTGCCGCACTACGTTCCGATCAACCCGAGTTGGGGCCGGTTGAATCCGCAGGGTATCGTGACGCGATATCCCATTTCGATCAAGGACGACATCGTAGTCGCCGGCCCGCTCGAGTGGCTGCATATGCTGTCGTCTGTGCTGTTTGCTCGGATTTTTCGCCGCAGACTGCAGAACGCGCGGGATTTTGCGCAGTACTGGATCGGTGCCCGGCTGATGCACCGTTCCGGATTGGAAAATTACATGGCGCGCTTCTACGGCCTGCCTTCAGAGAAGATTGACGTAAAATTTGCCGAAAAGCGTATGTATTGGATCAAGGAGCGCGCATCTCTGCGTGGCATCGTCCGCCGCTGGATGACGCAGGCTTCGGGGGCGAGTGCAAATCAGCAACTGGCGCGTCCACGCGAAGGCTTCAGCCATCTCTATCAGGTCGCGGTGCAACGACTGGAGAGGTGTGGGGTCACTTTCTTACTTGGAGCGAAAATGCTCAGCCTGCAGAAGGATGGCGTCTTCTTTCTTGGGACGGACCGCGGCCGCGCCTCAACGAAACGCGTGGTGTCAACCATACCGCTCGAACGGATCCAGAGTTTATGCGGGATGCCCTCTAACGAGCGGCTCATGACGGTGACACTGATGACCCTGTTCTTCAGTTTCGCCGGTGATAGGGGCTTCACGGATTCCATCCTGTATAATTTTTCCCATGCGGGGTCGTGGAAGCGCCTGACGGTTTATTCGGATTTTTACGGGAAGGCCGATGGTCGGGAGTATTTTGCCGTTGAGGTCAATGCCGATCTTGTTTTTGGCTCCGTTGAAGCGGCAGAGCAGGATTTCAGGCGGCATGTCTCGGAGAACGGCTTGTTCGCCGGTGATCTGAGGCTGGAGGGGCGCCACACCGTTTCGAACGCTTATCCGGTCTATGCGGAAGGAGCCGACGAACAGGCGGCGAACATCATTTCCGCGCTAAGAGCGCTCGGAATAGAGTCGTTTGGTCGCCAGGGCGGATTTGACTATCAGCCGACAGCGCGTGATACCACGCTGAAAGCAGAGGCCGCCCTGCGTCGCCGGTGAAGTGTCTCCAAATTTGGAACTGTGTGAAAACATTGCGACCCCGCCAAAACAACCCCCTTTTTTCAGGGGGCGGCCTTCGAAGTCATGGGATCGATCACGAAGTCGATCACGCGGCGCTCAGCGCCGGCTTTTTGCGGCGACAAGCCACGAACTCGACGCCGACGAGCCCAGGATCAACATGGCCCACGTGGCGGGCTCGGGGACTGCAGAGATCGTCGTTGCGGACAGCGTGAACGTGCCGCCAAGGGGATTTCCAGCCGAACACGACAGCTCAATGCAATCGGTCGGAAAAATTCTTCCGGCGTCGGTCCCTGTATGACTCAATGTGGTTTGCCCGAAAAATAAACTCACTGTGCTATCCAGGGCAAGTTCCAGATAGGCGTCGTTCGGTATATCTTTATGTACTGACGATCCAAAAACCGCTATTGGGAAATTGTTGAGCTATGATGTTGAAGTGGTAATCAAAAGTTCTGGTCGTGGTGAAATCGACGTTGGTAACTGTTTTGGTCGTCCCATCGACGGTCAGCGTACCGGTAATGATGCCTGAGCTATAGGTCCCCGTCGATAAGGGTATAGTCGTAAATGATATCCGCACTCGCCGAGCCGGGAATAACAAACCCCAATGCGAGGCATAATCCGACGACAGAACCGAGCGATTTAATATTCTTTTTAAATCCTAGCCAAATCCCAAGCATTTAATTCAAAAAATCCACCGCCCGTTAAGGTTTCGGTCTGGGAGCTTCACAAGGATCTTCATACAGTTTTGAGTTGGCAGGCTAATGACGAAGCCTTCATAAGTCGCGCTTTGCCCCCAGCGCATCTGCTCTTCCATCTCCCTGAAAGAATGAATTCTATCAGGGATTGTCGATATTCAATTGCGCATGCACTGCGCGGGAAATGGGTCACCCCGTGTGGCAACCGTCATCCAATCATCTCCTTCACGAAACCGAGAGCTGACCGATGCCCCGCTTTAAGCCGGTAAGCCAGAAGGCCCATGCCTTTGCGGTTCGGCGTGAGCGAACCAAGCAAGAAAAAAGCGGCCATAGCGACCTTGTTTTTTGCCGAGAAAGACTGTCCGGCCAGCTTGGTGAGAAGTCCCGGCAGGGCTCTCAATCGGGGCCGTTGCCCGGATGCGATATCAAGACAGAACTTGCGTTCACGATAATAAAACGTCTGGCGGGGATCCACCAATTCTTGGCCCGACGCAAGCCGTCCTATGATCGCTCGCAGATGTTCCATCCTTGCCAGAAAGCGATTGATGTCGCGATCAAGTGAGGAGGCGTCAGGCATGCGCCCGAGCCCGGAATCATTGTTGCCGTGAATGCGATAGCATCCGAGCTCCTCAGAAATACTGAGAATGTCGCCCAGGAACGGCGCGGCGAACAGAATCACACCGTCGACAAATTTGTCGTAATCTGCCTCGCGAAGTAATTCACACACATCTCGGCGGAATACGTTTCCCGACGTTGGCGGGGATTTGTAGACGCCGTTCTTGAGCACCTGGCGGCGGAGGAGATCGCGATCGCGGAAAGCCTCCAGCGACGGAAATGCACCACTGATGACATTGCCGTCTGCGTCGATCCGGGTGAGAGGAAATTGAAATTTGGCAACACCTGGATCGAGGTGGTCGATAATTACGCCAAGCGATCCGGGTTTGAGTTCGTCGTCGGCATCAAGGAAGAGGACGAAAGGCGCGCGAGTCTTGTCTAGTCCGAACAGGCACGCAAGCCGTGCGCCGCGGTTCTCGATCCTGAAGGCCGGCACTCCTAAGCGACTAATAACGTCCCATGAACCGTCCGTCGATCCGTCATCGACTACGACCACCTCGCAGTCGTCACGACCTTGATCAAGGACGCTGCGAATGGCGCGTTCGACGAAGCGCTCGTAGTTGAAGCACGAGATGACGACGGCCAGCTTCGGATTGTCAGACATACAAATTTCCGACCCGGTTCTGTGAGAAAGGCTGTTCTTCTCGCTTTTGGCTGTGTCGAGAAGATAGTTGTACGCTGGCCCAGTCGCAACTGAGCCGGGGTTGGGAGCGGACGAGCCGCAACACGAATTGTTTCGAACTCGTTTCGATGACTGATCGTGAGTTGGCCGAGATCCGGTGATGGAAATTTTCAGTGTCTGCGGAGCAATCTGCTCGATCCGCAGGGCCTATCACTGACCGGCTCGGTCTCGATCGTGTTCGTGGCAAGGAGTTCGTCAAGGTCGCTGCCGCCACCTGCCGCTGCGGCGCAACGCCCGGTTTGGTCCTGGTGCATGCGAGGATGGCGGCTGGGCGAATCTGCTCATTCACACCCCGTTCGCAAAATGCGCATGGGCAAAATCTGTCGCATTCGAAACTTCTATAGGTTGGTGGGATGCTCCAGACAAGTGCAGAACTCCAGCAGTTCTTGCCGGATTCCATTAGTCTTAACCGGCATTCCTGCGCAGCCGCAATTGTTCCCATCGCGAGATCGAGCCATCATCCAGGAAGAGAAGGCTGAAGCAACTGGGAGGCAGGATCATTCTCAGAGCGAAATCATCGATTTAGTCGGCCGCCAGGCCGGCCGCGTTGCCCATTGCCTGATTGTACCGGCTGGCCGCAATGTCCGGGTACACTTTAGTGCCTTCGGCTTTCATGGCAAGATGGCTTGCGTGCTCCTGCGATAGGTGATCCTTTCTTGTTCCATCAATTTCAGTTTATGATCGTGTGATGTCACGATCCGCCGGCTTTTTAAGAGGTACGACATGTTAAACGAGATCACGGCGAATTATGGATCGACATTCTACGATCGTCAGCGAGAGGGATCCCTGAACTCCGCCAAAATCATTCTGCCGATTGTATTCGATTTGGTGAGAACGAAGTCCGTCATCGATTTCGGGTGTGGCGTCGGCACCTGGCTTGCGACCGCGAAGCAGCTTGGCGCCGAACATTGCGTTGGTCTTGAAGGCCCATGGGTCAAGACGCAGACTCCCGCCCAGGCTGATCTCGACATCCGGGAAACCGACCTCGAGCAAACGATTTCGCTGAACGAGCGTTTCGACCTTGCGATGTCTCTTGAGGTCGCGGAGCATTTGAGGCCGCAGCGATCTGACTCGCTCGTCGCTGATCTATGCAAGGCGTCGGACGTTGTCATTTTTAGCGCCGCCGTACCTGGGCAAGACGGTGATGGTCATCAGAACGAGCAGTGGCCTTCCTGTTGGGCGCAGCGCTTTACCCGAAACGGATTTATGCCTCTCGATATTATCAGACCGATTGTTCAGTCGGACGCGAGAGTTGAGGTCTGGTACAGGACGAATGTGCTTCTCTACGCCCGGCCTGAGCAAGGTCTGAAAATTCTGGCGAATCTCAAGAGGGAGCACTTGGCCAACCTTGACCTGCCATGTCACCTGGAAATTGTCGGGCTGAAGCGGGCGGCCACGCAATTCCTGGACACACGAAGACGCTACTCGACTGGACGATACGACGGACAACTCAGCGTCTGCTGCGACAACAATAGGACCGGGCCAGATGCCAAAATCGGTATCGCCGCTGGGGTTAGTTAGCTCAGGGGCGGGGGCGGGTGGCCCCCCTCAAAAAAATGAACTGACGGCTGCCAGACGCATGTCGATAGATTTGACAGCTGAGAAAGCTCCCGGCAGTGCTCTCTAACGCTTAGCGCGGGGCGGGCGGCGGACCAGGGGGGCAGCCCTCCAGCGGACCGGCGTCCCGTCCGTAAACATGGACGTAGTCGACGAGGAGCGTGGATGGGTTGGGCGTCCGATCGATTGGCCAGCCGCTACCGAGTGCAAGATTGACAATTGGGTAAAGGGGGTAATTGAGTTCGGGCGGCGTCGGTTGGCTCCAGACCTGCTTGCCATCTAAAAAGAAGACGATCGCTTGCGGCGATACATCAACGCCGAAGGTATGAAAGTCCTCGACGAGGGAATTGTTCGGGACGTCAATCTTCTCATTTTGACCTCGAGTTTTGGCAGTATCATTGTACCAGACGTGCCAAACGGCCTGGTAGGATGACGTGAACTGGCCATAATATTCGACGACATCGATTTCGGCATTTGCATCCCAGCCGGAAACCGGTTTGAGCGCTGCCAGCCAAAAGGCAGGCCACGTGCCGGGTCCGGGCGGCATCTTCATCCGTACTTCGAAATATCCGTAACGCGTGCCCGTGCCAGCACCCGTGGCATCGGCCGCGGCGATCAGGCCAGACGTCCAACGCCCGTCGCGATCTTTGGAAGCCGTTATCGAGAGGATGCCGTCCTTCATACTGAATGGACCATTTGGATGGGGATCCGCGAACCTCGCATCGCCAAAATCACCGTTCCAGGGTGTATGCGCGATCCAGCGCGCGGGTCCGATCCGAACCGGGGAGATGCTTTCGATCCGACGGTTAGGCGCGGTCTCCTCGTCAAAATTCTCGATCATGACAGGACGGAGTTCGCACGACTGCGGGGCCTCTGCCGAAGCTGCGTTTGCGACTGCGGCATTCAGGGTGAAGAGAGTGACAACCGATATTCCGAGAGCCAAGTTGTTCATCTGACGAGTTCCTCACTGAAAAATGGATTCCATTGTTTGAGCATCAATGTTTTGGGGTGCACTGTTTATCGATATTTGGTCAGGAAGGTCGCTCTAACAAGGTAGCAGACGTTGGAGAAGCCTTGCAGTTCCGGAACGCAAAGCCCGGGCGGGACCGCCAGCTCGATCACCCGACCGGTTGGAGACCCTTGAATCGAACCCCGAGTGCGGACAGCGCGCCCACATAGGCCACGACGCCAAACCCGGCAATAACGCCGAGCTCGATGAAGGTGTTAAGGTCTCTTCCCGCCAGTCCATAGCGGAGCAACAGAACCGAAAGCGCCATTGCGGCGCACGCTGCGCCCACTTTCCACAAATTGCCCAAAACGGAAGCAATTCTTACACCAATAAGATGCCGCGCGGTCAGCAATGACAAGACAAACATGATCAATGACACTGCCACTCGCGCTGCAATGACGCCCATGACTGAATAGAAATAGTAACCTGCCGGAACCAGAACAACTCTGGAAACCAGTTCGACAAGGGTCAACCGAAATACGAGGTTGGTCCGGTTGGTCGCAATCGACAGAGAGTGAAGGGGTTGATAGAACGCGCTCAGCACGACCGACAGAGCGAGCCATTGCAGATAGACGGCCGCTTCGATCCACTTGGCGCCCAACAGCACGTCAACAATCAGGTCTGACGTCAGCGACATGCCAATAGATGTGGGCGCCGCAAGCATCATCGTAAAGCTCGAGGCTTTCAAGTATGCGCTTCGAACTCGCTCCCGATCGTCATTGATTCTCGCGAACGCCGCCACAAGCGGCTGCATTGCCGGACCGATCAGGCTCTGAGTGGGCAAGACAGACAAATCGCTTGCCATCGTGAACTGCCCCAGATCGGCCTTGGAGATGAAGTATCCAACCCATATCCGGTCATATTGCCAGCTTAGGGCTGCAAGTATCTGCGCTGTGCTGAACCACCCCAGAAATGTCGAAAACTCCGAGAACCTGGACAGTGAGAGTGCTGGCCGATATCCCGCAATAAGATACGAAATCAGCGTCGTTGTCACAGAACCGGATACGCTGCCTGCTGCAATGGCCCAATACCCGCCTCCCAGGAATACGACCGAAATGGCGATCGTGGAGGCGATGAGCTTTCCCGCTACTTCCGCAGTAAATCCTTGCCGGAAACTCAGTTCCCGAGCGTACTTGACCATACTGGGACTGTAGAGGCTGCGGGCCATTGGCCCGATGGCAAGGACGGCAACCAGGCTGATGAGACGTTCGTCATGGTAAATGCGGGAAAACGGCCAGGCGGCTGAGAGAACGACGACCGTAAGCACAAGACCTCTCAGAAGGCCGAGCGTGAAGGCCGTGTCCATGTGAGCTTTTGTGACACGGCCCAGGCTTATCAAAGCCAGAATGACCGGAACTTCGAGCACCGTATCCACGACAGAAATTAGGGTCGTGGCGATCGCAGTCAGACCGAAGTCCGCCGGCGTCAGCACTCTTGCCAGAACAAGAATCGTTACGAAGTCAACGAGGCGTCCTGCCAGTCGAGCGGAAACGGTCCAGCCCGCACCGAGAAGGGTCTTGGTTGTTAGCATTAATGTCGCCCTAGGCTCAGGCTCAATGGTCGGGCAGCTTTAGCGTGGTTTGTTGACATTAAGATAGCGGCGAGTGGATTTGAGGTTAGCGCGTTCAAGTCAATCCTTTTGCATGATCCGGAAAAGCGGACTTGGTTTCCCAAGTGATCATGAGATGGATTCCGATTGATTAACCTCATCAATTCATGAGTGTAGACTGCACGCCTGCCCCCATGACGTCGGTTCTGAGGTGTTCCTGCCCGCCCCCCGTTCAATCGAGTGTCGACCTCAAGGCTTGTTGTTTTACCCCAGCTGCGATCGCCCTGAGCATGTTGATATCGCGGAAAATCACGCCTTCACCCGTGGCCGGACCGCCGCCGCTCGCTCCGGTTCAACACGTCCCCGGAACAGATCTGCAAGCGCTTTCAAATTTCCTCTAAGCCGGCCTCGTCGGTCGACGAAGGGCTCAGGTCTCACTGCGAGCACCAGGTTGCTAGCGATGTTCTTGAATATCTGTCCGGCAACCTGTCCGGCCGTCATCGTTCCCTTGCGCAGCATATAGATCGGGTTCACGACCTGCGAGTAACCGAGCCGATCACCTGCCACCCGACCGCTCTTAACCCCCATATGGACCCCACGGGCGCTCGCGCACTTGATGAACTGACCTCCACGCTTCGCAAGAGCCGCGCCGAAGTCGCGATCCTCGAGCCAACCATAAAGCACCAGACGCTCGTCGAACCTGAGATCGCCGATTGCGGACAAGCGGAATGCCATATTGCAGCCGTACGGGCTAAATGGTTCGATGCGCGACCACGGGGCTGAGCGATCGGATGCCTCCACGATGCGGACGGCTTCATCGAAACTCAAACCAGGCCCCTTGATTCCGTCGGCGATAACCCGGCCCGTGAAGCCTACGACCCGCGGTTCATCACGGAAGATCCGAGCGGCCGCCGCCAACCAGTCGGCATCAGCGACAAAGTCGTCATCGAAGAAGACGACGACATCGATCCTGGACGGCAATGCCGCGAGAGCAGCATTTCGCTGTTTTGCCAGCCCGGGTGGTCCAGTCACGACTGTGACACCCGGCAGGTTCGCGGCATCGCCGACGTCTGCGCGGACGACGCACGAGACAATGACGGCGGACGGCTTCAGACTTTGAGTCCTAAGCAGATAATCGAGCATCGAGGTCACAACGCTTGGACGGCCGAGGGTCGCCAGGACGACCGCAAGGTTAGGCACTGGGCGATCTCCATCGCTTTGCACGAGATGGAGCGGGGCCGCTGTGACGGGCTCGGTCAAGAAACCATCATCGATGCCCGAAGAAGGAATCGAGTTCATGTTCTCGCTCTAACCGGCTGGTTGGGGACGAGCGATATGTGCTCAATATACCGCTCGGGCTCGGCACAGGCCACACCGGAGAGCACGTAAAACAGCAGGCCTTGTTCGACAGTCGTGCCTGCAAAAGTATCCCCTATGATGAGAGCAATGCAGGCATTGCGCGCCGCCAGCCGGACATCAGACGGAAAGGTGCGCGGGATGCCGCGCCGGCGCAAGAAGCCCGTGGCTGCAAAGAGCAGATAGAAGATTGCTCCCGGTATCCCAACGTTCGAAAGAAACGCTATGGGAAAACTCGATGCGCGGGCGGTGCCGAGACCGACGCCGAAGCCGTAGGAGTCAAAGAAATTCTGCAGGGCAAAATTGTTCCAAGTGCCGCGCACGACACCCGAATCGGTTGTCGACTTGCTGAAGATCAGGGCGTCCAGGTAATCGCGTATCGGTTTCGATCCATCTGCGTTGAGCTGTGCAGCGAGGATCGCCGCCACAATCAAAAGCGGCGCGCACAGCAAGGCCGCCGACATATACGGTCGGTTGCGGGGGTCAAACCCGCAACGGTTGAGCGCCGTGACGTACAGGATGATGAGCAAGGGCGGCACAGTCGCCAACCCCGCCGACGACGTCGACAACACGAGAAGGGCAAGCGAAGCAATCGCGAGAGTCCCGGTCCAGCCAGAAATGCGCCCGCAGAGCCACATGGTACCGGTAAATGCAACGGCCGCAATTGTCGAATGTGCGAATGCCGAGGCTTCTGGAAACGACCCGACGATACGCTTCAACCCGATGACCTCCTCCTCGATGTGGAGGGTATATTGGGCGTTGCGCATGAAATCGAGAAGCCACTGGGTTCCTGTGTTGTAGGTGACGAGATCGATCAACGCAAACAGTACGTTGCCCGCAGCATATACCAGGAGTCCCGCCGTGCAAGCCAGGAAGCCGGCACGGGTTGTCGCGACCGCTGCCGTCATAAGGAAGCAAATGAAGTCTGCCACAAGATAGATCGACTGAGTGAAATTGCTGGACACTGGTCCAAGGGGGACAGTGTAGCCGGTGTCACCAAACACGGATGTTCCGAGTGGAATGATCTCCATACTACCAGCTGCCAGCCGGGGGATCATGAAGCCGCCAATTACACCGTAGATCACCAGGCACAAAAGCCAGAAGCCTGGCTGAGGAAACTTTGCGGCTTCGATCGTGAGAGCGGATTCCTGACTGCGCGCGACAACGGTCAAAGCCGCAAAAGCCAGGAACAGGTGCCCAGGCTGAATATTGGCTCCGCCAATCAGGACTGCAGCGGCCGATCCGAACAGTGCAGCCGGCACGAGGGTCGCGAAAGTCGCGCGATATCCGAGGTACGCACAAATCAGGCCGATCAGGATCGTCAGCAGACCGATTGGCTCGATGCTCATGGTGCAATATCCGACTTCGCGGAGGTCGGAAGCCCGCCGCCTGCCATCCGGGCATATCGGCTTCCGTGCGCCGGGTCGAGACCGCGCGCACGATGCAAGCAACCAGAACGCGTCCAGCGCCCGGCGCTTAGTTGGACGGATGGCAGCTTCACCAGAGTCGCTCGGTCAGCGCACCGGCATTCGGGTGGGCGGCTATGGCCCCGGGCCTTGCTGCGAGAGGACACATGCTTCCTCAATGTTGGCGCCCCAACAATCCGCGCAACGACTGCACGGAATCCAACATCGGCAGCAAGGCATGCTTCAAAACTGGAAACTCGCGTGCAATTGCACCTTCCCGCCAAAGCTGCGCCCTTAGCGACATTAATTTCCTCGCAAATGTCTGCTGTTGTCCGGACGTGAAGATCCGAAGCACATCTGAGCGGCCGAAGTCGACCGAACGGACGCCGACCTCGAGACAACGCAACTCGGCTTCCGTCGGTCGCGTGATTGCACGTTTGAGACGATGCCACGCGACCTCAGCGTCACGTAGCCCCAGGGCACCGCCGTCAACAGGCAATGCCTCGATATACTCAAGCGTACCAGAGAGAAGATGATTGCCTGCAGCCGGGTCGATCGCGCCGAAGGCGATGTCTCCGCAATTCGCTCCGACCTGGCCCGATCCATCTTCCGCGAACCAACGCACCGACGGCACGGCCGGCTCGAATAGGCTTTCAATCAGGTGCCAATATCTGAGAACGCAAGAAGAAACGTTAAAAGGATCATAATAATTCTGTTCGACAACTAGTCCGGCGACTCTTGGGAAGTGCTCCTCGCTGTGACCCTTGTAGTTCGATCGTGCAAACTGGATGGTCTCAATTCGCTTGTCGGGATAGCCGCTCGCCAACAAACGCTGTGTACTGCCGTAGAGCCCCGTGTCGCACAGAATAATTCGGTCCGCATCTCCTGCGAGTCGATCGAAATGGCGCGCAAACAACGCATGCTGTTGCCGGATATCCGCCAGCACTTCGGCGCCCGAATTTCCGAACAGGACGGCTACGAATCTCCTCGCATCAAGCGGCTGATGCCAATCTTCAGGCAGATCATATGTGCGTCCACCGAGGGCCGTGGCGACATCGACCAGGAGGTTACCTCGAAATTCGCGGTCCAACTCCTCGATGGCTGCATTGCTGTGGGCCAAAAGCGCGGCGCGCGCGGCGACCAGGCGCGAAATCATCAGGTTTTCACGCCTGACAGCAAGAGGAAGGGAAAGCTTTGTCAATACACGTTCAAATGCTTGTCGGATGCCGACCCCGCCTCTTGCGCAAAAGAGCAAAACGGACTTGTCGGCAGTTTCGGCCTCAACCGCATACAGCCAGATCAGCAAGCAGAACTGCGTCACAATGGGTCCCAAGACGCTGCGCCCGAGTGAAGTCGCATTATCGGCGAACGGAGCAGTCTCCCTCGCAGCGCGCGCTCTCTTTCGGGCGAACCGACCGGATTCCGTCAGCGCACCGTTGGCCAGACGCAAGGACCGACGATAAGCGGGCCGTGGTGCATGATAAACGGCGATGCCCATAGCCGAAGGGACTTGCACATCGGCGTGCCAATCATCGCCAATGTGAACCATGCGGTTCAAGGGAACGTTCTCAGCTTGTGCTACCGCGAGGAACAAATCGCAGCCGCGTTTGGTCAAGCCGTGATCGGCGCTGCTATACACGCGGTCCACAAGTTCAGCCCCGTGGAAATGCTGAATGAGCTTGTGAACGCTCTCCGATCCGAGGGTCGTGTCGCTGGTCGCAACGATCCGCGCGCCGGCGCGCCGGTGGGCTTGTAAAATGCCCGCGAGGTACTTGTTCGCAACGAGCGAGCTCTTCTCAACTTCAACCTCGATCCGCAGCCGCTCGGTAACAAGCGATTGCGGAAGGCCAAGCACGCTCAACTGGCGACCGACTATTTCGTCAAGCCGCACCTCGCCCGGGACGCCACGCAACGCCAGTCCACGGAACGCGAGACGCTGCGCCTGGAGGCGCACGTCAGCCAGAAGATCCGGAGTAATATGCAAGCCGCG
>JGI12053J15887_10000271_pt1 | contig 19954 bp, 32 predicted proteins | sample MedBloCAOM1_O3_FD_15887 | JGI IMG/M metagenome (IMG submission 15887)
GCAGTAAACATATCCGGCGGGGCCGGCTGTCCTTGGGCTCACGATGGTTAGGACCGGCTCTTCTCGACCGACGGAAGCGATTCACTGCCCTAGTTCGACCTCAGCCGGCGCTCTTCAAGCTCTTGTGTTGACCTTTCCAGTTCTTCCACGATCAATTTCTCATTCGGCAGCACCGTTTGATATTCCGCGGCGAGTACCTTGTTCGGCAGATTGTCGAGCGCATAGCGAGCTTCGGCTGCACCTTTCCCCGCGCAAAGAATCAGGCCGACGGGAGGGTTTTCGCCTTCCTTCATCCAATGCTCGCGAGCGTAGTTTAGGTAAAGGTGCATCTGGCCCGCGTCCGCGTATCCGAAAGTGCCAACCTTGAGGTCAATGATGACCAGACAGCGCAAACGGCGATGAAAGAAAACGAGGTCGATACGGAACCATGTATCGTCTAACCGTAAACGCCGTTGACGGCCCGGGAACGCAAAGTCATCGCCCAGTTCCAATAGGAAGTCAGCAAGATGCTGGATCAGGGCGTCTTCGAGTTCAGATTCGGAGTATTCATCTTTGAGATTGAGGAATTCGAGGACGAACGGGTCTTTGATGGCCTCTTCCGCCGTAATCGTATCGCTCGGCTCTGCCTTTTCAGTCTTTTCCAGCATTGCGGCTTTGTTCCTGGACAGGGCAATGCGCTCATAGAGTTGGCTTTCGATTTGCCGATTGAGTTGCCTCATGGACCAGCCGGATCGGAGCGCTTCGGCTTCGTAGAACGCTCGTGCCTCGGTTCTTTTCACGGACAGGAGGCGAATGTAAGAAGACCAGGGCAACGGGAACGCCGCTGCCGACGCCTCAACATCCGACGACAGCAAAGCTACATCTTTCGAAGAAAATGACTTTGAAGATTCTCTCGACAGTGTCGAGAGAATCTGTTTTTCGGGCCACGCCAAATAAAAAGCGCGCATCTTCCAAAGATTGGGCTGACTGTTCCACGGCCAAATTGCCGGGTCAGATCGTCTGCGAGTTGGCTGACCAGGGCGTCGCCGTACTCAGCGCGCTTGTCGCCCTGTTGCTCGAATTGGACGATGCGCCGTCCGATCTCCCAAAAACTTGCCGTCATCAGGGCATTGACACTACGGGCGGATGCGGTCCGCGCCGCATGAAGAAGCGCGACAATCTCTGTCCGTATATTGCCGTAGTCCTGTTCGATCATCTTCTCTCTAGGGTAACGACGTTGGGGCATGAGAGCATTCTCGTCGATTTGAGTGGCACGTTCTGTGAGATGGAAATCGGGCTGCTCCCCCACGGGTTCAGCCCGGTGCTCCGCTTGGTACGATTGCGATTGCTCCGCGTTAATCGTGACGCGTAGAACTTGAGCAGCCGTCAGTGCGCTCGTCTCGGTCGAATATTCCTTGACCGTTCCGAGAGTCATCTTGCGGCGAACCCGCTTTCCGTCAACGCCTTCTTCCCGCCAACGAAAGATCCAGCAATCCGGGCCCTGCTTGCGCTTTACGCGGTAGACCATACCTTGTTGAAATCGTGCGCGTTGAGACATTACTTTCTCCAGTTCCGCACGACACCAACCGCTGACTCCGATGGTGCCATATTTTGGGCAATTCCGGTCTAGGTATTTTCGGTGAGTTTTTGCATGTAGGCTTCGAGAGCGGAGACGCGGAAGCGCCATACACCGCCCACCTTTGCCGCAATAATTGTTCCGGTTCGCGCCAAACGTTTGACGCTCTCGGGATGTAGGTGCATCAGATCCGCGGCCTGCTGACTGTCCAGCAAAGGCTCGAATACTTCAGGCCCTTTCTTCCGATCCATCTCCTGTTTTTGCATTCCATATCTCCTGTCAGGACTGACTTCCGCAACATGTGCGGAGACGCGGAGTGCGAATAATCGCATCCAGTAGTGCCCTTAGCCAGACAATAGGTCGAAATCAAGGGCGCGATTATTACTTTTTGCGACGCATTATTCCATCTGGAGCAATAATCCAAAGCCACACTGTGTTGCATCGCAACCACAATCATTCAACCCAGCAGCTTGATCGCCGTCTGGGTATGGGCGATGATCGATTCAACAGATGAGTAGCACACCCATCATTCCGCCGGGCGGTATGCCGCCAATCCCACCCACTGGCGCGAGGAAAGCGACTGGATCGTCCTCATCGAGTTCCTGCGGAAGGACGACGCAGAGGATCGTGTGCGTGGAACGGAGGCCATCGGGTACATGTTCGCTTATTCGCAGATGACCGATACGCGCATGCTGGCGTTGGTTGGCGATCCGAAAGAGGATGCCTACGAACTACTATTCTCGTTCTCGTCTCCGATCAATAAAGCGGACTTCCTGCGCTTGCTGCAATCAAACGATGCAACGGCCTGCGAGGAGTTCGAGATTCTTGTTCCGGATCCATCCGAGATCGAAGCCGCTCAACCCATCGCACGAGTGCTGCCCGTGGAGGTCATGCGGCAAGTCACTGTCATCACTGCCATGCTGTTCGGCGGCGAGTCGGACACCATCCAGTAGTCTGTCCAGCTTCACATCTATCACAGCCCTGAACGATCCCCCGGGCGCTCTTCTGCCGCATATCTTCCGCGTTTGCCATCTCTGATCTCCGGTCCATCATCCCTGCGCATCGCCCGGACACTGCTTCGGGTCTCTACCGCCGCCCTGCGGATTGCGCGTGTTCTGCTTCGGCTTGACAGCCGCCCTTCGGGTTTCGGGTCTCTCCAAAACAATCTTCTGCACAGAACGCAGAACATTCTTTCGGCCCTCCCGAAAATGCACCCGCTTGCCTTGGGAGGCGGGACCCTCGCATCGCTTCGCGTGGTGTGTCCCGAGCGCCTTCAGAGGCATGGGACCAAGAGGAGATTTCAGAGATGGCAACCACAACCGTAGCAACCGCACAGCAGAGCAACTTCACTAACCAGATCCTTCATGGCAACTGCATCGAAATGATGCGTCAGATGCCCGCGAACAGCGTCGATTTCATCCTTACCGATCCGCCCTATCTCGTGAACTATCGCGACCGCAGTGGACGCACGATTCAAAACGACGTCGATGAGAGCTGGCTCAAACCCGCGATGCAGGAAGCGCATCGCGTATTAAAGCAGGACCGCGTTGCTGTCATGTTCTACGGATGGACGAAGATCGACGCGTTCTTCGAAGGGTGGCGCAGTGCAGGTTTTCAGCCTGTCGGACACATCGTCTTTCGCAAGAGCTTTAGCTCGAAGAGCAGGTTCCTTCGCTATCAGCACGAGCAGGCATTTCTACTTGCGAAGGGCAGGCCGCCGCTACCGAAGCAGCCGCTCTGCGATGTAATGGAGATGCCGTATAGCGGCAACAAACTCCATCCCACGCAGAAGCCGGTACCAGCACTGGCACAACTGATCCGCAGCTTCTCTCTTCCAGGAGAGTGTGTACTCGATCCATTCGCAGGAAGTGGAAGCACCTGTGCAGCCGCTCTACTCACGGGCCGTAAGTACATTGGCATGGAGATGGATGACGTGTACTTTCAGCATGCCAGTGAGCGCCTGCAGAGAGTTCATCATAAGGTCGCCGCAAAGCGATCCTCTGGTGTGGGCAGTCCCACGCGAGTGTGATGTTACCCGCGTGCCCGCCGCGCCTCAAGGCGACCTATCGCTCTGAGTCGTGATGATCGCGGCCTTGACCCGCGGCCTGCCCGCGGATTCTTTGCCAGTCATGGTGGGAATGCCCATCTTGTGTATCGCGATTCAAGGCGCAACGAGTCAGCGCTAAAAGCCTGATTTGCAAACCAATCAATCGTCTGCCAAAAGGTGAATGATTGGGCAGGGTGCGCCTGCAGACGATGCATCACAGGCGCGTACGAGTCGGGAGAGTGACTTTTTCATTTTAGAGAGGTCCGCGATTTTCTGTTCGATCAACTCCAGCTTGTGAGCTGCGATTCCTCGTGTTTCCAGACAGGCTTTCCTTTCATCAAGGGCGAGTAGACCAAGAATCTCCTCTAGTGTGAATCCCAACCTCTGTGCCCTCTTGATGAAGAGGACTCGCTTCACCGATTCCTGCGGATATCTTCGAAAACCTCCACTGGGTCTTGAGGGCTCTTGCAGCAGACCACGCCGCTGGTAATAGCGGATCGTCTCCACGTTCACGCCGCCGCGCTTTGCCAGTATGCCGATTGTTAGGTTATCGCTCAAGCATCCCCTTTGACTCCGTACTAAGGTACGGAGTTTAGAGTGAAATGAGAAAGGCTGGCTTGGAATGCGATCGTCACTGAACGCGAAGATGGCTCTTGCAGGCGGCGTGCTGGCTGGAATCGGTGCGTCAGCCTGTTGCGTTGGGCCGCTTCTGCTCCTGAGCCTGGGCGTTGGAGGGGCTTGGATCGGCCACTTGACTGCGCTCGAACCTTACCGTCCCGTCTTCATTGTGCTGACGGTTCTGTTCCTTGGACTCGCTTTTCGGAAGCTGTATCTCGTACCTCAGAGCTGTGCTGTGGAGGATAACTGTGTTGCTGACCGCACCCGGCGTGTGCAGCGAATTTTCTTCTGGATATTGGTCCCGGTAACGCTCGGCCTTGTCGCCAGCCCTTGGATTTTGCCGATTTTCTATCGTTGAAAGGAATCCGCAATGCGTAGAATTCTTGCCTCTCTCCTCATCTGCTTGCCGGTATCTGCGTTTGCCGCGACGCCGCAGACCGCTGTTCTCGATTTGCAGAACATGACCTGCTCCATGTGCTCGATCACCATTCACAAGGCGCTTGAGAAGGTGCCGGGAGTCATAGAGGCGAAAGTGGACTACGACCACAAAACTGCAGCCGTGAAGTACGACGCGGACAAAACAAGTCCGTCAGCACTCGTGAAAGCCACCACGAACGCGGGTTTTCCTTCGACCGTGCATAGCGGAGAACAGAAGTAATGATGCCAGCGACGGTCATCTTGGAATCGACGCTGACCTGTCCACAATGTGGTCGCGCGGCGTTGGAAGAGATGCCTGCAGACTCCTGCCGCTTCTTCCATGAGTGCGTTCGCTGTCATGCTCTAATGCGTCCCAAGACGGGAGACTGCTGTGTCTTCTGCTCTTACGGATCGATAAAATGTCCGCCGGTACAATTGCAGGGTCGTTGCTGCAATAGTTAGTCTCATCTGCGGCCCCAGGCAGTATAGGAGCAATCGAAAATGAGTGATGTTGCTACGCCCAATTTGCCCTCACGCGATTTCGAAAAAACTTCTCGGTTCTACGCAGCTCTCGGATTCTCTGAGGGTTGGCGTGATGAAGGCTGGATGATTCTGAAGCGCGGCGATCTGAACCTGGAGTTCTTTCCGCATCCTGAGCTAGATCCTTTGACCAGTTGGTTCAGTTGCTGTCTGCGGCTGGACGATCTCGACTTCTTCTATGCGGTCTGCAAAGAAGCCGGGCTACCAGAGGGATGCAAGGGACAACCGCGGCTGCACCCTCCCAAAGTCGAGGCATGGGGCGGTCGCCTCGGTGCCTTGGTCGACCCGGATGGCACTCTCGTGCGTCTCATCCAGAACTAGCCCCCTCGAGACAACAGGAACGTTCGATGCGTCCCGACTTCACAGTCCGCGTCTACTTTTCCTTTAGCAGCCTTTCGATTGTGCTTTCGAACTCATCTTTATTCCCAAAGCCTTCCTTGACGAGCCGGACCTTCCCGGTCCGGTCGATGAGAAAAGACACAGGAAGGAGGTCGCCCATCCCATAGCTCTTAGAGACTTTGCTATCCCCGAGAACAATCGGAATACGTGATTTTGAGCTTCCCGAGGACCGGTTGCACTGTCTTCCAGCCGCCGTCATCCAGCGAAATTCCAATGACGGCTAATCCTTGATCCTGGTACTTCTTCGAGAACTCTTCAAACCATGGCATTTCGACCCGACAAGGGGCGCACCGAGTGGCCCAGAAGTTCAATAGAACCACTTTGCCCTTGTAGGAAGCCAAGCCAATAGACTTCCCATCGGCTTGTTTCAAAACGAATGGCGGTGCCGGGTGTCCTGCTGTCATCGGTGCGGCATACGCCACGCTCAGTGACATTACACCCAGCAAGAAGACCGAGAAAAAGCGTGCGGAGGGATGACGCACTATCCAACCATCCCCGAAAGTTCAGCTTTGATGAATTGCTTTACACCGTCTGGACCCGTAATGCTGAGAGTCATAGGCGCTGACTCGTCTCCCACGCGGATATCAAAATTGAAGAAGGGGCAACAGAGCCGCTCGTTAGCGACCCATTCGGCAACCGTCTGGTATGTCTTAGCGTCGGAGGGAAACTGAAAAGCGTATCCATCGGCGAGTTCGTTGACACTGCGTTTTGCAGATTGCAACGCCGGAGATAGAACCTCCGAGTGACGCTTCCTCTGTGCGGGGCTCATCGCTTTCAAGTTGCAGGCAAAGACTACCGGCTTCTTCGCAGCGGCGGGGGCGGGTGTTTGCGTCTGTGCGTGAGTCGGATCGGTCATCATCATTCCAGCAATTGATAGGGTTGTGGCGGCGAGCAAAAATCGTCTCATGGTTCCTCCAGTAGTGCGCGGATTCAGACATGCCGCTGAATCTCACTGGTCCAACCGTACAACTTCAAGTGGACTTGAAGGCAAGCTGCAATAATGAGACATGGCATCCTTAACGATTTCCCAGGTTGCTGAAAAGGTCGGGTTGCGCCCCTCCGCAATTCGCTACTACGAGCAAATCGGACTCCTTGACCCTGTCGAACGAGTTAGTGGTCAGAGACGCTATGACGCGAGCGCTCTCTATCGACTCTCGATCGTGCAACGAGCACAGCAGACAGGTTTCACCTTGGAAGAGGTCCAGGAGCTATTGACGGGCTTCGTCAATGGCACGCCCGCGTCTGAGAGATGGAAGCGACTCTCGGCGAAGAAACTGGAAGAGCTTGCCACCCAGATGATGAGTCAGATTCAATTCATGCAGGGTTTGCTCCGCGACATGATGAACAACTGCCATTGCGACACGCTTGAGACCTGCGGCAAAGGAATCTTCCATCAGATCGGCGGTCTCAACGATCAGGCTGTCGCTAGCTGTTGCGCACCCAAGAAAGTTCGCAAAGCTCGGAGAACTGGATGAGCCGAGGTACTGCAATCTTGATTTTGCTTGCTGCCGCTACACTTGAGGCCGTTGGAGATGCGGCCGTTCGCATCGGAATACACACGAACGCCTGGTATCGTTATGCGATGTTTGCCGCAGCAGCGGTGATTCTGTTCGCCTATGGGGGGACTGTGAATGCTCCACCCTGGGATTTTGGAAAACTGCTCGGCCTTTACGTTGTTTTCTTCTTCGCCATCGCGCAACTCATCTCATGGTTGTTCTTCAAGCAACGGCCGTCGACAGCGGTTTTGCTCGGCGGTTTATTAATTGTTGCGGGTGGTATTGTCATCTCTTTTGCCAAGGCTTAAATGATGAGATCCCAACGAAAAAAGAGAAAGAGCTCGCAAAAGCGAGAGGGAATCTTGTAGGTTGCGATTTAGATGTGACCAACGCATCAATAAAAAATGGAGCCCTCAACCATGACACCCCCGCCTCCGCAAGTTGCTCCTCACTGCGCATATCACTTCCTCGGTCGGCTGGTTCGGCGCGGTCGCCGTATTCCTTGCGCTCGCCATTGCGGGGTTGACCAGTCGGGACGTACAGACGGTGCGAACCTCCTATGCAGCGATGGAGTTGAGCGCTCGGTTCGTTATCGTTCCATTGGCCATCGCTTCGCTGCTCTCTGGGATTGTCCAATCAGTTGGCACTCCGTGGGGTCTGTTCCGGCACTATTGGGTGCTGGCGAAGCTCTTGCTCACCACCTTCGCCACCATCGTTCTGCTGGCGAAGATGCCTTTGATTGGTTACGCTGCCCGCCGAGCCGCAGAGGGAACATCATTCAGCGCCGATCTTCACAGGGCGGGGATTCAGCTCGCAGTCCATGCCACTGGCGGCCTGCTGGTGCTGCTCGTAATCACGGCGTTGTCGGTATACAAACCTTGGGGCGTGACCCGCTACGGACAACGTAAGCAGCAGGAGCGACGGGATGAGCTCGGAGATCATCACAAACAGTAGGAGTCAAGGCGATGTCCGGTTTTGCAACGAGACGAGCGGCGTCTTCTCCCGAGGGCTCAGGATTTCCCTTGCAGCCGGCGCCGGGGCGTTCGTGGTGGTGATACATATTTCGATGCATCTCACCGGTCACGGTTTTCACCACGGCCACTGAGCCGAGTGGCGAGTCCGTTTACAACAAGAACGCTCGCTGGCAGTGAGAGACCTGGTGTTGACCCTCAAAACTCGTAATCCAGCGAGAACTGCACTCTGCGGGCTGTGGATGTGGCGATTGGACTGGAAAAACCAGGTGCCGCTTGCATTCCTGATCCAAAGGATGTGTTCAGCAGAGACACATTGCGATGATTGAGAAGGTTGAAGGACTCCACCACTACATCCAGATGGCCGCTAGCGACCGGGATCATCTTTAGGACTCGCAGATCGACATCGACACTCACCGATGTTGACAGCGAATTCCTGGCATAGCCAAGGGGACGCGAGACGAAGGGGAAGATGTGCTGCCGATCGCTGTCGAGCCCGGTGACCGGATTGGCACGAAAACCGCTGGCGATGCTGACGATAGGCGCAAACTCCAGTCCGGTGAGCGCTTTCATGATCGGACCAGGATTCGCATTCTTGGCCGCATCCGCCGGGTCGCCAAGATCGGGACCGATAAGCCACAGACCGCTCAACGTGAAACGGTGACGCTGGTCTTGAAGCGATAGGGCGCGTTCGTCGCGTATCGCATATGGGTTTTGAGGCTGCTCCGTGTCGTAGGAGGCATCGTCGATGGTCTTCGAGAACGTGTAGCCAGCCAGAATCTGGAAGTCATCCTGAAACTGACGATTGAGTGTGATCGTCGCTCCGTTGTACGAAGAGCTGGCCGAACTCGCGAACTGGTTGATCGCGTCGTAGGCCTGATCGAGACGAGCCGTCGTGAACACTGGCCATCCGAGTTGCTGGGGAGTTGGAGACGAGATGCCGGCAGCAGCGGCGTTCGCGGTAGTCAGCAGTATAGGTGCCGCAAGATTGATGTTGCTGGTCCGGCCCAGCTTGACGCCGTGGACGTATTGATACTCCCCGGTCAGCGTCGTCTGGAATGGTAGAGCCTGCTCGATACTGAAGGATGCCACTTCACTGTAAGGGTTCCGCAGCCCCGGCTGAGCCCGCCAGATGCTTGGGGCCACGCCCGGCAAGGGGGCTGAGGGGATGTGACCACTCTGGTAGACGGCGGCAGCCGCGGTGTCTTCCACTGTCTGACTGAACCCGAGGGGGCCGTCCAATCTAAGGAGACGATTGATCGTAGCGAGTTGGTAGCGGTCGTAAAAGAGGCCGAACCCCGTGCGCAATACCATCGACTTCCGCGGTGTCCATGCCAGGCCGAAGCGCGGACTGACGTTCAGCGCATCCTGTGGCAGAGTCGACGGCAAACGGTTGTATTCGTAACGCACACCGTAGTCCAGAGTCAGCGAAGAGGATTGCGTCCAGTGATCTTGAGCAAATCCAGCGAATCGCACCTCACCCATATTCGTGTCGAAGTTCCCGAAGCTCTGGGAGAAGAAATCGGCGTTGCCTGCCTGAAGTGCGTCAACGCTGGCGAAGGCGAAGAAGCCTTGGGAGCCGTCCGTTACCTGGGTTCGCAAAGCCACGCGGTCGGCGCGTCCCCCGAATTGAAAGAGATGCTGCCTCCGTTGCAATGAGATGGAGTCTGCAAATTCCAGATGCGTTTCAAAGCGCCGGTCATTGCCTGAGTACGGCGTTCCAAAGAGCGCAACGCCCGGTATGAGAATCCCCGGCCCCGATGTCTGGTTGGTTCTCTCCACGGCTCGCCGCTGCGCGAGCTCGAAGCTCAGCTTGTTCAACAGCGTTTCGCTGAGTGTGGAGGTGAGGGTTCCATTGAGGCTGTTGTCCGCGATGAACGAGGAGCCTCTGGCGGTACGGTCCGTGAGCTCATCGGTATGAAAGGCGTCGCTGACGTTGCGGCTATTGGTAAAGGCATACCGCAGCATGACCTCCTGGTGAGCCGTGAGGTTCCGATCCACGCGACCCGATAGCTCCGTCTCTTGGTCGGTTATCGGGAAGAAGCCGCTTTGCAAAGTGAGGTTTGCCAGCGGGCTATACTGTTTCAGTGCGGTGTTGATGGCACTGAGCGTCGTTGGTTTGAGGTCATTCGTATCTTCTCCCCGCGCAAGTTCTTGTTCGGCGGCGACGTAGTAGAACATCTTGTCACGCTGAATTGGTCCGCCGAGTGCCATACCGGCGCGGACTCGGCTTTCATCCGGCTTATAGGGACTGAGTCCAAGCGCTGGTGTTCCATTCAGTGCGCCATTCTGGACAAAGGTGAACGCATCTCCGTGGATGCGGTTCAATCCTGAGCGGGTCTGCACGTCGATGGAACCCCCAGCGCCTCCGCCCGACTCGGCAGAGAATCCATGATTGACGATCTGAAAGTCGCTGATTGCCTCGGGCGATAGCTGCGTGCGGCTCCCGCCGCTGTATTCGTCGTTGTCATTCACTTGATCGAGGTAGACCGCGTTGCTTCCTGGCCGGAGACCTCCGAAGCTGAAGCTGCCCGTGCTCTGGCTGAGCCCTTGCTGCAGGAGAGCAGGATTGGCGGCAGCAACCTGTGGAGAGAGTAGGACAAAGGTCAGATAGTTGCGGCTTGGAATGGGAAGCTCTTCAACGCGGTCCCGGTCGATGTTCACGACGGAGGAGGTTTGCGAGGTGTCGAAGGTGATGGGCGCTGCACTGACGTTCACCGTCTGTTGTGTGCTGACGACAGAAAGTTGAATATCGACGCGAGTCGTGCGGCCGATAGCCACGATTACGGACGACTGTTCGTAAAGGGCGAATCCAGAGGAGAAGACTTTCAGTGTGTACCCACCGCTCGGTAATTCCTTTACCAGGAAAGATCCATCCGCTGAAGTGAGCGTTTTGTGCTCCGGGCCGTCAGCAGCCGACAGAACCACGACGGCGTTTGGAATCGCATTCCCGTCAGATGCGGCTACGGTGCCGGTGACGGTTCCGCTACTACTGGTTTGAGCATGAGAAGTGAAGACGCAAGCCGTCCAAAACATGAACAGCGTTACGCTTCGAAGAATCTTCGAAGCCGACATATTGTGAATCTCCCAAAGAAAGCAGCCGATGCTTGGCGCAGGTACGCGCCGAGTCAAAGAGGACGCAGGGTGAAGCGCATCCAGGAAGGCACACTAATCCCGGAGATCAGATTCTGAGCGGAGAGTTGAAGCGAGGAGGAATGAGAATCGGCTTACAGAGGATCGCCATGATTGGAAGCCAACAATTATCGAAAAAGAAGATTCGAATCGAGGCAAATTTGACGAGCATCGAGCGCGCCGCCATGAGCATGCACACCAGAAGCACGAGGCAGAGGGCGAAGATCAATGTGAATAGGCCGAATTCCGTATCGTTTGAAAGGCCGGGCGCATCCCAACGATCAAAACATTCCATCAGCGGCGCAAGGAACGTCACCAGTACAAACAGAAAAGTCCCGACTTGGAGTAAACGCCGCACAATCTCAATATACGGGAAAACGCCTTAAGGCCTCCTTAAGACCTACGGCGTCCTAAAAAGAGAAATATCTCCTCTGGACACCCCTAAAGAGAAAACGCTTGTAACGCGCGAGAGAATCTCTGCGCCTGCACGGCGCGATGAAACATCGCGCAATCTCAGCTCCCCACTTGTGTCCAGACTGCCACAATCTGTGTCTTTGGATTATTGCCTTAGATGGAATAATGCGTCGCAAAAGGTAATAATCGCACCCCTGTTTGTGTCCTACCTTCGCTCCAGACGTTTGAACGGAGAGTCTTCACTCGCCGGAAAAACGAAAGGAGCAGCAATGCAAATCACCCTTCTCATCAAACGGCCTCACTTCCGGCGATTGCGCGCGCAGTGCCGGAGGTGGGCAATTCCTTCAGTGATGATTCTCGTGGCCCTGCCGGTCTATGCACAGACCGGCGCGAGTCCTTGGGAGAACGCAGTCAACGCCCTCAAGACGTCGTTCACCGGCCCGATCGCACAAGGCTATCGCTCGTCGCCATCGTTGTCGGCGGTCTGATGTTCGCCTACGGCGAGGGTCAGTCGAAGAAGATGCTCGCCGGCATCGTCTTCGGCATCGGCATGGCCATCGGTGCGGTGAACTTCATGGCCTGGCTCTTTCCGTAGAAGTCGATGTCGGCAGGCCCAACCACAACCCAACGATGGATAGGCAGAAAGGAGGTAGCACATGGCAGAGGGCGGTTCACAACGCGACCCACGCAGAAACAAGGTCTTCAAAGCGATGAACCGCCCGCTGACCGTGTTGGGTGCAGAGCGGCGCTTGTTCTTCGTCGCGCTGATTACAGGCGGCGCGATCTTTTCCATGCTGCACTCGCTGCTCGGAGGCATTGGTCTCTTCATCGTCGGCGTCATCATCGCCCGCATCGTGACCAAACACGATATCGAGATTCTCCGCATTCTTTTCAATTCCACGAAATTCCGAAGACGTTACGACCCCATGAAGTGGGAATCAACGGTGATCACCGTCAGGAGAAACCATGTCCAGGATTAGCAACATCACGAAGGACTGGAACGAAGCGGGGTCCTTCGCTGCCCAGCTCAACCTGAATGGGTTCTGGGACGAGTACTGCTTCCTGACGAAATCGGGTGACCTCGGCGCCGTGTTGAAGATCGGAGGCATCGACTACGAGAGCCTCGACCACTCCGGACGGGACTACGCGGTCAAGCGACTCGAGGCCGCCTTTCGCTCCCTTGATGACAAGACACGTCTCTACCAGATCCTGTTCAAGCATAACCATCCGGAGATAGCCCATGCAGAGTATGACGATCCGTTGGCCCGCGCGGCTGTGGAGCAGCGTGCTGCCTTCCTGAAAGCGAAGTCGGACCGGCTGTATTCGATCGAGATCTTCTGGGTGGTCATGATTGATGGCAGCTACAGGAAGACGGGGCTGCTGCATGCGCCGGCTCAGTTGCCAAAGAAGCCGCGCTCGTCGCTGCGCGACTTGCACGCGTTGTTCTCAGGCAATAAGGAACGCACGCTGCTCTACGAACAGATCGAGCGTGACCGGCTGCGCCTGCAGCAAAAAGCAAACAGTTTGAGTGGGCAGCTAAACGATCTCATGAAGATCGAGCTGCCAGGGGCGGAAGAGACGTTTCGCATACTACGCCGTCTCGTGAACTTCCGCCCCTCCAAGATTGCAGAAGCGCCACTGCTCGGTATGCGCTACCTCGACTGGCAGGTGTGCGATTCGGAGTTGGAGGCGCATCGCGGCCACCTGCGTGTGGACGATGACTACGTTCGTGTCCTGACATTGAAAGAGCTGCCTAGCGAGACACGGCCCCTGCTGTTGCAGGCCTGCTCGATGTTCCGGCCAACTTCCACGTCGTTACCGAGTGGCATCCGGTAGACAATGCGAAGTCCCGCAAAGAAATCGCCTCCCGCCGCCGTCATCACCACAACTCAAAAACCAGTTTTGTCTCGAATCTTCAGGACCAACAGAACGCCGGCCCAAAAGACCAACTGGTCGACGACTCCAAGGAGGCTGCTGTTGCCGAATTGGGCGCCGCCCTGACCGCGCTTGGTATGGAAGGCAAGAACTTCGGCGAGTACACGCTCTCCGTCGTGATCTACGACGAAAACCGTCTGAAGGTCGAGAACGCGGTAGCCGAGTTTCAGAAGCTCTTCACCCGGCATGATGGTCTTCTCTATGAAGAACGCTACAACCTCCTGAATGCGTTCTTCGCCACCGTCCCCGGCAATCGGCAGTTCAATCTGCGCAAACAGTGGGCACTCAATTCCAACTATGCCGACCTGTCGTTTCTCTTTACCGTCGATACCGGCAAGCGGTGGAATCCGCACCTCGAACGCGAGTATCTCGCCGTTTCTGGAATCCACGCACGGCACTCCCTATTACCTGAACCTGCACAGCGGAGATGTAGCCCACACGTTGATGCTCGGGGCTACAGGTAGTGGAAAGAGTTTCGCGGCCTCCGCCATCCTTCAGTCCGCCCAGAAGTACGAGCCGTTCACCTTCATCTTCGATCTCGGCGGTAGCTATGAAACGGTGATCCGAAGCGTGACATGGCCGAGATCAAAGAGGAAGTGGCCGAGCGGTTCGAGCTGCCCTTTGTCGATGGAAAGGTTCAGATTCCCGACGTGCGGATCGAGTACGACCTGCCGCTTGAGGCCGATCAGGATGCCGGGCAAGGATCGCGCACCGGCCATGAGGACATCGAGGTACTGACCGCCGCGTATCACGCGGGTCACCTGCGCGCTAAAGCGCAGGCAGGCTTCCGCGCCTACGCTTCGGCCTCCGACCGAGCTACGCTTACCGCGAAGATCGAGGACGACCACGGTTTGATGGAGGACATTTTGGACCTATGACAATCGACTACGACCCAATCTCATCCCTCGAAGCTGTCGGCTATCTCATGGTGCTCGACTCTCTCTGATCCTCGGTGAGGTGCATCGGCAGCTCGTACCGGACCCCGGCCCTTTTCCCTACTGGCTCACGTTCGCGTATCGCGCCAACGATCCAGAACGCAGGCTCTCCGGCATCGGATTCGGAGCTCGCACTTGGGGTCCTTCCGCCCTATCCCGATCCCCGCGCACGCCTGAAGCCTCAAGTGGTGCGGGCGTGAACAGGATTATGTCGAGGTTTCACTCGACGGCGACGTTCGCTATAACCCGCTGAACAGCTCGCTCGATCCCTACGCGCAGGCGTTTAACATCGCCTCCATCATTACGTCGATATGGGGCAAGGGCCGGGAACCGTTCTGGCAGCAGTCCTACACCGACCTCATGCGGTACGTTATTCTGCTGTACCGCATCCGCGATGGATACCTCACGATTGTCGATCTCTTCCGCACCGTCATCAGCGCGGGGACGCTGGAGGCGGTGCTGTTGGAGGTTGGTTCACGCTTCAGTACCGCCAGCTACATCGGCATCGCTAAAGACGCATATCAGGAACACGAATCCTTCCTGTCTCCGCTTGGCTTCGAGTGGCGGAACGACGTGGAGCTTTATCTTGCCGGCTGGACAGACAAGCTGGAGCAGTTGCTGGTCCAGCAGACCTCCGCCGAGTTCGGTGTCTATACCCGCAGACCATACCGACCGGATCAGCGCGACCGCTTCGAGAGCGTCCGGTACTGGTATTGGGAACACTGGAAGTTCTTTCGTTCCGAGGTCGAGACATCGATTATTCAGGGCATCGTTGTCTTCCTGTCCCTGTTCGAGACCGATCCGCAGGTGCGGCGCGTCTTCTGCCCGCCAAAGGATCTGTACAAAGGCAAGCCATGCGCTGCGGACCCCAACGGTCGAGTCCTTCCATCGTTCGACGACCTCATCGAATCGGGCGCGGTTGTGGGCCTGAACTTCCCTGTGGCCCTGAACCCTGCCCTAGCCAAGACTATTGGCACCATGATGAAGATCGATTGTCAGCGAGCGGTTCAATTGCGTATTCCGAAGATGGATGCGAATCCTGATAGACACTTCCGGCCCACCGTCTTCATCTGCGACGAATATCAGAACTTCGCTACTGTCGGCGGCGACAACCCGACAGGCGACGAACGCTTCCTGTCCCTCTCCCGTCAACCGAAGTGCATTCCGATCGTCGCTACGCAGAGTGTGTCGAGCCTTAAGGAGGCTCTACCCAACGAAGGTGTAAAGACCCTGCTGCAGGCATTCCGCACCAAGGTCTTCCTAACGACCTCCGATCCGGAGACCGCGCGGTACGCATCGGAGTTGTGCGGCAAAGAGGACCGCACCCACATCAGCTACATCGTCTCCGAGTCCTCTACCAATGCAAACGTCGGTCTGCTCTCTGGCCGGACATCATCAAGTAAAGGTTCCATCCCTGCCTCCAAGCAGTATCAGAAACACAAGGAGCCGCTGTTTGAGGAGAAGGCCTTCTTCGATCTGAAGAATGCGCAATCCGTAGCCGTCGCCTTCGATGGTGTCAGTCCGTTGCCACCGACGTACTGCTACCTCAAGCCGGACTTTCTGCCCATCGATATGTCGTGGTTTGACCAGGAGCGAATCGGCTTCGATCCGGAGAGAATTCCAACATGAGGCTTTCTGTGACCGCACGTAAGGCGATGGGAATGCCGGACAGAGGAAAGCACGGATAACAATACAGCCGTTTCCCACCCTTCCCTCTGTTCTTGGAAATCGCTTCGCGATTCCCACATTCCCATCGCCACGACCTCGACTAATGAGGTTGTCAAAAGAACCTGTCCGTCAAAACCAGAGGTATAAACCATGAGCTTCGAAGTCATTATTCCGTTCCTTAAATCGATCGAGCATCTCCTTGCCAGCCCTACCGTCTCCGAGATCATGGTGAATCCCGATGGCTCTGTTTGGATGGAGGAAAAGGGCCGAATCGAGTTGGTGTCAGATATCCGGTTTGATGAGGGAGCGTTGTTGACGAGCCTCGAAGTGATCGCCAACCGCTTCGGTAAGAAGCTCGACGCAGATAGCCCGATTCTGAACCTACGCCTACCCGATGGCAGCCGTATGGCGGCGCTCATCCCACCTGTGGTCAACCCGCAACCTATGATGACCATTCGCAAGTTCACCTCCCGTGACTTCACGATGGACGATCTGGTCGAGCGCAAAATGCTTACTACCGATCAGGCGCAGCTGCTCATGGACGCGATTCGTCGAGGCGACAATCTGCTCATTTCAGGCGGAACCGGGGTCGGAAAAACCACATTGACCAATGTCATCGCGGGCTTTATCCCGGACAGTGATCGCATTCTCATCCTCGAAGATGTGGCCGAACTACATATAAGGAAGCGGCATGTCATCTCTGCCGAGGCCCAGCTCGATACCCACAAGACCCAGATCGGATTCAGCGACCTGTTGAAGGCCGCACTCCGCCACAGGCCGGACCGTATTATCGTGAGCGAGATTCGCGGTCCTGAGGCGCGTGTGATTCTCGATGCCCTTACACCGGCCATCGCGGGTCGCTCTCCACGATCCATGCCAACAGCGCCGAAGATGCTCTGCGACGCCTCGCCCAACTTGCCATGCGTGGCTCAGGAGGCGTCCCTTTGCAGGATGTTACAGAGGAATGCAGGCGATCTATCGACCTGATCGCTCATGTGGCAAATCAGGACGGCTGGCGGCACGTTACGGAGATTTGCACGTCTAATGAACTCATCGACGGGGTGTGATACGACGTCGTGATCGATCTCATTGTCCTGCGTGTACCGGATCATGCGTTACACATTCTCGTTGAGTAGCTAAGGGAGAGACCTATAGCGCCTCTCTGGGACACGAAGCTTAACGGTTGTGAAGTGCCGGTAGCGCCAGCATGAGTCTCAACAGTTCAGACTGGCGTCGAGCGCCACATTTTCCAAGCACACGCTTTACATGGAAGCGCGCTGTATCCAGCGTCATACCGAGCCTCTCGGAGATTTGACGAACCTCCAGGCCCTTCAACAGCAGATCGGCGACACGCCCCTCGGTCGAGGCGCAGAAGCAGGAGCAGGAGCAGGTGTTCGCCTATCAGCGGACTATCAAGCAGGCTTTTCAGAGCGTGTCGGATGCGCTGATTGGGCTCCAGAAGTTCCGCGAGTTCCGTGAGCAGGAGGCAAATTTAAACGCGTCCGCTGAGGATGCGACCCGGCTGGCAAGGCTTCGCTATAACGGCGGCTCGACCAGTTACCTTGAAGTGCTCACCAACGACACCAACTACTACACAGCGCAGCTTAATTTGGCTGTTGCGCAGGAAAACGAAGCACTCTCGATTGTGCAACTGTACAGCGCACTCGGAGGCGGCTGGCAGTAGTAACCGAATTCGTGAATCGGAGTAGAACCCGTATGCCTCAGGAGCGCACCAATGGATGGAAGACGGAACGCAACCCTGGACAGCGCCAAGCCGTGGGCCTCCTTGAATCAACCGCCGTGGCATTCAGATTGCCTCTGTTGTCATTGCTTAGGAAGAAAGGCCCTGGAAGTAGATGTCGTCAGTTTCAGGGTCCCACGATTTGATAAAGGAGGATCGCTATGTTTCACAAGATCATGGTTGCTTTTGATGACTCGCCCGAAGCTGGCAGGGCGCTTCGCGTGTCAATTGAGTTAGCGAAAGTGTTACGGGCGGAGCTCAGCGTGGTCACCGTCCTTGAGCCGCTTCCCATCTACTACTCCTTTGCGATAAGTGCTGTACCGGCCGTCGACTGGACGGAGGAGAAGAGAGTTAGGTACAGCGCACTCCAGGCTGAAGCCCGGCAACAGGCAGTCGCTGCGGGTCTGGTGCCCGATGCAGAGCTAATCAGTGGAGACGAGGTCGGCAGCATAGTCGAATGCACGAAGAGACATCACTCGGACCTGCTGGTTCTGGGGATGCGCAAGCATAGCTGGCTGATGGCGGGTCACACGGCAAAAGATCTTACCGAACGTGCTCCATGTGCGTTACTGGGAATCAGATGAGTTGCCAGTGTTCCGGTATGGATGCAATGGAGGAACAGATGAATCCGTTTGATGCAGGAGCAGACTCTCCAATGGGAATTACGTTGGCACTTGCGTCCGACGAAGCGCTCGTCATCTCAGCAAAAGCGGGAATGCATCTGGCCTATGCCGAACTTTGCAGGCGCCACTCGACTAGTATTTTCCGTACGATTCACCGTATTACTCGGAGCGAAGAAGATGCAGAGGATGGATTGCAGGAATCACTGCTAAAGGCGTTCATTCACCTCAATAAGTTTGATGGAAGGTCTAAGTTTTCCACTTGGCTTACGCGCATTGCGATTAACTCTGCGCTGATGATCGTTCGGAAAAAGCGCGCCCATCCTGAGAGTCCTTTCGACGGGGATGTGTTATCCGGCTTGCTAATTTCCGGTCCGGCATCTAATCCTGAGCGCCACTTTCTTGAACGAGAGAGAAACCTCGAGTTCCGAAAGGCTGTACGGCGTCTGCCGCCGTTACTCCGAGAGGCCACCGAGATTCGTTATTCGGAGGAGGTCTCTGTGTCCGAAGTTGCCGCACGGACACGGGCTTCGCTCTTCGCGACTAAGTCGCGCTTGCTGAGGGCAAGAAAGGCACTCATTCGTGCGCTGAGAGAAACGTAGAACGTGGTCGCGAAGATAGGCGGGCAGCTGAAGCCCGGCTGCAAATTGAAAAGAAAGTCTTGTCACAAGAGAAGGCGATTCCTAGTCCTTAGGCTCTAAACCGTCGGAATCGTTCTTTTCGAAAGCCGAGGTATACATGCCGCTAACTATAGTTCTCTCTGTTGGCTTGGATCTATCGTTATTGAGGGCTCGAGGTCTAGTCCTGGAATCCGCGGGATACCTGGTCGAGTCAGCATCAACAGTAAAAGGGGCGGCCGATCGCTTTCAGTCCGGTGATTTCGATCTCGTCCTGCTGTGCCATTCCGTTCCCAGAAAAGACAGGGACCGCTTGACCAGCTTGATTCGAGCGTCTGGATCGCGTACTCCCATAGTCTCCATTTCGGGAAATCTCGGTGAATGCGATGCCTTCGCGAATGCAACGCTGGAGGATGGCCCGAACAACTTCCTCGCTGGCATTAGAGACGTACTAGCCAAGGCAGAGAAAGCACCGGCCTGGACAACCAAGTCTGGGAACGCGTGAGACGCGGGGCTGCAACGCAACGCTCACAAAATCCCTGGGTGCTTAAGGCGCCTTGACCAATGGCATCAGATTGCGCTCGCCGCGAAGAAAACGCACCCGAGAGAACGAATTGTCTGACCGGTTTGGCAGCTAATCAGTGGCGCGCAGGAATGAATCCAGTTAGCTATTCTGCTCATGCAATATCTGCAGTGTGGTTTTCTTCTTAAGCGTTCGCGGTCCGTTGGTTCCTGCTGTTCCTTCTGTTTCTGTCCGGGGTACGCGCTGCGGCCTCCGGAGCTTAGGGCTTAAGGTGTCTGAGCTGCCACAGGTGCCGGGGAATATTCCGCGGAGTGGGCATCTGTATG
>JGI12053J15887_10000272_pt1 | contig 19943 bp, 18 predicted proteins | sample MedBloCAOM1_O3_FD_15887 | JGI IMG/M metagenome (IMG submission 15887)
TCACGTTCCGCAGAACGTAGGATGGGTTGAGCGCTTCGCGAAACCCATCACCTTCGCCAACTGCAACTGATGGGTATCGCTTCCGCTCCACCCATCCTACGCTCAGCTACGCTCAGCGTCTTACGTTCCGCAGAACGTCTGAAGCACGCGCTGGTGTGGTTCAGGCGGCTCGGCGTAGGCCGCCAACGCCGGCTGGTCCTCATACGGTTTTGACAGCACGGTCAGAAGCTCTTCGAATGCCGCGAAGTCGTCGCGGTTCACGGCGGCATCGATGACTGCTTCGACTCTGTGATTCCTCGGAATGAAAGCGGGATTGACCGCCCGCATCGCGCTCTGCCGGGCGGCGGGATCTTGCGGCTCTTCGCCGATCCGTTGCCGCCAGCGCAACGCCCATTCGTCATACGCAGCCGGATCGGCGAACAATTGCCGGACCTCGGCATCGTCGCTGGAATCGAGCGCGGCATCGCTCAGACGCCTAAAGGTGAGGGTGAAGTCGGCCTGATTCTTGGCCATCGCGTCGAGCAGATCCTGCGCCAGCGCCGAATCGTCGTCACGCGCCGTGAACAGGCCGAGTTTGCTTCGCAGGCCTGCCTGGTAGGCGGCGCTGAACGTCTCCGCAAAGCCACCGAGCGCCAACTGCGCCACTTCTATGGCCTTGTCCTGCTCGTCGGCAAGCAGCGGCAACAGGCATTCGGCGAGGCGCGTCAGGTTCCAGAGCGCGATCCGCGGCTGGTTGGCGTAGGCGTAGCGTCCCAGTTCGTCGATCGAAGAGAACACCATCGCCGGGTCGTAATGGTCCATGAAAGCGCACGGACCGTAGTCGATGGTCTCGCCCGATATCGAGGTGTTGTCGGTGTTCATGACGCCGTGGATGAAACCGACCAGCAGCCAGCGTGCGACCAGATCGGCCTGTCGCGCGATCACAGCTTCCAAAAGCGCGTAATAGGGGCGGTCGGCATTGGCGACTTGCGGATAGTGCCGGCCTATGACGTGATCCGCCAGCCGCCGCACGCCCTCGGTATCGCCGCGCGCCGCGAAATACTGGAAGGTGCCGACGCGGATATGGCTCGACGCGATCCGGGTGAGGACAGCCCCCGGCAGCGGGGTCTCGCGCATCACGCTCTCGCCGGTCACGACAGCGGCCAGCGATCGCGTGGTAGGAATGCCAAGCGCTGCCATCGCCTCGCTCACGATGTATTCCCGCAGCACCGGACCGAGCGCCGCCCGGCCATCGCCGCGCCGCGAAAATGGTGTCGGGCCCGACCCCTTGAGCTGAATGTCACGGCGAATGCCGTCCGCGTCGACCACCTCGCCAAGCAGAATGGCGCGGCCGTCGCCAAGTTGCGGAACGAACTGACCGAACTGGTGGCCCGCATAGGCCATCGCAATCGGATCCGCCCCGTCGGGAATGCGCTTGCCGGCGAGGATCTCGGCCCCCTCCGGGCTACTGAGCCTGTCAGGATCGAGCCCGAGGTGGATCGCAAGCGGCCGGTTCAATTTGATCAACCGCGGCGAATCAACCGGCGTCGGGGCGACCCGCGCGAAGAAATTGGCCGGCAGTGCCGCATAGGTGTTTTCGAAGGGGAAATGAACCGTCATAGGCCCAAAGATAGGCATGCGCGGGAATTAGACAATCGGTTTCGCATCTGCACACCTCCAACAGGTCCGTTGTTTTTCCGTCACTTTTTCCGCCTTTGCGTCACTTTCCCGGAGCCCCGGGCTTGGGGGCGCATTCGGTTGCCGCGCCGGTTTGCGTCGGGTAAACCCTCAACCTCTTTGCGGGCAGGCCTTGGCCTTTCGCGATTCGACCCTCCGACACCTGCTTCGGGACATTCATGCATCGCTACCGATCCCACACCTGCGGCGCGCTCCGCGACAGCCACATCGACCAGACGGTTCGCTTGTCGGGATGGTGCCATCGCATTCGCGACCATGGCGGTGTGCTGTTCATCGATCTGCGCGACCATTACGGCCTGACGCAATGTGTGGCCGATCCGGATTCTCCGGCCTTCAAGGACGCCGAAAAGCTGCGCGCGGAGTGGGTGGTGCGGATNGACGGCAAGGTGCGCCGCCGTCCCGCNGGCACCGACAACCCTGATTTGCCGACCGGNGCNGTCGAGCTCTACGTCAGCGAGATCGAGGTATTGGGGCCNTCAGGCGAATTGCCGCTGCCGGTGTTCGGAGAACAGGAATATCCCGAGGACATAAGGCTTAAGTACCGTTTTCTCGACCTTCGCCGCGAAAAACTGCACCAGAACATCATGACCCGCGGCGCGATCGTCGATTCCATGCGCAAGCGGATGAAGGAACAGGGGTTCTTCGAGTTCCAGACCCCGATATTGACGGCGTCGTCGCCTGAAGGGGCGCGCGACTTCCTGGTGCCTTCACGGATTCATCCGGGCAAGTTCTACGCGTTGCCGCAGGCGCCGCAGCAATACAAGCAGTTGCTGATGATGTCCGGCTTTGACCGCTACTTCCAGATCGCGCCCTGTTTCCGCGATGAAGACCCGCGCGCCGACCGGCTGCCCGGCGAGTTCTATCAGCTCGACGTCGAGATGAGCTTTGTCACGCAGGACGACGTGTTCGAAGCGATGGAGCCGGTGATATCGGGCGTGTTCGAGGATTTTGCCAAGGGCAAACCTGTCACCAAGACATGGCCGCGGATTCCATTCGCGGAAGCCTTGCGCAAATACGGCAGCGACAAGCCCGATTTGCGCAATCCGATCCAGATGCAGGACGTCTCCGAGCATTTCCGCGGCTCCGGTTTCAAGGTGTTTGCGCGGATGCTGGAAGACCCGAAGAACCAGGTCTGGGCGATCCCCGGGACCGGCGGCGGCTCACGCGCGTTTTGCGACCGGATGAATTCGTGGGCCCAAGGGGAGGGCCAGCCCGGACTCGGCTACATCATGTGGCGTGAAGGCGGCGAGGGCGCGGGTCCCTTGGCCAACAACATCGGCCCGGAACGGACAGCGGCGATCCGCACACAGCTCGGCCTGAAAGAGGGCGACGCCGCCTTCTTCGTTGCCGGCGATCCCGACAAGTTCTGGAAATTCGCCGGCCTTGCGCGCACCAAGCTCGGCGAAGAGTTGAACCTGATCGACAAGGATCGGTTCGAACTCGCCTGGATCGTCGACTTCCCGATGTACGAATACAACGAGGAAGACAAGAAGGTCGACTTCTCGCACAACCCGTTTTCGATGCCGCAGGGCGGTCTCGATGCGCTTCTTGGGCAGGACCCGCTGACCATCAAGGCGTTTCAGTACGACATCACCTGCAACGGCTACGAGATTGCCTCCGGCGGCATCCGCAATCATCGGCCCGAGGCGATGGTGAAGGCGTTCGAGATCGCGGGCTATGGCGAGAAGGACGTCGTCGAGCGTTTCGGCGGCATGTACCGCGCCTTCCAGTATGGCGCGCCGCCGCATGGCGGCATGGCTGCGGGGGTCGATCGTATTGTCATGCTTCTGTGCGGCACGACGAACCTGCGCGAAATCTCGCTTTTCCCAATGAACCAGCAGGCCGTGGACCTCTTGATGGGGGCGCCTTCGGAAGCAACGCCAAAACAGTTGCGCGAGCTTCACATCCGAACCAATTTGCCGGGCAAGGGGTAGAGCCTGTTCGGTTCTGATTGAAAATCAGAACCGGGCTCCAGTCTTTTGTTTTGACGCGTTTTCTTTACGCGAACCGGTATCCACTTCGCTCGAAAACGCTACGGCTCACAGCCCCGTCGAAGCCTCGATCTGAAATTGCGCCAGCGCAAGNAGCGGGTCGGTGTTGAACGCCTGCATGAGCTGCAGCGCCGGCACCTTGCCGAGCGGNACAAGCTTGAGGGTCAGNGTTNGCCGCGGGGTCTCGACAAAGCGGACCAGCGCCTCCACGGCAGCCACCNCATCGGGATTGCCTCCCACGATTTTTTCGCTGGCGGCCTTGATGTTTTCCATGATGGCTTGCCGTGCGGCCGCGCGACTGACGTTCTGCGTGCGGGCGTATTGCGCGACTGCCAGATCGACACCTCCGGTATCGCGTAACGAGAGCTCGATCGTCCCGGCCTCGATCTGCGCGGCCATCATCGCCGCCTGCAGCGGATTGATCGAGAACATCTCGCGCGGCACGTTGCCGAGCGAGAGGCGTGCCGACGCGGTCAGCACACCGCCAAGTTCGACCATTACCGGGTCCAGCACGAAGGTGTGTGGCCCTTCCGCCCATGCCGCTCCGAGATCGAGGTTGATTGCCGCCGAGTGCATGCCGGACGCGACCAGCATTTTGAACGTTTCGGGGTCGCTCGCGTCGAGTGGGCCGGTCATCTTCGCGGTCAGGCGTACCTTGCTCGGAATCGGCCCGACAAATTGGCCCCAGTTCAGGTCCAGGGTTTCGACGTTGACCGGCGTGGTGCTGTCTTTGTAGGGCGCGACGACGCCCTTGATCTCGGCGCCTTCGAGCAGCAGGAACAGTCCGACAAGCTGGTCTGGGGAGGGTTTTTGCGACGGGTCTGAAAATTGCGATGACATGCGCAGCAGGCTGGCGATGTCGAGCGATTTGAGCGCGAAGCGTCCGACCTTGATAGGTCCTTTCGGAGAGCGTGCGTCGAGGCCTTCGATTGCAAATTCGCCGATCTTGCCGTTTTCCAGGTTGAACCGGATCGCCGCGAGCTTGAGCGGGCCTCCCGGCGTCTCGATCGTGAGGCCGCGAATCTCGGCATTGCCGACGTGCAGGCCTTCATAGAGGCCGGCCATTTTCTCCAGCATATCGCGGGTTTGCGCCGGCGTCGGCGTCGTCCCGGGCGGCGGCGCGGACTCGATCATCGCCATAAATCGGGGAAATTGCAGTTTCGACGGGCGCAGCCCGACGTCGTCGACGGTCATTCCGTCCATGCGCATCCGTACGCCGTTCGGGAACGCCGCCGTATAGGCGCCCACGGTGATCTGTCGATGGGCGCGATAGTACTTGTCGTCATTTGCCCGGGCCGGATCAAGCATCGCAAGCATGGCAGTTGAGTCGAAATCATAGGCCGCCATGCCGGCGAACTCGCCGCCGATCGTTTCGGTCTTGCCGCCCTGCTGGATGTTGGCAGTGAAGCTCGCCCGATCGACCGTCGTCGCGGCAATCCTGCCGTCCTTGATGTCGCGTAGCGCGACATTCGAATACGTGTAATCGACGACTTGTGCCCCGGAGGCGCCGGGCATGCTGACCGTTGCGGCGACGCTGGGGGCCGTGATGGAGGAGGCGGTGACGGCGGCGAAGTGCTCGAGTGCGAATCGGTAGACGTCGACGGCGGACGGCGAAGCCAACGGTCGCTGCGCGCCCGCCGGGCCTGAATAATCTTTTATCGCGATCTGCGGCGCCTTGTAGGTGAAGCGCAAGCCCGCCTGCACGCCCATCGATGCTTCGACCTCGATGCCGGTGGCCTCGATGGTATCAGCGGAGAATCGCGTCGGATCCGGCTGGCTGATACCCGAGGCCGTAAAGTTGGCGATCTTCACCCTCACCGACGGCTGCGTGGCTGATTCGCTGGCGATGTCGGCGACCGTGATGGTGCGGCTCAACAGGTCAAACGACACCTTGCCGTGACTCGCTTTGCTGCCCGTCGCACGTATCTGCGCGAACGCCGCCTCGACCTCACTGGCGGCCCGGCGCTGCACGTAGAACTCGAAGCCGAAGAAACCACCTGTCGCGATGACGATGGCAGCGACCAGGCCGATCAGTATTTTTTTCATCCGTGCAACTCCGTTTGCCGATTGCGGCCAAAATGCCATATTGTCGCTCGCGATGGTATGGGAGTGTGACAATGGCTTTGACGATTTATAACGATCGATGCGCTGCAGACCTCATGGCAGCGCCATCGGATGTTGCGTCGGAGCTTTCGCCCGTGCATCACATCCGGCCCAGTGTGCCGGAAAACTGACCTCTTCTGGACCTAACCAGCGAATCAAGAACTCAAGCGGAAGCCGCGGGGGAAATCTATGTCGTCCTATTCTGAAGATCTCCATTCCTCGGCGCTCGCCTATCACCGGTTGCCGCGGCCGGGTAAGCTTGAGATTCAGGCGATCAAGCCACTCGCCAACCAGCGCGATCTCGCGCTTGCCTATTCGCCGGGTGTGGCCGCTGCGTGCATGGCGATATCAGCCGATCCGGCGGAGGCGGCATCGCTGACGATCCGCGCCAATCTCGTTGCCGTGGTCTCCAACGGCACCGCGGTGCTCGGCCTTGGCAATATCGGCCCTTTGGCATCCAAACCTGTCATGGAGGGCAAGGCGGTTCTGTTCAAGAAGTTCGCAGGCATCGACGTGTTCGACATTGAAATCGCCGCCGACACCGTCGAACGCGTGGTGGAGACCGTGGCCGCGTTGGAGCCGACCTTCGGCGGCATCAATCTTGAGGACATCAAGGGGCCGGAATGCTTCGAGATCGAAGCGCAGCTCAAAGCGCGCATGAAGATCCCGGTATTCCACGACGACCAGCATGGCACCGCCATCATCGTCGGCGCCGCGATCACCAATGCACTGCTGCTCAACGGCAAGAAGCTGAAAGACGTCAAGATCGTCGCCTCCGGTGCCGGCGCCGCGGCGATCGCCTGTCTCAATCTTCTGGTTTCGCTCGGTGCGCAGCGCAAGAATATCTGGGTCTGCGACATCGACGGCGTGGTGCACGAAGGCCGCAACACGCTGATGGACCGCTGGAAGTCGGTCTATGCGCAGAAGACCGACAAGCGCGTGCTGGCGGAAGTAATTGGTGGCGCCGATATTTTTCTCGGCCTGTCGGCTCCCAACGTGCTGACACCAGACATGGTAAAGGCGATGGCGGAGAAGCCGTTGGTGATGGCGCTGGCCAACCCGACGCCGGAGATCATGCCGGATGAGGCGCGAAAGGCACGCCCCGACGCGATGATCTGCACCGGGCGCTCCGATTTTCCCAATCAGGTCAACAACGTGCTGTGCTTCCCGTTCATCTTTCGCGGCGCGCTCGATGTCGGGGCCACCGCGATCAATGAGGAGATGAAGAAGGCCGCGGTCGATGCGATCGCGCAGCTTGCGCGTGATCCGCCGGTGGATGCGATTGCACACGGCTTCGACAGCGGCGAGGCGCAGGGGTTCGGCCCGGGCTCGCTGATCCCGAGCCCGTTCGATCCGCGGCTGATCCTGCGTATCGCGCCCGCGGTGGCGAAGGCGGCTATGGCGTCCGGTGTTGCCACCCGTCCGATTGCGAACTTCGAGGATTATAGCGCGCAACTGGAGCGTTTCGCGTTCCGCTCTGGTCTGGTCATGAAGCCGATGTTTGCCAAGGCGAAGACCCAGCCGGTCCGTGTGATCTATGCCGAGGGCGAGGACGAACGTGTCCTGCACGCGACGCAGGTTGTCCTTGAGGAGAAGCTGGCGCGGCCAATTCTGGTCGGGCGCCCTTCGGTGGTCGAAGCGCGGATCAAGAGGTTTGGCCTCTCGATCAAGGCCGGCCAGGATTTCGATCTGATCAACCCCGAGGACGATCCGCGCTATCGATCCTACGTTCAATCCTATATCGATCTCGCCGGCCGGCATGGCGTGACGCCCGATGCCGCGCGCACGATCGTACGCACCAACGCGACGGTGATCGCGGCACTCGCGGTGATGCGCGGCGAAGCCGACGCCATGATCTGCGGCGTCGAAGGCCGCTACATGAGCCATCTGCGCCACGTACGCGAGATCGTCGGCTTTCTCCCCGGCGTCAGTGATTTCGCCGCATTGGCGCTGATGATCACCAGTAAGGGCGCCTACTTCATCGCCGATACGCAGGTGAGACCGAATCCAAGCGCCGAGGAGCTTGCGGAAATGGCGGCGCTGGCGGCGATCCATGTCCAGCGATTCAATCTCAAGCCCAGGATCGCGTTCGTGTCACATTCCGATTTCGGCAGTTACGATACCGACTCATCGCGCAAGATGCGCCGCGCCACCGCGCTCCTGAAACACAACCATCCGGAAATCGAAGCGGATGGTGAAATGCAGGGCGACACCGCGCTCTCGGAAGCCGCCAGGAAGCTCATTCTGCCTCACTCGAATCTGGAAGGTGAGGCCAATATCCTGATCATGCCGAACCTGGATACGGCCAACGTGGCGTATCAGATGATCAAGGCGCTAGCTGATGCGCTTCCGGTTGGACCGATTCTGATCGGCCCTTCGCGTCCGGCGCATATTCTCACCCCCTCGGTGACCGCACGCGGCGTTCTCAACATGACCGCGGTTGCCGCTGTCGAAGCCCAGGAGCGGGCCGGCCGCCAGCAGCCGACCTTGTTTGGCTAGCCTTGGTTTGGCTAGTCTTGGTTTGCCTGGTCTTGCGCGTATTCCGCATCGCAAACAGGTTTGCGCAGATTGCGCAGTCTTATCTTTCTTACGCCAACTGGATTCCACTGAGCCGGAAAATGCCCTGGATTCTGACTCAACCGGGTTGAATCAGATTCTGGCGCTATCTCTTTGTTTAGCATGATCTTTTCGGAAAACCGGTTTCTATTTTTCCGGATCATGCCCTCGCGTGATGGTTCAGAAGTTCTCTTCATTGGTGCAGCGCGTACCTGCAAGTCTGAACCAAAGCCACACTAGCATCATAATTTCCAGTGTTCTGTCGAATCCGAAGTTCACAAAACCAAAAAGAAGATGCTGCAAGGTGATGCGAACTTCGAAGCAGGTACCTTCGTGAAGAAATCCGGCGACGGCGCTTTCGAAAAGATTTGATAGTTTGAAAACCTGACACGGAACGCCCATAATCGCCAGCGCCCCGCCCTATAGCGATCCTTATCCGCAGTATTCAGTGAGGCCGACCATGCCAGCGTTTGTTACTTTCGGGCGCGTTCTGTTCGCCGTGCTCTTTATCTATTCGGGGGCAATCAAGCTATTCGGCATTCCGGCCACCACGGAGCTTATCGCAGCCAAGGTTGCAATTCCGGCCGTGCTTGTTCCCTATACGTCGCAGCTGGAAACAATGACGGGAATGTCGACGCAGCAAACGCTCGCCATCGCCGTTGGAGTCTTCGAGGTCATCAGCGGATTGATGATCGCGCTCAATTTCGGTGCGCGGTTCTTTGCAATTCTCTTGATCTTCTTTGTGGCCGCGACAGTTTTCTACGTCCACGATTTCTGGAATCAGTCGCCGCCGGAAAATGCCAAGACCCTCATGGACGCCCTGAAAAATCTGTCCCTGATCGGCGGGCTGTTCATGATCGCGGGATATGGCCGGGCGTCGGAGAGGGCGGAACCGGCCTATGGCGATGTCTGAACCACGCGCCGCCACGGCGTGACGCTGACGCCATCGTCGATGTCGAGCATTTGGGCGTCGCCGGCTCTCAGGCCATGCGCGGCCAGGATGTCCTGCGGTGAGCGCGCCGGTACACCTGGAAAGCATGGCTCACCGCCCGGCAGCCGCACCCGCGGCGCCTGTGAGAGCCAGAACGTGTCGTAGCAGTCCATGAACATTCCGAACACATCCGGTCCGCCGATAATCGCGACGGTGCCGGAACGCACGCCGGCATGATCGCAGGCCGCTTCGAACGAAGCTCCAGCCGGGTTCCATAGCGTGGCATTGGGATTGGGAGCATCGGGCGCGACCGCGCCGGTCTTGCGGGTCACGATGATCCGCTTTCGCCGCGGCGAATTCGGCTGGTCCTCATGAGAATGGCGGCCATGCACGATCAGATCGGCGCGATCGAGCGCGGCGGTGAAGAATCTCTTGTCGCCGTCGAATTTCAGTTCGTCCGGCATCACATGATCAGCGTTTGCCAGCATGCCGTCCGCCGACACGATGACATAGCCGTCAATGCGCAGCGCCGGCATCACGCGGGCGAATTTATTCCGAAATCGTCTGCACCACGCTGGAGACGGGCCGAGAGCTCACGGTCGGCAATTTGGCATCCTTGAGGATTTCGTCGTCATACTGCGCGATGGTCTGCACCGGGGCCTTGGCCTTCATTTGAACGACCTTGTAGCCCTCGGCCTTCAGCTTGTGCAGCAGGTCGGGGAGGGCTTCCGCGGTGTGCTTGTGGAAATCATGCATCAGGACGATGCCCTTGCCGAGCTTTTCGAGCTTCTTCATCACGACGTCGATCACCTGTTGCGGTTTGCTCGCCTTGAAATCGAACGAGTCGAGGTCGCAGGAGAACATCGCGATGTTTCGGCTGCCGAGATAGGTCACCATTTCGGGCGGATGCTGCAGCGCCGGGAAGCGGAAGAATGGCGCGGGCGAAGCGCCGCCCAAGGCCCATTTCACCGCGCTGAAACCTTTTTCGATCTCTTCTTTGCGCTGCTGCTCACTCAGTTTCTTGTTGGTCAGGGTCGCGTGCGACCAGGTNTGAGATCCGACGGTGTGACCGGCCGCAGCNACCTGCTTGAGGATTTCCGGATAGTAGGTCGCGTGCTTGCCGATCGAAAAGAAAATGCCGGTCGTGCATTCGTCNGCCAGCGTCTTTAGCACNGACGGTGTATTGAGCGGCCANGGNCCATCGTCGAACGTCAGCACCACTTCCTTGTCGCGCAGGAAATCAAGTTGCTTGAAGTGCTCGAAGCCGAATCCCGGTCCGCCCGTGGTGTCGATTTCGACGACGCGTGCGATCCCAAGCGCATTGGGATTTGCGCAAGGGGCTTTTGCGGGCGCTGGGGCCGCCGCAGCTGCCTGTGGAGCTGCCGCGCCCTTGGTGGCCGCGGCTTGCGACCATGCCACGCCGGACGCACACAGCGAAAATGCGCCTGCCAAGATCAAACCTGCTGCGATCCGCATCGTGTTCCCCTTAAACTGATCCCGTGCCGGGCTCTGGCTTTTTGCCTTCGCCCGAGCCATTTCCTGCCCTTGATCATAATAGCCTAGTTGCAACTGCGCCGCCACGGCAACGGCCTGTTAAGGTCGACTTGTCGACCGAATATATCAGGTCCGGGGGGCGCGTCAGGTCTCCGCAAGCGCCCGCCCAATGGCGGTCTTAACTCGCGTATCTGACGGTTCGATGGTCTCGGGGAACGCCTCGGCGATGTAGCCGTCGCGGCCGATCAGATATTTGTGGAAGTTCCAGCGCGGGATATCCTTCGGCCGCGCTTCGGCAGCCCATTTATAGAACGGATGCGCATTCGGGCCCTTGACGACGGCTTTTGCCGCAATCGGAAAGGTAACGCCATATTGGTGCTGCGCAGTCTCAGCGATCTCGGTCGCGCCGCCAGGTTCCTGCGCGCCGAAATCGTTTGAGGGAACGCCGATAATCATTAAGCCCCGATCGTGGAACTCGGTCCACAATTGCTGCAATCCAGCATATTGCGGCGTGAAACCGCACAATGACGCCGTGTTAACGACCAGCAGTGGACGGCCGGCATAATCGGCCAGCCTGATATCGCTCCCCACCAGCGCGGGAAACGAAAAGGCGTAAGCAGTGACCCGACTCATCGCAGCCTGTGCCAGAACCGTCCGTGTCGAGACCGGAGCCGCGATCCCGACCAATGTCGCCGCGATGAATGTCCTGCGGTCAATCATAGCCACCCCTGGGTGCAATTCGGGTGGATCGACGATAGCCCAACAGGCGTGCGACGGCTTCTCAACAAGCCGTTATGGCCGAACCGGCGGAAAAGCGCACCACGGCAGCGGCAGCAGCGGAAGGTAGGACCGGTTCCATTGGCATATCGATTCGGGCCCGCCTCGCTTGAACGCGTATTTTATCGGCTCGGCCTGGCCGACGGCGATATGCAGCCCGAACAAAACAGCGGCGATGGGGTAGGCCCATTTGTGCAAGCGCAAATCGCTCATGCGATCGAGCAGGATTGCTCCTGCGAGGATGATCAGGGGATCCGTGAAAATGAAATATTCGGATTTCAATCCGCGCCGCACGCCGAGCGCGTCTATACCAACCGCAGCCAGCAGAAGCACGAGGGCCTGGATCGCGGTGTGCCTTTCGCCGCGTCGCCACGCCAGGATGATGCCGGGGGCGATCAGCCAGGTGAGGAACACGGTAGGACGCGGCGAGGAGTGCAGCACGAAGGTGTAGCGCGCCAGAACCGATGCGACGCCATCAAGCAGCAGTAACAGAACTCCCAACAGATTCGATCCGTTGGCGACATCGGTGGTGTTGGCATCGGCAAAGGTCAGCATTTTTTCCAGCGGATTGAATACGGCAATCACATTGCTGGTGTTGTATTCGAGATCGAGCGCCAGCAGCGCAATCGATGCGCCGGCGGCCATGGCGAACATCGAGGCGAGCGTCTCAGCCGCGCTGACGCGCCAGATCGCAGCAAAGGCGATCATGCATCCGCCGATCATGGTCAGCAACGCCGCCTGATAGACGCCGAAACGACCCAGCAACAATGGATGGAAGTGCGCGGCGTCGAGCAAGCCGCGGTCAAAGCCGATAGCGATCAGCGGCCACGCCGCCCATACCGCGGTAATCGCCGCGACGGCCACGATTGCTGTCGCCTGCCAGCGCCATCGCGCATTGTTCCAGAACGCGACGCTCGCGCTTGTCGCGCTTCCGAACGGCAGGATGAGCAANGGTAGCGTGCCGATCAGCAAAATTGCCTGCACCTTGTTCTCAAGACCAAGCACGCACAATCCCGCCGCGATCGCCATGGCGAGCGGACGCGCAACGCTGGCACGGCGTCCGACCACGATCAGGATCAGCAGCGCAAAGATGACGGGACACGCGGCAATAAGCTCGCTGCGCAGAATGCGCGAGTGCACGGCGATGCCACCGGAGAAGGCGAAGGCGAGCGTTGCGAGCATCGCGACGCGCCAGTCGCGGACCATGGGTCGAACAAGGACTGCAAAAATCAGCACGCAGCCGCTCGCGATCAGCCAGGCGAGCAGGCGCCCGGCGCGAACGGCGCCGGTCATGGCGGCATCGAATGCCGCGGCATTCGATGCCGACGGCATGGTTGCCAGCGAATACGCATCGAGCAGGCCGAGCGCGTGCAGCAGCTGGAACCAGAACCTGACTGACAGGATTGTTATATAGGCGGTGTGATCGAAGAACAGCTGCGGCTTGCCGTCGTTGAGGGCAAGCGCATTGTAGATCACCATGAGATCCATATCGGCGTTACGCCAGTAAATCACCGCGTAGCCGAACAGAAAAAAAGAAACCGCAAGGCCGGCAACGATTGCCGTCAATCCCCAGCGCCAGCCGAGGAAAATCAGCCGGTCGAAGACATCTTTCGCCGCGTCGATCTGCGGCGTGTTCGGGGAGGCCGGGGCGGAAGACTGGTTCATGCCGGCGGTCTTTTAGCTCAGCCACCGGTTCAAAGCGACGGCGACCGAAAGCGCCAATACCGAAACCGTCTGGGACCTTTTCGGTTCTGATTGAATCAAAACCGAGGCTCTATCCCCGGGGATCGCNTCCGGGACAGGCTTTCGCTCACAAGCACTCTATCGCAGCGAGACGATGAAATCCGTTCCTGCCCCGGTCTCACCGCCGGCGATGCCCTGATCGGAAACGATGATCGAGCCGCCTGTCGAAAGCGCCTCATTAATTCGCGCCATTGCATCCGCAGGGATGGTGAGGCGATCCAGCGCTTCGGCCGGGCTGTCCGGAACGGGTGTTGCTCTGATCGCGGATGCGCCTGCTATCTTGCGCCATCNCGANCCGCGTTCGTCCTCGTCGCGCCGCTCGGCGTACCTCGCCGGCGCGGGAAGCGAGACCACCGACCAGTGTAGGACGTTGATGTCGTCCTTATCGGCCTGCGCGGTAAAGACGTGCGTTCCCAACGGCCGGTCGCTCGGCGCGATCGTCACCGGTGCGTCGAACAGCGGCGCGAAATTCTGCCGCGCATAGAGCTTTGAGTCCTTGCGGCTGACGAACACCGAGATCTGGCCGGTACGCTTCGGTGCCGTCACAATTGCCTTCTCGGTATCGAGTTGGGGCTGATCTTTTTTCGCGTCCGGAGCGGCGGCGCGGATATCCGCTGGCACCTTGACGTTCTCGCCAGTCTTTTCGCCTGCCTTCTCGCCTGCCTTGGGCGCGTCGAGTTTCGACGTCTCGATCTTGAGGTCATCCGCTTTCGCTTCGATCTTTTTCTCGCCGGTGTTTTCCTCGGCCTTCATGCTTCCGGTTGTTGCCGATACCTCGGGTCTTAAGGCATCACGGCCTGCTGGCACGCTGACAGCAGCCTCACCCGGGATCGTGTCAGAGACGTCAGTCGCAGCCGATTTGATTTCGGCCGCGGCGGCGTGGTTGCGCGGTGACGGGTTGCCAGCCGATGACGTTGCATCGGTCATCGTGACCGGGCCATTGGTGGCCGGTAAGGCACTGCTGGCATCCGCGGTGCGGGTCTGCTCGCGCCACGGCGTGGATGCCGGCGGTTCGCCCCGCACGGGCTTTCCGCCATCGTCGTGCCCGACCGTCGGTCTCAGCTCCAGGCTCGCTTCCGAAATCGTCGGCTTGATAATCACATGAGTGTCCGCACCCTTGTCAGCTTTCACAGCAGCTGGCGCATCCGGCCCCGGCGCGTCGGCGGCAGTCGGCTGCGGCGCAACCCTCTGAGCCACCAGAAGCGGATGCGAGAAACCGGCAGGCGTCATCTCGCCGGGCGTGACGAGCACCCGCGCGCCCATTTTGGTCCAGCCCCACATCTTCACCGCAAAGGCCATCGGCATGCGGATGCAGCCATGCGATGCCGGATAACCGGGGAGCACGCCGGCATGCATGGCGACGCCGGACCACGTGATCCGCTGCATGTAGGGCATCGGCGCGCCGCTATAGATGTTGGAGTGGTGTAACTTTTGTTTTTGAATGACGCTGAAGACGCCCATCGGCGTCGGATGATTGCGCATGCCCGTGGAAATCGGAGTTTCCGCGTAAAATCCGCCTGCGTCGTAAATTTTCAGGTTCTGCTTTTGGATCGAGATCGCGATGATCAGCGGTCCCTGCGGCTTGGCCGATTGCTTGTCCGACGCCTCGATCTTTTTCCCCTGATGACGGCGAGGCTTTTGCCGCCGCTGTGTCGGCCAGGGTCGCGAAAATCCGGAATCGAAATCCGACCAGTAATAAAGCGCAGCTTCCGCTTGCGAGGAGGCGCCGATCGCCCCGGCTGCCGTTAAAACTGCAATTCGCCAGAGCCGGCGGGTCGCAACACACGCCCCATACTCACGCACGCGTACCATCCTCAAATCCTAGTCTCGTGTTCAGTTGTCGCAGACGAGAAACGCGTTCACCAGCACAAGGCTCCCAAGTCCCGCGATTTTTCACCCTAAGCGTAGCAAAAAAGCCTCACATTCAGTTAACGCCAGCGCCCGCTGGCCACCGGCGATCTTTCCGCGAGGGTTCGGATCACTACATAGGTGGGAGCCCCGCCCACGGAGAATATTCATGACATCCCAAGCCGCAAGCCAATGTGACGCCAGGTGGAGACTGCTGGCTTTGTTCCTGCTTGCATGGGTGTTGTGGCTGGGTTCGCCGGCGTTCGCCGCTGACGAGCCGGACCTGATTTTCCGCCGCTCGACCGTGTTCAAGTGGATCAGCCCGAACGACAAGCTTGCGACCTATGCCGTCGACGACCCCGAGGTCGAAGGCGTGGCCTGTCATTTTACGGTGCCGGAGAAGGGCGGCTTCAAGGGCTGGCTGGGGCTCGCCGAGGAAGTGTCAGACATTTCACTGGCCTGCCGCCAGATCGGTCCAATCCACTTCAAGGGCAAGATGGAGCAGGGCGACGACATGTTTCGGCAGCGGCGTTCGCTGTTCTTCAAGAAGATGCAGATTGTCCGTGGCTGCGACGCCAAGCGGAATGTGCTGGTTTATATGGTCTATTCGGACAAGCTGATCGAAGGATCGCCGAAGAATTCAACCTCCTCGGTGCCGGTCATGCCCTGGGGAGCCGCCGACAGCGCGGTTCAGAAATGTGGCGAGTTCATTCAGTGACCGGAAGCTGACCGCTGAATTATTGCTTCGCCGGGTCAGGGTGCGGTCGGACCCATGGTTCAGACCGTGCTTTGGAGTCGCGGCAGCCCACCAGTTGCACGAATTTTGGCGGAGCCGATTCGTTGCTGCGACCGCTGTCGCCGTATTGCTGCGACATTGCGCCACAAATCCCTGTTTTCAGAGGATTTTGCATAAGGGGATTTTGTCGTGCGATCGGCAACTCGGAAGCGCCGTTAGTCCCAGCCAAACGTTCAACGATCGGCTGGTCGGGTTTGCGGGTCGGGTTATTGCCAACATCGATGTTGTCATTGCCCACGACTGCTATCCTTTGTTGAAGTTAGACCCCAACACCAACTGCTCAGAAAAGTTGCACGTGGTCTGATTGAGTAGGCCGCGCCGACGTTCCGTTCACGATTGTCGGGGCTGTCCAAGGACTCACAGGGAAAGGTTAAAAAGTCGGGCCGGACTCGCACCAAGAGGTCTTCGCGCCGTAGGCCAGTGAACGAGAGCTGGTTCGCTGAACGGCGGGGTTGGTGGGGACCGGGTGTTTGATTTCAGGCTCCGTATGGGGCTCGGGGAATCCCAGACAAGCGCCGTTCCACAGACTTCATCTGACCGGAATCATTGAGCTTTTCAGGGAATTGTTTCGTCCGGCTCGCGCGACGAAACAATTCTGCCGGGCGACGAAACCATTTCCCGCTTTTGGCGCAGACGTCCGGAAACGGCCCTTGGTTATCAGTTTGGCAACGAAAACGGCGGACAGCGTCGGCAGCCAAAACCGGAGACAGTCAAAATGCGAACCCTTAGCTTCATCCTCGCCTTCGCTTTCGTCCTGGCGGGCCCCTCGATGGCCGGTTCATCCGATGTCGGTCTGCCGGGTGTCGGCACCTTTGCCTATAGCGGCTCGCCGATCGTCACTTCAGCCTCTCTCGTTGTTGCAGCCCGTTGAGCCGCAGCGCCCTCATGTCCTTTCGCATCAGCGCTGTCGCGATCATCGTTTCCGCAATCCTGGGCAGTTCGGCGCAAGCCCAGGTTAAGTCGCCGTTGAAGCTTCCTGACCCGCGCGGAGAGTTTGTGCGTCTGTGCGCACCTCATATGGTGGGACGTTGGGCGCACCCCGAAGCCGTTTGCGGCTGCCTGCACGATTATGCGGCCGCCGCCGTTGAAGACGCCGACCTTCGCGAAGCCTTGTTGCGCGGCATCGGCGAGACCGGCGTACCTACCATCGAGACCGATTGGGTACCGCCATCGAAACAGTCCGAGATCGGCGCCACCTTTACGAAGATTGCAAAGCCGACGCTGCAATGCATGTTCGAGCCCCGGAGCTAGGCTTACTTCCTCAACAATCCAGGTCCATGCGCCGGCGGGCAGCGAAGCTCGCCTACGCGGAATGCATCTATCGCTTCTTGGTGCCCAAGCGCGGAACACACTTTCGCACGCGTACGATTCCCGTTGCGGAAATCTGAGCGCCCGAAACTTCCTTGATTTGGCCGGCGGGGCACGATCCGTCGTCGACCAGGATGCGCTGGCCCAGCCGCAAATTGACGATGTCCTGCTCGCGCGGCACCTGTTCGGCCGAGGCGGAAGATGCGAGCGCGAACAGCGCGAAACTGCCAATCAGCAGGAACCAAGAGGATTTGATATGCGAGGTCTTCATGATCGGCGCGACGGCCTGCCTCACTTGTTCTGTATCTTCAGTCCGTTCGGGCCGACATTGATCTGGAGGCCCTCCGGTTGCTTCTTGGTCTGGTAGAGATTGTAGCCGAGCACGCCCACCGCGACGATCAGCGCGCCGATGATGAGATACAGAATGTTGCGGTTGCCGGACATCCGGTGCCTCCCTAGGTCGCGAATTTCAGCGAAGTGTATTGGCGCGGGCGCGATTCTGAAAGCGCTCTGAAACGCCTGCAAAGTCAGGCAAAGTATGATTTGATCGTGGCGGTGGGGTAGACAACGGGAAAAGTGACGCAATGAACGCCATCGATATCCAGCAAAAAATCCTCGATGCCGTCGATACCAATTTCGACGCGCAGCTTGCGACCACGCGGGATTTTGTCGCGATCCCCTCGACCCGCGGCGCCGAAGGGCCGTGCCAGGACATGATCGGCGATCTCCTGCGGCAGCGCGATTACGAGGTCGACGACTGGCACATCGATGTCGACGATTTGAAAGATCTGCGCGGCTTCGGCCCGATCGCGCATGATTTTTCGAAAGCGCGCACCGTGGTCGGCACCTACCGGCCTTCAAGCAATGCCGGCAGATCGCTGATCCTGCAGGGACATTGCGACGTGGTGCCGACCGGACCGCTCGAGATGTGGAAGACGCCGCCGTTTTCACCTGTCGTGAAGGATGGAAAGATGTACGGCCGCGGCGCCTGCGACATGAAGTCCGGCACCATCGGCGCGCTCTATGCGCTCGACGCGATCAGGGCCGCGGGCCTCAGGCCCACCGCGCGGATTCACTTTCAGTCGGTCATCGAGGAGGAGAGCACTGGCATCGGCGCGCTCTCGACCTTGCAGCGCGGCTATCGTGCCGACGCCTGTTTCATTCCCGAGCCGACATCCGGAAAGATGGTGCGCTCGCAAGTCGGCGTCATCTGGTTTCGTCTGAAGGTGCGCGGCTTTCCCGTGCATGTGTTCGAGGCCGGTTCGGGCTCCAATGCGATCACCGCGGCCTACCATCTGATCCAGTCGCTGGAAAAGCTCGAGGCCGAATGGAACGAACGCGCGAACAGCGATCACCATTTCAAGGCGGTGACGCATCCGATCAATTTTAATCCCGGCATTATCAAGGGCGGCGATTGGGCCTCGAGCGTACCGGCATGGTGCGATGTCGATTGTCGTATTGCGATCCTGCCGGGCTGGTCGGTGGCCGACTGTCAGGCCGAGATTCTTGGGCGTGTCGCGGCCGCGGCGCGCGATCATCGTTTCCTGTCCAACCATCCGCCCGAGGTGGAATGGTCCGGATTTCTGTCGGAAGGCTATGAGCTGAAGGATTCCAAGGAACCGGAAGCCGCGTTCGGCAAGGCCTATACCGCCGTTTATGGCGGCGCGGTAGAGGATCTCGCGTTCACCGCGTTGACCGACACGCGCTTCTACGGCCTGAACTACAACATTCCGAGCCTGTGCTTCGGCGCCAGCGGTGCGGCCATGCATGGCTTCAACGAATATGTCGATCTGGACTCCTTACGAAAATCAACCAAGACGACCGCGCTGTTCATCGCGGAATGGTGCGGGGTGGAGGAGAGGTAGACAAAGCCGATAGCGCTCACCCCGTCATTGCGAGCGAAGCGAAGCAATCCATAGGGCCACAAAGCAAGTATGGATTGCTTCGTCGCTTCGCTCCTAGGAAGAAACTGAGGAACCCGCCGAATTATCTTGCCGCCGTAACGTTTCATCCAGCAGGGTCGGCCCAAGGCGAAACTCGCAAATGATGCTGGGACGGCCGAAGGTGACTTTCGTAGCCCGGATGAAGCGAAGCGAAATCCGGGGGCGGAGTTGGGTCAACTTCAGTCCCGGATTGCGCTGCGCTCCATCCGGGCTACGGCGCTGCCGCCAAGGAAGAAACTGAGGAATCCGCCGAATTATCTTGCCGCCGTAACGTTTCATCCAGCAGGGTCGGCCCCATGGCCGGTGCCGAACTCGCAATGACGCGCTGATATTCTTGTCTCTTCCGTTGATACGATGTCGAAGCCTTCAGCACGCCGCCGAAGGGTCGCCCCAGGCGATGAACTCGGGCACGATAAAGCCTTCGCGCCGCTCGCCAAAACGCAAGTCTCTGCCTTTCGCATCGGTGATCTTGCCGCCGGCCGCGGTGACGAGCGCGTGGCCCGCCGCGACATCCCATTCGCTGGTTGGGGCGAGGCGGGGATAAATGTCGGCTGCGCCCTCTGCCACGCGGCCGAATTTGACCGCCGAGCCGAGCGCGTGCCGGACCGCGCCTGGCCGTGCCTCGATAAAGGCTTCAGTCCTTATATCTCCGTGCGAGCGGCTGACGGCCACGATCCAGGGCTCGCCGCGTTGCGGGAGGGAGCGGGTATGGATCGGCTCGGCCACCCGCACAGACGATTCTCCGGTCATCAGCCGTTCGGCTCCTCGACCCACCA
>JGI12053J15887_10000273_pt1 | contig 19917 bp, 26 predicted proteins | sample MedBloCAOM1_O3_FD_15887 | JGI IMG/M metagenome (IMG submission 15887)
CGATGGCGTCTCGATTTTGGGCGTTTCGACGGCGGGCGTATCGACCCGCAGCAGCGCCAGGACAGGTCCTGCGGCTTCTCTGGTGGTTTCGCCTTGCTGCGCAAAGCTCGTTTCGGGGGCTGCGTGCCATGATGGATTGCTCGCGAATTCCTCGTGGGCCGCGCGCAGCAGCGCCGCCGCGCCAAGCCCAAAGACCAAGATAGACAGCGAGAGCATGATCGCGGTGAGCAGAAAACGGAAACCGGGGAGCATAGATGCGAGTTCCACCTTCGCAGGGGTTGCTGCGAAGTCCCTTGAGCGTTCAGGAACGCGGTGACCACAAAATCGGCGTGTTCGCGGCGCAGCTGATACTGCAGCGCGCAACGAATCAGGTTGTTTTGAGAATAGCGTAAGGCATCCGCGTCGGTTGTTAAAAATCGACACGGAGCGCGCGCGCCATGCGTGCCGGAACAGCGTTTCCGACCAGGTGAGGCATGGTTGCCACGGCGCAACCCATAGCATCACAATGCTGGAATCCGGCGCCAATTGGCCGGATTTGTCTTGAATGTGCCGCGATCTTCCGTCATCTGCCCGTTAACGGTCCGGTGTCGGCATGGGGACTATACAACAACGATGATGATCAGACACATTTTGACGATTGGTGCTGCCGTGGCAGCAGGTTCCGCGGCAACGTCGCTTGCGTTGGCGCAGGGCTATTCGGTACCTCCCGGCGCGGTCTATTCGACGGCACCGGCACCTGCGCCTTATCCGCCCGGCGGCTATCCCTCCGATTATCGCCGCGCTCCGGGTGCGCCGGATTTCGATGCGCTGGAAGAAGAGGACGACGCGCCGAACGCGCAGAGTTCGACTGCGCTGCCGCCGCCAGGACCGGTCCTTTCGCCCTCCGATCCGCGCTATGGCCGCCCCGCCGGTGCTCCGCCGGTTTATAACGCCCGTGGCGCACCCACCGGCCCAATCCTTTCGCCCGATGACCCACGCTATGGCCGCCTCGACGGACCGCCGGTGATCTATTCGGACCGCCCCGCCGGCCCGCCGCAGCAAAGCTATTCGGATCGGGGCACCGACGACAGTCGCATTCCCGGATCGGGTTTCATCTATCCCAACGAGGACAATCGCGGTCTTCGCCCGCCCGAGGGCATCGGGGCTCCGAGCACGGTCACGGGAACGGTGCAGCCTCCCGCGGGCGCCGACGGCAGGCCGACGGTGCTGTCCGCACTGCCGCCGGATGACCAGCCGGAGGTCGCTCCCGCGCAACTCTCGCCAAATCTGCACCGCCAGGAAGTCGTTTTTCCGACCAAGGAACCGGCGGGAACGCTGATCGTCGATACCCCGAATACCTATCTGTATTACGTTCTGGGCGGCGGCCGGGCGATCCGATACGGCGTCCGCGTCGGTCGCGATGGCTTCACCTGGACCGGCGTGCAAAAGATCTCGCGCAAGGCCGAGTGGCCGGATTGGCACCCGCCGACCGAGATGATCGAGCGCCAGCCTTATCTGCCGCGCTTCATGGCCGGCGGCCCCGGTAATCCGCTGGGCGCGCGCGCGATGTATCTCGGTTCCACCGTCTATCGCATCCATGGCACCAACCAGCCCTCGACGATCGGCAAGTTCGTCTCGTCGGGCTGCATCGGCATGCTGAACGAGGATGTCTCGGACCTGTTCGACCGCGTGAAGGTCGGCACCCGCGTGGTCGTGCTTCCGGGCGGCCCGACGCCGGGAACCGCTACCGCCTCGGCGCAGCCGATACCCGGACCTGCCGGCGCCGCACCCGCGCCCGCGCAGATGTCGGGCATTCCCGGGGGCACCCAGCCCACCGTCGTGCCGCCGCTGCCCGCGCCAGTGACGGTGCGCTAATTTCGCTGCAGATCGACCTCAGATGCAGCGAGAGTTTCGTGGGCGGCCGGGCTTCGTCCCGGCCATTTGCTTCCAATTGAAGAAAAACGTGGATGCCCGCGCCCCGGCGGGATCACAGCTTCACTCCGAACCGGTTGATGGGCGCGCGTTCCGGAGGGTGAAGCAGTTTCACAGGTTATGTTTCGCCCAGATGGCACGCAGCTGTTCGTCCGTCGCGAACTCACCACGATCGGCCTGCGCCGGGGATTCGTCAAACGACGATTCCTCATCGGCGCTCAATTGAAATACGGGCTGATCTCTTCCGGCCAATTGCAGAAGCATGCGGGCAAGGTCATCCTGCATTTCCGCAGGAAGACCGCGCACGGCCTTTGGTCATGGTTCAATAATAGTAACTTGTTCGCCTGACCGGAAGGATTTCGGGGGACAATTTTGCACTTGCAATAGCTGATTCCGGGTAAGCCAAGCCCGTTTCACGCCAGCCGCCGCAGCGGCTCGCCCTTGATCCAGGCGTCGATGCCCTCGATCATCTGGGCGTAGTGGTTGCGGAAGCCTTCTTCGGTGACGTAGCCGAGATGCGGCGTCAGCACGATGTTGTCGAGTTTGCGGAAGGGATGGTCGACCGGCAGCGGCTCGACCGAAAACACGTCGATTGCCGCACCGGCGATCTTCTTCTGCTGTAGGGTTTCCAGCAGGGCCGCTTCGTCGACGATCGGCCCGCGCGCGGTGTTGACGAGGTAACTCGTCGGCTTCATGCGCGCCAGATCAGCAGCTCCGACCAGCCCGCGCGAGCGCTGGCTCAGCACCACATGGACGGTGATGATGTCGGCGGTTGCGAACAGTTCCTCCTTGGTGGCGTAGCCGACGCCGACCTCCTTGCACCGTTCCGGCATGAGGTTCGGGCTCCACGCGATCACGTTCATGCCGAAGGCTTTGGCCAGCCCCGAAACCTTGGCGCCGAGCTTGCCGAGCCCGACCACGCCGAGCGTCCTGCCCTCGATCTCGATGCCGACGAATTTTTGCAAGGGTTCGCCGGCATGCATGCGCGCATTCTCGCGGCCGATATTGCGCGTCAGTTCCAGGATCAGGCCCATGGTCAGCGGCGCCGTGGGATCGCGGGCCCATTGCGTCCCGCACAGCACCACCTGGTGGTCTTTCGCGGCTTCCAGATCGAGCGCGGCGTTGCGCATGCCCGAGGTGATCAGGAGCTTCAGTTTGGGCAATGCCGCAAACAGGGCACGTGGGAACGGCGTGCGCTCGCGCATCGCGCAGATGATCTCGAAATCCTTCAGCGCGCCGGCGGCGGCCTCGGGGGAGGCAAAGGGCTGGTTGAATACCGTGACGTCGACCCGATCGCCGATCCTCGACCAGTCCGCGGCGGTCAAAGAAAGATTGAGGTAGTCATCGAGAATTGCACAGCGCAGCCGCGTCATGGGAGTTCCGTTCATGGCGATGAAGGCGGCTTAAGAAGCGAGCCGCCCGTGACCCACCATGGTTGCGCGCAATTCCAAAACGCGCAAGCGCTCGCAGCGCAAAAGTGCGTCGCCCAAAGACAGGCCGCTCCCGGAGCGTTCGCGGCTCAAATATCCGACAGGATCAGGTGGAATGCGGGCGCGGCTATCGCTGGTGCTTGGCGCGCCAGGCGGGGCCCGGGCCGCGCATGTAATGCAATTCCGGCCGGTAGGGGTCGAACGCCCGGGCCAGGAACTGGCGCCAGAAGGCACGAATTTCAGCGAATGGGCTGGAGCCGTCGCGGCTGCCAGTCGTGGAGGAGAGGGTTTCTGACGTGATGGTTGCCATGACGCGGCCCTGCTGTTTTCGTTCGCGACTTCTGCCGCGCGGAACGCCTTTCGAGGCGCCGATCGACAGCTTTGGCCTGATTTATTAAAAGATAGTTTCAATTGTCGTGACTTGGCGCACACATGGTGTCAATCCCGTAATGACCCGTGGTGAACAGATGGAAAACATCGGGGTGCGGTTGCCCTTTCGGGGACGCGCCGCTACATCAGCGGCAGCAAATTTCCAAAAATCCTCTCGTTTTAAGGGACCGCGATGGCGCGCCAATTCGTCTATTTCATGCAGGGTCTGTCCAAGACCTATCCGACCCGCAAGGTGCTCGATAACGTCCATCTGTCGTTCTATCCGGATGCCAAGATCGGCGTGCTCGGCGTCAACGGTTCCGGCAAATCGACCCTGCTGCGGATCATGGCCGGCCTCGACAAGGAATATAACGGCGAGGCATGGGTCGCCGAGGGCGCCCGGGTCGGCTACCTCGAGCAGGAGCCGCACCTCGACCCCACCAAGACGGTGCGCGAGAACGTGATGCTTGGCGTCGGCAAGCAGAAGGCAATCCTCGATCGCTACAACGAACTGGCGATGAATTATTCCGAGGAAACCGCCGACGAGATGACCAAGCTGCAGGACGAGATCGAGGCCGCCGGCCTATGGGATCTCGACAGCAAGGTCGATCAGGCGATGGACGCGCTGCGCTGCCCGCCCGACCAATCCGATGTCACAAAACTTTCCGGCGGCGAGCGCCGCCGCGTCGCGCTGTGCAAGCTGCTGCTCGACCAGCCCGAACTCCTGCTGCTCGACGAGCCGACCAACCATCTCGACGCCGAATCGGTGTCATGGCTGGAAGGCCACTTGCGCAACTATCCCGGCGCGATCCTGATCGTCACCCATGACCGCTATTTCCTCGACAACGTCACCAGCTGGATTCTCGAACTCGACCGCGGCAAGGGCATTCCCTATGAGGGCAATTACACCGCCTGGCTGTCGCAGAAGCAGAAACGGCTCGCGCAGGAAGGCCGCGAGGACGCCGCCCACCAGCGCACCCTGGAGCGCGAGAAGGAGTGGATCGCGGCCTCGCCGAAAGCACGCCAGGCCAAATCCAAGGCACGCTACCAGCGCTACGAAGAACTTTTGAAGCAGGCCAGCGAGAAGCAGACCCAGACCGCGCAGATCACCATTCCGGTGGCCGAACGCCTGGGCCAGAACGTGGTCGATTTCGAAGGCTTGACCAAAGGCTTTGGCGAACGGCTTCTGATCGACGACCTCACCTTCAAATTGCCGCCCGGCGGCATTGTGGGTGTAATCGGCCCGAACGGCGCCGGCAAGACCACGCTGTTCCGGATGATCACCGAGCAGGAGACGCCGGACAAGGGCACCATCACGGTCGGTGAGAGCGTGCATCTCGGCTATGTCGACCAGTCGCGCGACAGTCTCGACGGCAAGAAGAGCGTGTGGGAGGAAATCTCCGGCGGCAACGAACTCATTCTTCTGGGCAAGCGCGAGGTCAATTCGCGCGGCTATTGCTCGTCGTTCAATTTCAAGGGCGCCGATCAGCAGAAGAAGGTCGGCTCGCTGTCAGGCGGCGAGCGCAACCGCGTGCATCTGGCCAAGATGCTCAAATCCGGCGCCAACGTGCTGCTGCTCGACGAACCGACCAACGATCTCGACGTCGACACGCTGCGCGCGCTGGAAGAGGCGCTGGAGGATTTCGCCGGTTGCGCCGTGATCATCAGCCATGACCGCTGGTTTCTCGACCGCATCGCCACGCATATCCTGGCCTTCGAGGACGACAGCCACGTCGAATGGTTCGAGGGCAATTTCCAGGATTATGAAAAAGACAAGATGCGCAGGCTGGGACAGGATTCCATCATTCCGCATCGCATGAAGTACAAGAAGCTGACGCGGTAAACTGGAATCCTGGAGATGGCGGACTGGAGCGCTGAGCAGTATCTCAAGTTCGAGGATGAGCGGACCCGCCCGTCTCGCGACCTTTTGGAGCAAATCCCGCTTGCAGAGGCGCGCAGGGTCATCGATATCGGATGCGGTCCGGGGAATTCAACCGAGCTTCTGGTCAGGCGCTGGCCGCAGGCAGAGGTGATCGGCGTCGATACTTCGGCCGACATGCTGCGGCAGGCGCGCGAACGGCTGCCTGGACGGAGTTTTATCGAGGCCAACGTTGCGCACTGGGTGCCGCCGGAAAAGACCGACGTGTTGTTTGCCAATGCGATCTTCCAGTGGGTGCCCGGCCATCTCAGGCAACTGCAGCGGCTGCTCGGCGCGTTGACGCCGGGCGGCGTCCTTGCGGTGCAAATGCCCGACAATCTCGATGAGCCCGCCCATGTCCTGATGCGCGAGGTCGCGCTGCTGGAGCCGTGGCGCACAACGCTGGCCGAGACCGCACGGCTCCGCGATGCTCTTCCGAAGCCGGGAGTCTATTACGATGCGCTGGGCCCACTGTGCAGCCGGCTGGAGATCTGGCACACGATCTATAACCACGCGCTCGACGATGCCGCCGCGATCGTGGAATGGGTCAAGGGATCCGGCCTGCGGCCGTTCGTCGATCTCCTGGATCCGCCCGAACGCAAAGCATATCTCGCCGAATACACCGCGCGCATCGCGGCCAGCTATCTGCCGCAGGCCGACGGCAAGGTGTTGCTGCGGTTTCCACGGATTTTCATCGTAGCGGTGAGGTAAAGGCTGGGACGGCGGCTTTCGCAGTGAACCGACGTCTGATATCGCCGAACCTGTCGAGAAAGTTGTGAGCGGGGCGCAGCGCGTCATGCAGGAACTGCTTCGGTTCTCGCAAGAAAAGCCCCTCGATTTGCTGCGAACGCTGTTCTGAAACGAGAGCGTCGGTCGGCAAATCCACCAGCGTTGCATTCCAGCCGGCAAAAAACCGCCGGCCGCGAGCAGGCGTTGCTCGGTCGTGACGCCGTGATAATCAAACGCGTTGGTCCCATCCGTCACGTAGATATGGTTTCCGGTGAACCCGGCCGCGGGTTTGATCCATCGGGCATGGAAGCCCATGTCCGGGTAGCGTTCGAGAAAGGCAAAGGCTAACACCTGACAGGCGCCGTTGGCGAAGAAGTGCCGATCGGGCCGGTGCCACCGCCGGTCCGGATCATTCTTCACGTTGATCTTTGGGAAGAACATCGCGTGCGCGATCGTGACGGGTAGGCGTAGCTGGATGAGCGAAGCGATATCCGGGATTGTTCGCAAAAATTCGATTACCCCACCTTCTCCGCCAGCCACATCTTGATCAGCGACTGATACGGCACGTCGCGCTTGTTGGCGGCGATTTTGATTTGCTCCAGCAAGCCGAGCGGCAGGCGAATTGAGATCGCCGTGGTGGAGGGCTTAAGGTTTGGAAAGCGCCCGCGCTCGGCCTTGCTCCAGTCGATGTAATCGGTGGAGTCGTGCGTTTCCCAAAATTTCCGCTCGTCGGCTTCGGTCTTGAAGGCAGGAATTGATTTAAGCTTGCTCATAGGTTTTCTTCTCCGCTCGGTGCATGTCTCGCGCTGATATCACTCGGATCATGGTTCCATGGTGTCGGAGCGTGAAAGTGATATGGAGCAGGCGATTTTGAGCCGTCTTTCCCAATGCATTAAAACGCCGCTCTCTCTCACTATGCTTCGCATCCTCGACAACGAGCAGCGGATCGTTGAAGAATATGCTTTCCGCTTCGGCCTGACTGACGTCATGTTTATCCGCACTCTTGCGGCTGTTGCCGTCGTCCCAGTCAAAACCCACGATCTGGTCAAGGTCGATCATTGTGTATATGCTCAGTATATACAGAGCGAGGCGTCGATGCAAGATAAGTTCTTATCCGAGCGTTCGAAAGCGCTGGGCGCGCTTGTGCTCGTGGCGGCATTATTGTTGCCGGCCCCCGCCCGTGCGGCCGACGCCAGCTTTGCGCAGTTCATCGCCTCGCTGTGGCCGGAAGCGCAAGCCGCCGGGGTGTCGCGCGCGACCTTTGACGCCGAGACCCGCGGTCTTGAGCCGGATTACAAATTGCCCGATCTGATATTGCCCGGACGTCCCGCGACTGGCGCGCCATCGCAGGCCGAGTTCGTGCAGGTGCCGGCTGATTACATCAAGGAAGCCAGCGTTGCGCGGCTGGCGGAGGAGGGGCAACGGCTGATGGCGAAGTATCGCGACGCCTTGAGCGCGATCGAAGCGCGCTTCGGCGTGCCCGCCACCGTCGTGCTGGCGATCTGGGGCCGCGAAACCGACTATGGCCGCTACACGCTGCCCTACGATGCGGTGCGTGTGCTGGCGACGCAAGCCTATGTCGGCCGCCGCAAGGATCAGTACCGCACCGAGTTCATTCTGGCGCTGAAGATCATTGGCGATGGCGAAGTGGCGCGCAAGGATATGCGCTCCTCCTGGGCCGGCGCCACCGGTCTCACGCAATTCCTCCCATCGGAATTCTACAAGCATGGCGTCGATTTCGATTCCGACGGCCGCCGCGACATCTGGAATTCGGTGCCGGATGCGCTCGCCTCCGCCGCGCAGCAGCTCGTCAACAAGGGCTGGCAGCCGGGCCTGCGCTGGGCCTATGAGGTGCGCGCGCCCGCCGGTGTCGATTGTACGTTGGGCGTGCCCGAAGTGACAAAACCGATCGGCGAATGGCTGCGCGACGGTTTTGTGCCGGTGCGCGGCCAAAAACTCAGTGCCGCCGAGCAGGCGCAGCCGGCCTCATTGCTGCAGCCCGAAGGCATCTATGGTCCGGCGTTTCTGACCACGAAGAATTACTTCGTCATCAAGGAATATAATTTTTCGGATCTCTACGTGCTGTTCGTTGGCCACCTCAGCGACCGCATGGTGAGTCCGCAGCCGTTCGCGACGCCGTGGTCGGCGTCGACGCAGCTGCGCACCGCTGACGTCGAAGCCATGCAGCGTCACCTCACGCGCATCGGTCTCTATGCCGACAAACTGGACGGCAAGGCAGGAATGAAGACGCGCTCGGCACTCGGCGCCTATCAGAAATCGGCCGGGCTCAAAGTGGACTGCTGGCCGAGCGAAGCCGTGCTGCGTTCGATCGGCGCGGCGCGCTAGCGATCGTTGCGATCGTTGCGATTACCCGCCGGGATGTTGTCCGTATCCCAAGGACACTTTTTCCCGTCATGGCGAGCGGGCGTAGCGTAGCCCGGATGAGCGAAGCGAAATCCGGGGTCGGCGTCAGCTTCGTTCCCGGATGTCGCTTCGCTCATCCGGGCTACGTGCTGAAATCGATGCTTCAACCCAGAAGGATCAACCTCAAGGCAGAGAGCAATGCACACAAAAACCCGGCCGAACTTCGGCCGGGTCTAGACTCAAAGCGCGTAACGAATTCCGCGCCGGTCCGGTCGGATCAGTCGCAGACTTGGACGCGGCGGAAGCGCCAGCCGTAACCATCCCAGAAACGCTCGCGAACCACGCGGCACGGGGGAGCTTCCTCGACGTACACCGGACCGCCATAGGCCGGACGGCTGTTGGCGATAGCCCCGCCGATGATCGCGCCGCCGATCAGTCCGCCCACCACGCCTGCGGCAACGCCGCGTTGTGCGCTTGCGGGTGTCGTCGCGAGCGAACCTGCGATCGTTGCGACTGCGACCAAGGCAGCAAATGTCTTCTTCATGTCTTTGGCTCTCCTGGAGGTGGTGCTTTAAGTCAGCGCCGGGTTTAGGATAACTCACACGCAGTGTTCGAAGCTGGCCGTTTCGCCAAAAAGCGCGCAACAGTCAATCGAAAGTGACACCCTTGTCCCAGTGGCCTGAAAAAAAGGTTTTTTCAGGCCACCAACGAGAAACCTGCTGTTTTGAAGGACAACCGGGCGGCTTGTAATGAAGGTGAACGGGATCAGCCGCACACCCTGACACGGCGCATCCGCCAGCCATATCCATCCCAGAAACGCTGACGCTGCCAGACGCAGCCGCCGTAATAGTCATCAGCGACATAGGCCGGGCCGCCGTAATAGCCATAGCCCGGTCCGTAGTAGCCGGGGCCGTAATAGCCAGGACCGGCAAGCGCGCCGCCGACGATGGCGCCGCCGATCAATCCGGCGGCTATGCCTGCGCCTACGCCGCGTTGCGCGTGCGCCGGTGCCGCCACGGCCGAAACGGCCAGGGTGGCGACGGCAGCGAGCGCCATCAATGTTTTCCTCATGGCTTCACCTTTCTCATGGAGCAAGGACAGCTGACTGAGCGTTCCGGCGGCCAAAGTTCCATATTTCGCTTGAATGATCAATGAACGGACCCGCCACATTTAGCGACCAATATGGGCTGTCTTACGGTATTTTTGCAGCGCACAATGCTATTTTCAGGCGAGAAAAACGATGACGGGCGCAGTGGCGGCATTCGGAATGGCGGTCGGCGGGACATCGCGGATTTGCTACCTGATGATGACGCGGTTGCGGAACCGCCGCGCCAATCGAGGATCGTCTGGCAACAGCTCCGGAGCGGACGGCGGCGATTATGACGGCAGCGACGGCTGGAGCCTTTCTTATTGGTTCGGTGGCGGCCATTCCGCTTTGGACCCTTCGGGCAATCCGATCGACTTCGGTGGCGATAGCGACGGAGGAGGGGGGTGGCGGTGGCGGCGGCGACGGGGGTGGCGGAGGGTGACGCTGCCCCGCTATCGGAAAAGCAGCAGCCTTTTGACCTGCCGCAAGAGCAGTTTTTTAGATTCATTCTAGCCTGCATTCAGCATCAGATTGGAATCACTTGAAAAGACGGTTTTTCCTTTTGCATCCCGTCGCCGTCTTGAATACCTGTCGCCCTGCATCACCGAAGGACCTGCGCGTTTTCATGATTGTTTGTTCCTGTAACGTTCTCAGCGACGACGATGTCCGCAACGCCGTCAACGCGACGGATTCCCTTCCGCGCAATGCCAAGCAGATCTACGGCTGCCTCGGTTGCAGCGCCGAATGTGGACGATGCGCGCGCACCATCAAGACCATCATTGACGAAGCGTTGGGCGCTTGTGCCAAGGCCTGTTGTTCCGGATGCCCGCACAGTCGCTTGCATGCGGACGCGCCTATCCACGGCGAATTCCCGCTCGAAGCTGCCGTCTGAGGCTTTGAATATTGTTTGCATCCCGTGCGGCCCTTTCGGCAGGAGGGTTGCTCTCCCCCATAATGTGACTTAGTAGCGTTCTAACCTACTTTATAAGGGCTGCTTCGAGCGGCCCCGGCAGTGAGAGTGCATCATGCAGGGCGACCTCAAAGTCATCGATTATCTCAACAAGGGTCTCCGCAGCGAGCTTACCGCCATCAACCAGTATTGGCTGCATTATCGGCTGCTCAACAACTGGGGCTTGCTGGAAATGGCCAAGACCTGGCGCAAGGAATCCATCGAGGAGATGAACCACGCCGACCGCTTCACCGATCGCATCCTGTTCCTCGACGGGTTTCCCAACATGCAGGTGCTCGACCCCTTGCGGATCGGGCAGAACGTCAAGGAAATCATCGAGTGCGATCTTGCTTCCGAAGTTGCCGCCCGCGCGCTTTACCAGGAAGCCGCGACCTATTGCCACAGCGTCAAGGACTACGTCTCGCGCGATCTGTTCGAAAGCCTGATGAAGGACGAGGAGCATCACATCGATTTCCTCGAAACCCAGCTTGATCTGATCGGGCGGATCGGGCTTGAACTCTACACCCAGAAGCACGTCGGCGGGCTCGAGAGCGAGCACTGAATTTCTTACGCTTGTGCCGGAGGCGAGACGAGCGAAGCTCGCTGTCTGGATCGCCGCGCATCGCGAACAACAACGCTCACGGCCGTCATCACCCGCGAAAGCGGGTGATCCAGTATTCCAGAACAGTCGCGATGCAATCGAGATGCTGCAGCGTACTGGATACCCCGCTTTCGCGGGGTACGACAGCCAACGTTAGGGCAGGGCAGTGCGAAGCTTCTTCGTTACAACTGCGTCCGGTAGCGCGCCTCGACTTCGGCCTGGCTTTCAGGCTCGCCAAGCTTGGTCTGATCGTGGATCACCTGGCTGATGCTCGGAAAACCTGCGCGTTCGACCCGCGTCTCCGATGACCACAGCTTTGCGCGCATCAGTGCCTTGCCGCAATGGAAATAGGCCTCGTGCACCGCGATGCTCAGTACCGCGCGCGGCAGCTTGCCGAACTCTTCCATCGCGGCCAACAGATCCGGCTCGGCTGACAGCTTGCCGGTGCCGCCGACGCGAAGCGTCTCGTCGACGCCCGGCACGAAGAAGATCAACTGCACGAAGCCCGAGCCCTCGACGATGTTGCGAAAACTGTCGATCCGGTTGTTGCCGGAACGATCGGGCATCAGCAGCCGGTTCGGGCCGGCGACGTTGACGAAACCCGGATTGCCGCCGCGCGGCGACGCATCGACGCTGCCGTCCGAACCGGACGTGGCGAGCACGCAGAATGGCGACATGCCGATGAATTTTTTCGCATGCGCGTCGATCTCCGGCCGCGCCTTCGCAATCACGCGCGGCGAGGGCTTTGGGTAGATCGTCTTGAGGTCGCTGGCGGCGAGTTCGGTCAAGGGCTTTCTCCGCTCAAGGTTTCCGCCAGAGTATCAGCTTAAAGTGTTTGCGTCATCCTTCGAGGCTCGCAAGAACTCGCACCTCGGGACGACGGCGCTTAAAGCTCACACCGCATCCGCCGGAACGAAACAGCTGATCACGATGCTGCCGCGGTGATGCACGTACCACACCACGGCTTCGCCGACCGGATTGCCGCGGTCGCGAATGATGGCGCGCTCGGGCACCGCCATCCATTGGCCTTCGATCGGAACCCAATAGGCGCCCTCGCGAAAATCATATTCGGTGCGATGGCCATCGGAGATGTCGCAGCAGGGCACGCCGTTCGGAGCGATCACGCCCTTGAACCAGGCGCGGATGTCGGGTGGGACATTCTCGTATTGCCCGTTGTCGAAGGCGAGCGCCGCGCCGGCCAGCGCGGACAGGCACGCCAGCAGGGCGATCTGCGCGAACCTTCGCATGCGATCCTCCACAGCGCTGCATTCGCATCATCGTGGCGGACCGTTTTTTGGCGCGCCACGAATCTCGCGATTACGCGCGATTAAGCCGGAGTTGTCAGGCGGATGCACGCTCAAAAAATGAGCGAACGCGCGGCCTGCAAATTGATGCGGTGCGAAATCACGGCTTCGTCTTCTTGCGCGTAGCCAACAGCAACTTCGGCGCGATGTTGGTCCACGCCAGCGTGAGGGCGCTTCGAAGCGTCGCTTGATTGGCTCTCGCAAGCCGCACATTGGTGTTGCCTTGCTTGCCCCATCCGCCGGGCACGGGGCGGAAGATATCGGGCTCTGCCTCGACAAGCATGGACTGCTGTTCTGGATTAAGCTTGACCATGCCCCAGTCGTCGTCCGGATAACCGAGCGTGGCAAAGATGCGCTTGCCCACGCGAAAATCGGCGTGTCCCTGGTGTGCGCCTTCGATTACCTCCGGCAGGCCCAGAGCAACGCGGCGGAAGCGATTGGACGACATGGCTCTCACCTCGGCGCCGACGCGCGCGGCCTCACATCGTCCGCTGCGGCGCGGTCTGCAGCAATTCATGCAGTTGCTGGGTGTAGAACTTTGCATTGCCGGTGGTGAGATGCCCGCGCGTCTCGGCACTGGCGGGGATCAGATAGAGCCGGCCGTTCTTGACGCGTTTCAGCGCGGCGTCGGTGATGCCGGTTTCCGGCGGATTGCGCTCGTCGTCGGCGGCATTGATCGCCAGCAGCGTCGCCTCGATCCGCTCCAGCGCTCCGGAAGGATTGTAATCGTGCGACGCCTGCCATTGATAGAGGAAGTCGTTGGCGTCGGCTGTCACCTCCGTCGCCAGCCGGTCGTCGACCATCTGGTCGGCTTTGGCCGCCGTCGGCGCCAGCGTCTGATAGCCGAGCGTACCGCCGCCGGTCGCAATCTGATAGGCGTTGATGGCGTATTTCATCATCCGCGGCTGCGTGGTGTAGTTGCCGCCATTGTAATCCGGATCGTTGCGGATGGTCTCGATCATCATCCGCCGCAGCATCCAGTTGCGCGCCGCCATCTCGGTCGGCTGCGAGGCCATCGGGACCAGGATGTCCATGGCTTGCGGATATCTCACGCCCCAGATCCAGGTGTGCATGCCGCCCATCGAATTGCCGATCACCAGCCGCAGATGCTTGATGCCGAGGCCGTCCTTGATCAGGCGGTACTGCGCATCGACCATGTCTTCGTAGTTGTATTTCGGAAACGCGGTCTTCATGCCGTCGGAGGGCTTTGACGATTTGCCATGGCCGAGGCTGTCGGGAATGATGATGTAATATTTCGCCGCATCGAGCGGCTGGCCGGGACCGAACAATTCGCCCGCGAAAGCTGCCGTCAGCAGGTTCGCCGCCGAGCCGCCGGAACCGTGCAGCACCAGCACCGGCTGGCCGCCCGGCTCGCCCAAGGTGGTGTAATGCAGGCGCAGCTCCGGCATGGTCTCGCCGCCGTGGAATTTGAAATCCCTGGCGATCCAGTCGCCTTGCTTTGGCGCGGGATAATCAGCCGCCAGCGTCGTAAATGAGGTCATTGCAAGGACAGCCGAAAGCGCGGCGCGCGAACATTTCATGATGCTTCTCCCTGGGTGCGGCCGCGTTGGCTGGGCCGCTTGGGGATAAGCCTATCACGCCACCCGGCACGATCCGAGAGGGCTGCGTCGCCACGATCCGCAAAAAAATTCCGAACAATTGGCGCCAGACCAGGGGAATAATCTAGGCCTTGTCCTCGACATCGGTCTCGGGACGGTCGCTGCCTGCGGCGGTTTCGGTGTGCCACTTGCCGTCGGCGGTTTCGTATTCGATCGCCTCGGTTCGGCCGGGCACGCGCTGCTCGGCGGCGGCGCGCCTGGCGGCGGCAAGTGCTGCGGCATGGGTCGCGAAGGGTTCCGAAAACACGCCATCGGCAGTATAGGCCCAGCCGCCGTCATGCTGGACGATCTTGTAGGTGACGTGGGACATCGGGGAACTCGCTCTTTGTTGGTGCGGGCGCGGTGACAGGGGGATGAACGCGTCGCCCATTCTATGACAAAATGGACGGTCATGTCGTTCTTTACATGCGTGAATCGTCCTTGGTATGAGGAGACCGGCAAAGGAGCCAAACCATGTGCCGCAACATCAAGACGCTGTTCAATTTCGAGCCGCCTGCGACCGAGGACGAAATCCACGCCTCCGCGCTGCAATTCGTCCGCAAACTTTCGGGCTTCAACAAGCCGTCGCAGGCCAACGCCGAAGCCTTCGACCGCGCCGTCGCGGAGGTCTCGGCGTCGGCACGGCGGTTGCTGACATCGCTGCACACCCACGCTCCGGCGCGCGATCGCGAAATCGAAGCCGACAGGGCCAAGGAGCGGTCGAGGCTGAGATTTGGATGACGGGTTTGGCGCGGTTCAGTGACGTGCCTCACGGTGCGGTCCGGGGGTGGCGCTCATGATGGCCTGAAGTTTTTCAAGCCCCGGAGAGTGCCTTGAACCCCGAAACCCAACTAAAACTCTGCGCCGTCATGTTCACGGTCCTGTGGACGGGATGGATGCTGTGGTCGAGCGGATCGCTCGACCGCGTCAACGTCATCCTGATGACGATCTGCGGCACGGCGGCGGGGTATGCCTGGTACCGCGCCATGCGCTGGCAATTTCGGCGCAGCGGCCTGCACTCGCAGGATGAGCGTTCGGCCGGACCGGCGGCGAAGCGGTAAACGCCATGTCGGGCAATCAAAGCGTGCAGCGGGCCATCCTGATCGGATGGATGCTGCTCGGCTGGGCCGCCTTGATCCTGCTGGCGGGCTTGGCAACCTTGATGGTGCTCCACAAGGTCAGCCACCTCATCGCACCAGGTCCGTATCATGACCTGCTCGGGACCTTGTTTGTCATGGTGGCCTGGCCAGCGATCACACTGGTGTTTCGCTTTTGTGTAAAGCATGGACTCTGGGTGTTGCTCAGCAGTTGAATGCCAGGAGGATCGGGCTCCATGATGATCGACAAGTTCGGCTACAAGGAATGCCCGCGGAAGTGAGCAAGGAAATGAAGAAGTGTTGATGCCTTGGTATGTCTATCTCGCCTGGTTCTTTGCGGGCGCGTTTTTCATCAACAGTATCCCTCACACGGTGCAGGGCGTCAGCGGCAACCGCTTTCAGACGCCGTTCGCTTCGCCGCCCGGCGTCGGCGAATCCTCGGCGATCCTCAACGTCATCTGGGGGCTGGCCAATTTCACCGCCGGCGGCGTGCTGCTGCACGTGTTCTTTCCGCCGGAATTGCCGCCGCCGTGGCCGCTCTGCATCGCGGCGCTGATCGGCGCGCTGGCGATGGCGCTGCGGCTGGCCAGCCATTTCGGCAAGGTACGAAACACCGCGCCGCATCCTTAAAGTACGTCCCACTTCACCGGCAGATTGAGTAGCCCGCGAAACGCCCAGCCGCCGATCCGCACGGCCTCCGCTGTGTCGAGCCGCAAGCCTTTGAGCCGCACAAAAATGCGGGGCACTGCCACGTCGGCGACCATTGCGCGCGAAGCAAAAGCGCCGGCGCAATAATGCGGGCCGGCGCCGAAGGCGATGCTCTTCGAAGTATCGCGGGTGATGTCGAAGATATCGGGATCGCCAAAACAGGTTTCGTCGCGATTGGCCGAGCCGAACATGAAGAACACGCGATCCTCCGGCTCGAAATCGACGCCACCATAGGACCAATGTTTTGCGACGCGGCGCGGCGACATCCCGATCGGCGCGATCCAGCGGGCGTATTCCTCGAATGCGTCAAGCCACTTTGCGCGTCCTTCGCGCACGAGCGCGAGCTGATCGGGATGTGTCAGCAATGCCCAGATCGTGCCGGAGATGGCATCGCGCGGCTCGTTCTGCCCGCCGGAGATNGCGAGCTTGATATTGGCGCGCACGCTTGGCATCGGCTGGCCGGCGGCGAGCAGCACGCTGAGGATCGAGGTGTTGGGATGTCTTGTCAGTACCGGGATCATGTCGTCGATCGCGGCGTCGATGCCTGATGTGGCGGCGTGACAGCGCGCCTCGACCTCCTTGTTGCCGCTGTAATTGGCGATGCCGTCGATCATCGCCTGCGACCACGCGTCCATGTCCTCAAACCGCATGTTGGTCAGACCCGTGATGTCCTTCAGGCATTCGGCCGACAGCGGCAGCGCGAACGCCTTGCAGAGATCGGCGCGGCCGCGCGGCGCGAGTTGATCGAGGATGCGGTCGGCATGGGCCTGAAACTGCCTGAGCCATGTGTCGCGAACTGTGCGCGGCGACACGGCGGGAAACATCGCCGCGCGCTCCGACATGTGCGCGTCGCCGTCCCTGCGCATCATGTTGTGGCCCATCAGCGTGTTCATCAATCCGGCCGGCTGATGCGACGAGAACACGTCGGTGCGCTTTTCCTGCGAAAAGATGTCGTCGCGCCGCGTGAAGATGGTCGAGCCGAGCTGCGGCACGAACGCGACCGGCGCTTCCCTGCGCATCCTCGCGAGATCGGGATAGGGATCGGNCCAGAACGCGGCCATGTCGATGTCAAAATGCGGGGCGTTGGACATNGCGGCGGAATCCGTTGTGGCGGAGCTGAAAGAGTATGTCATTGCCGGGCAAAAGCGCGAAGCGCGTTTTTAAATGACTCGCCCGGCAATCCATCATATTCGAAAGACTCTTCGCGAAGAGGGATGGGTACGCGGGTCAAGCCCGCGTACGACGGGAGTGCTTAACCTCGTTGGCCCGCGCCTAAACCGTCCGGTAGCCGCCATCCGCCATCACGATCGATCCCGTGACATAGGCCGACAGATCCGACGCCAGAAAAATCGCCGGCCCCACGATATCCTCCGGCTTGCCGGCGCGGCCGAGCGGCGTGTGGTCGATGAATGTCCTCGCCAGCTCCGGATTGCTGGCGCGCACTTTTTCGTTCAGCGGCGTTTCGATAAAACCCGGACCGATCGCATTGACGCGCACGCCGCCCTTGCCGAGCTCGGCGGCGAGCGCTTTTGTAAAGCCGAGCACGCCGTGCTTCGAGGCGGTGTAGGCCGGCGAACTCGGCGTGCGCAGATGCACGAACGACTGAATCGAGCCGATGTTGACGATGCGCCCTTTTGTAGCGCGCAAGGGTTCCAGAAACGCATGCGTCACATTGAAGACGCCGGTGAGGTTGATCGCGATGATGTCTTCCCAATCCTTGATCACGGCCTCGGTCGCACCCAGCATGCCGTTGCGCCGCGCGATGCCGGCATTGTTGACCAGGACCGAGACTTGTCCGATTTTGTCGGCAATATTCCTGGCCACGGCGACGCAGTCCTCGCGACGGGTCACGTCGAGGGCAAAACTCTCGGCCTTGCCGCCGGCATCGCGAATTTCCAGCGCCGCCTCGGCCGCGGATTTCTGGTTCATATCGAGCAGCACCACCCGCGCGGCCTCGCGGGCATAGCCGAGCGCGATCGCGCGCCCGATGCCGGAGCCTGCGCCGGTGACGACAGCAATGTGGTTTTGGAGAAGGGGCATGGGCGGGGTTTCCTCTGCTTTTGGTTTTGAGCTTCCGATACAAATTAATTCAAAATAGCGTAGGCGGAAATGGAAAGCTTTACCCTTGCATTGTAGTCATTCGGCCTGGCGTTGCCCCATGGATAGACACCTCCCGAAATGGAAACACAGGGTTGAGCGGATCTGGTCGGCGGCCGCGCCCGACTATGGCGAGGCCGCGTGCCGTGCGGCCGGTTTCTGGAACTGTCCGCGGCGCGCGATGCGCTGATGCAGGAGAGGTGAGCGAACGCGGCCGGGCATGACCGGGATGTCTACCATTTCCGTTGTTTCCGCCATATACTTTGGCGATGAACCACGATGGTGCGAATCTTGGTCAGGAAGTAGGCCGCCTGATCCGCCTGACAAGGACACACCAGGTCAAACCCGAAGATCGCCTCGGGGCAATTCTGATCTCGATCGACCTCAGCATACTGGGTGCGGAGCCCGCGCGATACGACACTTATGCCGCGGCGATCCGGAAGGAATTCGCGCATGTCCCAGATCCCGACTATCGCGCCGGTCGTGCAAAATTGCTCAGCCAGTTCGCCGCCCGGCCGGTCATCTTCCCCGACACCGTCTTTGCGGCGACATATGATCGGCAGGCCCGCGAAAACCTCGCGCGCGAACTGGCTTCATTGAGCTGATGGGGAGGTCGCAATGCCACTCGACACCGACAAAATCGACGACGCGGCGCTGGCGCTGCTCTATCTGACGCTGCACGACGGCTACCGGGCGTGGAAAGGTTTTGATTGGGATGTGCTCGGTCGTCTGCACGACAAGGGCATGATTGACAATCCCGTAGGCAAGGTAAAATCAGTGGTCTTCACGGACGAAGGACTGGAGCGCGCGAAGGCGCTGTTTGAGGCGATGTTTGAAAAATAACCAACGTTCTGTGGGGTGGATTGCGCCCCGCTAATGCGCCTTATGGGCCGATGTAGCCCGCATGAGCGCAGCGACATGCGGGATCATGCGCCGTCGAGTCATCCCCGGATATCGCTGCGCTCATCCGGGCTACGCCGGCTTTCGCCGTTCCGTTGGCTCATCCCGGCTACGCTTGCTACACTCGGGAAAGCGCGATTCGATCTGCGCCACAACGCCTGCTCACAAAATCCGAGGGAATCGTACCAATGAAGATATCATCCGCCATTCGTGTTGCGCTGGTCGCGCTGACGGCTTTTGCCTGCGCCACGCTGTCCTCCGCCTGCCATGCCGACGAGGGCACCGTGTCACTGACGATTTACAAGGCGGGATGGATCATCGGCGGCTCGGGCGGCGGCGGCGTGTTGAATTTTCGAGGGCGGAGCTACGCACTCTCAACCGGCGGTCTGGACTACGGCCTCGTGTTTGGCGGATCGAAGACAGTGCTGCACGGCCGGGTGAGTAACATCAACCGCCCATCGGATGTCGCCGGCGTCTATGGCGCGGCGGGCGCCGGGCTCGCGGTCGGCGGCGGCGCGCGCGCGATCGTGCTGACCAACCAGAAGGGCGCGGTGCTGGAACTGTCCGGCCGTCAGGTCGGGCTGATGGCCAATGCGGACCTGAGCGGGCTGGCGATTACGTTGAAGTAGCGGGGGAGGATACGATGAAGCCGAGGACCTTGGCCGCCGCCGTGCTCGCGCTTGCCCTGTCGGCGGGCGCCGCCGCCGCGCAACCGGCGAAGAGCCTCAAGGACCAGATCGTCGGCACCTGGAATTTCGTGGTCGCTGAGGTAACGGCGCCCGACGGCAAGAAGTCGTTTCCGTTCGGCGAGACGCCCAAAGGCATTTTGATCTTCACGGCCGACGGCCGCTTCGC
>JGI12053J15887_10000274_pt1 | contig 19909 bp, 17 predicted proteins | sample MedBloCAOM1_O3_FD_15887 | JGI IMG/M metagenome (IMG submission 15887)
TCCTCAGGCACCGCGCATCGTCTCGTTCTTCGAATCGTTCTTCGGCGGCGGCCAGCCGCAAGCGAGGCCCGTGCCCCCGCGCCGCATCACGCGCTGAACCGAATCAATCATACGGGCGCCGAACGCAAGCGTTCGGCGCCCGTATGCGTTAATGGTCGTTAAGGATTATTTGCATCGCGGTTAACTGCGGCAAGTTTTCGCCATAGTCGCCTGTCACGTTTCCGGTATCGGGGGGGACGGGTACGCTAACGTCGCGTCAACCCATCCCTAATTAAACTGCGTCAGCCGTATTCGCCGTGGTCAGCAGCCGCGGCGCGTGACGGACGCTGTCGCCCGCGATGGGCACGCGCTGACGCAATTGATATGGGTTGGCACGTGACGGCTAAAGTCGCGCACAGGAAACTATTGTCTTCGCATTCNGCCCGGGCGGGCTATTGCTGCAGTATCGCTGCTCTCCTCATCTTCTTTGGCTGCCATAANCTCCAGAGCGCGAACGCTGAAGGCGATACGCGNACAATCTCGTTCCATCACGTTCATACCGACGAAGAGCTGACGGTCACCTACAAGGTGAACGGTCGGTACGACGAGGAGGCGCTCAAGAAGATCAACCACCTGCTGCGCGACTGGCGCGAATCAGAGCCGATCAAGATGGACCCCCATCTGATCGATCTGTTGTGGGAGGTTCACCGCGAGGTCGGGGCCAAGGAAGCGATCTGGATCATCTGCGGATACCGCTCGCCCGAGACCAATTCCATGCTGCGGCGGCGCTCGAGCGGGGTCGCCCAGTTCAGCCAGCACACGCTTGGCAAGGCCATCGACTTCTACATTCCCGGTGTACCGCTCGAGCGGTTGCGCGAGGTCGGCCTGCGGGCCCAGCGCGGCGGCGTCGGCTTCTACCCGACCTCGGGAGCACCTTTCGTGCATATGGACACCGGCAGCGTGCGCCACTGGCCGCGCATGCCGGAGGCACAGCTCGCCAGCGTGCTGGCGAAGGGGCAGCTCAAATCCACCGTAGCGCAGGCCGACACCCAGCGCAGTTCACCGAGCCTGTTCGCCAGGCTCTTCGGCGGCGGCAGGGACGAGGAGGAGGACGCGAAGACCGCAGCCGCACCTGCCAAGCCCGCTCGCAAGCCTGCCCCCGCGCCCGAGGCGCGGACCGAGAAGCCGGCGGTGGTTGCTGCCGCTTCCGAATCCCGCATCGAAAAAGTTGCCACAACGCCGCTGCCGCAGGCTAAACCCGCCAAGCCGGAGAGCTACCAGGTCGCTTCGGCGGCCTCGAAGCCCGTCGCCAAGCCGATCCTCGCCTCCGCATCTTCGGAGATCGTCGCCTCGCCGGCAAGCTACGAAGTCGCGTCGGCAACATCCAAGCCCGTGCGTCTCGCGCAGGCAGCGAATCCGGTCGCGCGGACGGGCGCATCCGCGAACGACATCATCAACGAGCGTGGTTATTGGCGGGGACTGCCGAGCACCGAGGCCGCGGACGCGCCGCAAGCCGGCGCCGCGCGCGCAACAGCTCCCGCTGCCCGGCGCGGCGTCGCCACCGCCGATCCGGCAACCACGGCAAGCACAACCCCGTGGCCGCTGACGGATCGCGCCAGCAACGAGCCGATCCCGAATGCTCTCGCCTACGCGGCGCAGCCCACTTCGATCGCGACCGCTCGTACCTTACCCATGGGCTTGGGAACGTCGCGTGCCGCACCCGTAGCGCCGCCGGAAACGACCATTGCGGTCAAACGCAGTGACGATCGTCCGTCATCGGTCGTGCCACCCAACACCAAGGTCAGCGTGGTGCGGGTGGGTGATCGTTTCAACGATCCCTGGATGCGCGCCATGATCGTGAGCCCGAGCGCGCAAAACTACATGAAGACGACCCTGCTCGGGGCCACGGACTTCCGAAATCTGGGGCCGTATATGCAAAAGCCCGCGACGACGGTAATGACGACGTTCTCGAACGATCCGTATCGCGGCATGATTTGCGAAAAATTCGACGGCAGCGCGGTGGTCTTCGTATCGACCGCCGCATTCAGCACGGCATCGCTGAGGTAATTCTACTTCTCATCGCGGGGGGCGTTGGGGCGCAGCGCCGCAAGTCGGGGGAACCCGATTTGCGGCGCAGCGATTTAGAGGTCGGAGAGCGAACGCCGCATCGGCATCGGCTCTTGTTCATTCCCGATCGATCAGCATGCCGAGCGCATGCATATAGGTCTCGAGAATCGTCTCCTGCTCGCGCCGTTCGTCGGCATCCTGCTTGCGCAGCCGCACGATGGTGCGCAACGCCTTGACATCGAAGCCGGTGCCCTTGGCTTCGGCATAGACGTCACGGATGTCGTCGGCGATGGTTTTCTTCTCTTCCTCCAGCCGCTCGATGCGCTCCACGAAGGCTTTCAGATGATCCTTTGCAAAGCGGGTAGCGGGCTCTTCTTCCTTCGCCGCAGCGGCTGTGGCCATAATAACCTCCTCCAGTGACTCGAACGAGTGGTGGCAAGAGGTTTCAGAAGCGCGGACGCCAAGGTCAAGCCGGCAGACGGTTCATCCCCGGAGTACACAGGCGACAAAATTTAATGTTTGTGTCCGGCCTTTTCGAAGGCGGCTTGCTGGTCCTTCGCAGCTTCTTTCTGGTACTTGGTCTTCCATTCTTCATACGGCATGCCGTAGATCGTCTCGCGGCTCTCGTCCTTGGACATCGTCACGCCGCGTGCGTCGGCGGCGTCCTTCATCCAATTCGACAGGCAATTGCGGCAGAAGCCGGCGAGATTCATCAGGTCGATGTTCTGAACGTCGGTGCGCGCGCGCAAATGCTCCAAGAGACGCCGGAACGCAGCGGCCTCGAGCTCCGTGCGGGTCTTTTCGTCAAGCGGCATAGGCGCATGCTCCTTTTCCTCGCTACGAGGGGTCCTGAAGATTTTCGGAACCGCCCATAGATAGGATAGTGATGGAGCCATCCACTTTCCAGCGTGGGTGGCGAGCAACCATCGTGTGGCGGCCTGACGCGCCATTGCACCCGTCCTTGGCACGTTGAATTTGTTGATGGCAGCAATGGCAAAGCAGATGCGAAGCCGGCCAGCCGGAATATTGCCTGTCCGCGGCAAGTGCCACATCGTTTCCGGCTGAAGACCGTGACCGCGTCCTCCCGCGCACTTCTGGAAGATCTGTTCCGCTCAGCGGTTGCTGCCGCGCACCCCACCAGTTGCCTGCAGCCGCACTTGCCCGCCTCCCCCTCATCCGGACGCCTGCTGATTCTGGCCGCCGGCAAGGCCGCCGGTTCCATGGCCGAAGTCGCCGAGCGCCATTACCTCGACGAACGTGGCCTGCCGGCAAGCCGCATCGGTGGTCTGGCGGTCACCCGTCACGGATACGGCCGGCCCACACGCCTGGTGGGCGTCGTGCAAGCGGGCCATCCCGTGCCCGACGCGGCCGGTCTTGCCGCGACCCTCGAAACGCTTGCCATGGCCGATGCCGCCGGCGCCGACGATCTGGTCTTGGTGCTCATTTCCGGCGGCGCATCCGCCAACTGGATCGCGCCCGCCGCCGGCCTTTCGCTAACGGAAAAGCAGGCGGTGACGCGCGCGCTGCTTGCGTCCGGTGCCTCGATCGTCGAGATCAACGCGGTGCGAAAGCACCTGTCCCGGATCAAAGGCGGACGCCTTGCCGAGCATGCGTATCCCGCGCGGGTGGTGTCGGTGGGCATTTCCGACGTGCCCGGCGATGATCCGGCGGTGATCGGATCGGGCCCGACCGTGCCCGATCGGACCACTCTCTCCGATGCCCGCGCCATCGTGGCGCGCTACGGCCTCGACCTGCCCCAGCTCGTCACGCGTGCCCTTGCCGATCCCGCGAACGAGACCCCGAAACCCGGGGACCCCATGTTCGCTGCCACGTCATTTGCGCTGGCGGTCCGACCCGCTGATGTGTTTCGCACCGTCGAGCAGGCGGTGCGCGCCCGCGGATACGACTGCATCGTGCTTGGCACCGCAATCGAAGGCGAGGCCCGCGATGTTGCCGCCGCCCACGCGCGGCTTGCATGCGACCTGCGGGACCAGGGACGCCATGCCGTGATTCTCTCCGGCGGCGAGCTCACGGTAACGCTGCGCGGCAAAGGCCGCGGAGGCCCCAACCAGGAATACGCGCTGGCGCTCGCGCTGGCGCTGGCCGGCACGAGCGGGATCGCGGCCTTGGCCGGCGACACCGACGGAACCGATGGTGGGGGCGGGCACGCCGAGGACCCAGCAGGTGCCTTCATCGATGAGACCACGCTTGCCCGGGCCGGGGGCCTCGGCCTCGATCCGGCCGCGTTTCTTAACGACAACAATTCGACCGAATTCTTTGAGAAGCTTGGGGATCTCCTGACGCCGGGGCCGACATTGACCAACGTGAACGACTTCCGGGCCATCCTCGTTGACAGCCCCTGAGAGTTCACGCGATATCGGCATTCGGACCGTCGGGCGGCTTGGAATGCGGGCGGGATGAAACACCGGCACACGAGAACAGACATTCGGCGCAGCCCCCTGCCCCGCCTGGCGGGGACACGCGCGTTCGCCTGCGGCGCGCTGGTCACGGCGGCTTTCGCCCTGACCGCCGAGCCGGCCAGGGCTGATTTCCGGCTTTGCAACAACACCGGCAACCGGGTCGGCATCGCGGTCGGTTACAAGGAGAACGAGGGCTGGACCACCGAGGGCTGGTGGAACATCTCCGCCCGCAGCTGCGAGACCGTGCTGCGGGGATCCCTCGTCGCCCGGTTCTATTACATTTACGCGGTCGACTACGATCGCGGCGGCGAATGGTCCGGCCAGGCCTTCATGTGTACGCGGGAAAAGGAGTTCACCATCCGCGGCACCGACGATTGCCTGGCGCGCGGCTATGATCGTACAGGCTTTTTCGAGGTCGATACCGGCGACCAGCCGTCCTGGACCGTCCAGCTCACCGAATCGGCCGATCAGGCACCCATGCAACCGCTGCAATCGCGCGTCCCGATGCTTCAGACGCCTCCGGCGGCCGGCCGCCCGCCCGCGCCGGCGCCTCCGTCCCGAAGCCGCAACTGATGCGACGTCTGCGCCGGACCAAAATCGTCGCGACCCTCGGTCCGGCGTCCTCGGACCGCAGCGTCATCGCGAACCTGTTCAAGGCAGGCGCCGACGTCTTCCGCATCAATATGAGTCACACCACCCACGACCGCATGCGCGAACTCGTGGCGGCGATCCGCGCGGTCGAACTCGAGCACGGCCGCCCGATCGGCATTCTGGTCGATCTTCAGGGACCCAAGCTCAGGGTTGGCAGCTTCGCAGCCGGTCCGGCAACGCTCACCAATGGCGAGATTTTTGTCCTCGATGATGATCCGGCGCCCGGCGATGCCAAACGTGCGCACCTGCCGCACCCCGAGATCTTCGTTGCCATCGAGCCGGGCCATACGCTCTTGCTCGATGACGGCAAGATCAGGCTCGTCGCGACCGAGGTAGACAAGAAGCGCATCGTCACGCGCGTCCAGGTCGGCGGCAAATTGTCGGACCGCAAAGGCGTAAGCCTTCCCGACACGACGGTGCCGTTCTCAGCGCTGACGGAAAAGGACCGCTCCGATCTCGATGCTGCGCTCGACACCGGCATCGACTGGGTGGCGCTCTCCTTCATCCAGCGCCCGGAAGACATCGCCGAGGCAAAAAAGATTACGCGCGGCCGTGCCGCCGTCATGGCCAAGATTGAGAAGCCGCAGGCTGTGCACCGGCTCGGCGAGATCCTGGACCTCACCGATGCGCTGATGGTGGCGCGCGGCGACCTCGGCGTCGAGATGCCGCTCGAGAAGGTGCCGGGGCTGCAGAAGCAGATGACCCGGGCGGCGCGGCGCGCCGGCAAGCCGGTCGTGGTCGCGACCCAGATGCTGGAATCCATGATCACCAGCCCGGTCCCCACCCGCGCCGAGGTATCCGACGTTTCGATCGCGATCTTCGAGGGGGCGGACGCCATCATGTTGTCGGCGGAATCCGCGGCCGGGCAATATCCGGTCGAGGCGGTCGCCACCATGAACCGCATTGCCGAGGAAGTCGAAAGCGACCCGCTCTATCGCACCATCATCCACGCCCAGCGCACCGAGCCCGAAGCGACCGGCGCCGATGCGATCGCCGCGGCGGCAGGCCAGATTGCCGAGACGCTCGCACTTTCCGCGATCATCTCCTGGACCAGCTCGGGTTCGACCGCATTGCGGGTTGCGCGCGAGCGGCCGCAATCACCGATCGTGGCGATCTCGCCGCGGCTCTCCACCGGACGGCGGCTCTCGCTGGTCTGGGGCGTGCACTGCATCGTGGCCGCGGACGCCCACGATCTCGATGACATGGTGGAGCGTGCCTGCCGCCTTGCCTACAAGGACGGATTCACCAAACCGGGCCAGCGCGTCATCGTCGTCGCCGGCGTGCCACTCGGCACGCCGGGCGCGACCAACATGCTGCGTGTTGCGTTCGTGGGCGCGGAGGCTGCGAAAGAATAGGTCGGGCGCAGGCCCCCCGCGAGCCTCTGCGCACCTTGCGCATGGTCGAGCGCGGGCGGTAGTTACAACGGTTGTCTCAGATGTCTCGCCCGTCGATCTTGTCGCTGAGTTTCTTGACCAGATCGGGAATCCGCTCGAGGCGGGGATGGACAGCGAGCGCGCGGCGGAACACGTCGAGCGCGCGTTTGTCGTCGCCGAGCTCCTGCAGGATGATGCCGAGGCCGGAGAGCGCGCCGAAATGGCGCGGCTCGCGCGCCAGCACCTCGTGAATATCGGCAAGCGCCTTGCCGAAATCCTTCTTGGTGTAATAGACGGTCGCGCGCCGGTTCCAGGCTTCGACGAAGTCCGGCCGGATGTCGATGACCGCGTCGAGCAGCTTGATGGCGAGGTCCAAATCCTTGCCGTCGACCGCGGTCTTCACGCGGCCCATCAACAGATTGGCGGTATCGCTGGGGGAACCGAGCCAGATCGCCCAGATCCGGTTTTCGACGTATTTCGCGCTCTCGTCATCGGGCGCCACCTTGAGCGCCTCGAACAGCCGGTCGAGATTTTGGGTTTTGTCGCCGCGTTGCGCCGGCGGCAGCGTGCTCGGCGGCTCGATCGGCTTGAGTGGTTCGGGCGTGACCGTTTCCGCGAGCGCGGGCACCACGCAGATCAGAGCGAGGATCGCCGTCGCCGCAAACGGAAGGAATCGTCGGCTCATGNCACAGAACCTAACCCGCTCCCACGGCACAATAAAGACCAGATTTTGTCAGGGCAGCCGTGCAGGACCGCAGGCCGCGGGGGGCAAGCCGNACCTNAGCCTTGCCGGGCCTTGAAGCGGCGCTGGACCTTATTGATCACGTAGACCCGTCCCTTGCGGCGGACCAGACGATTGTTGCGGTGGCGGCTGCGCAGCGATTTCAACGAGTTGCGGACTTTCATGGCTCTGGCTCTGGTTCGCGCGGCCGCGCGGGTTGCATGAGATGGCAAAGTTGCGCGGAAACTAGGGATGCGATGGGCGCTCGTCAACACGCCCGGCCGGCCTTGCGTCGGCAGCCCGGCCGCCGGTGGATGTCAAAGAGTTGATGCCCCTTGGGGGTCTCAGGCGGCGTTGGCGGCGCGGGCGAGCGGCAATTTCAGCAGGCGCGCCGCATTGGCCCAAAAGATCGCGTCGCGCTCCGCCGCCGGCAGATCGAGGTCGTTGATCAACTTGATGGCGCGGGGTTTGAGCGAGGTCAGCGGCGGGGCGTCGCTGCCATAGATGACGCGGTCAGGCCCCATCCAGTCCAGCACCATTTTCACGGCCGGCAGATTATAGGTCACGGTGTCGAGATACATTCGCTTCAGGTAGTGGCTCGGCGCGTGCCTGATCTTCATAGGCGCGTATGAGCCGAGGAAGAACGCCTCGTCCTGGAGCTCATAGGCATAGTCCATCCGGCTGATGGTCTCGCAGATGCCGCCGCCGCCGTGCGACGCCACGATCTTGACCCGCGGGAAGTCCTCGAGGATGCCGCGCACGATCAGCCGGCCGAGCGCCAGGCAAAGATCGAACGGCCGTCCGATGCTCGAGGCGAGCCGATACTCCTTCATCCGCTCCTCCCCGAAGCCGAGATGGGGCGGATGAATCATCACCGGCACGTCGAGTTCCTGCACCAGCTCCCAAAACGGGCGCGCCTCGTCGTCGTCGGGATAGTGACCCTTGTGGCTGGAATGAATGAAGATGCCTTTGAGACCGAGCTCGCGGATCGCCCGCTCGGCCTCCTTGATGAAAGCCGGCCCGCCGCAGGGCAGGATCGTTGCGAACGAATAGAGCGTGCCCTTGTACTTTTCTTGAACTTCGGCGGCGTAGTCGGTCCATTTCTGGACCGCGGCCAGCTCCTCCTGGTCGGCCTTTCCGCGCAGATAGTGCGCGGCATTGGTGACGACGCTGATGTCGATGCCGTTGGCGTAATGCGCTTCGAGAAAATTCTCGAGCACCATGGGGCAACCGCGCTCGCCCCATTTCGGACCATTCTTGCCATCCAAAGTGCCAAGGTCGTCCGCCGCCTCTTCCGGCGTATAGATGTGCGAATGCCAATCAATGATCACGCTCGTTTCTCCCGTGTATGAATCGCCGGCCGGTCTGCGACCGTCTTTGGACAGAACAGGCAACGGCAACTGCGTTCCTAATGCTCGAGGGTGTCCAAGAACGTCTCCACCGGCCGCTGCCATAGCGCACGTCCGTCGGCAGCCCCGAACACCCGATGCCCGTCGCTGCCGAATGCCGGGAGTGGAACGTATTCCGCCCGCCCGCCCGCGCGAATAAATGCATCGGACATTTTGCGCGCCAGATCGGGCGCGAAAAACGAATCATTGGCCGCGTAGAGCCAGAGCGTGGGAATGCGGGCGGTTGCGCCATAGCGCGCGGCCGCGGCGACCAAACGTTGCGGCGCGCAGTTGCCGACTTTGGGGTGGCCGCCGCCCCGCCCGCCGGCAAAGTTGATGACGGCAAACACGCCGGCCGGATTCTGACTGGCGGCTGCGAGCGATCCCCAACCGCCCGCCGACCAGCCGATCAGGAGAATACGATCGCGCTTCACCTCCGCTCGGCCGCGGAAATAATCGATGACCGTTCGGATGTCCTGGGCCGTGGTCAAGCCGGCGCGATAGTAATCGGGGCTGCTGCACGATCCGAAATTTTCCAGCCACGGGCCGCCGGTCTGCCCGTAGCCGCGACGCAGCGGCAACGCGACCATGTATCCTCGTGCAATAAGCCAACTCGAGACCGAGGAAAACGTCGGTATCACCATGGTCGGGCGCTGGGAGGGATCGGGGGGCGAACCGTGGCTGACGATGGCAAGCGGAAACGGCTCGCGGCCGGGCGGCCGCAGCACCCTGGTCTGCAGCATGGTGCCGGTCGGGATCGCGAGTGCGACGATCTCCGGCGCAGCGCTCTCGACCGTTACCGCCGGCGTGGCCGTCGCCGGCAACGGGATCGCAAGCAGTGGCAGGACGAGCAGGACGCCAAGACGCAGAAGACGATTGCTCGCTTGACGACGGGCCGGCATACCAACGGGTTAGCGCCTGCCACGAGGAGGGGCAAGCGCCGGCACGTCGCCGCTGCCTCAGGTCGTGGTGGCCGGGCTCACTGCTGACGCGGAGCGACCTCCGTCCGCTTCAGATTGGCGTCGTCCACTGCTCCAAGCCCAAGCGCCTCAACCATGACGCGGAAGATCTCGGTGTTGTCCACTTGCCCGCGGACGCGCTCGCTGCCAGGCCCACTTGCCGTCAAAACTACGTCTTCGCCGGAATGCACATCGGCGTTGATCATCGCCGGCAGATTTCCGAAGCGGAGCACCGCGCCGGGAACATTCTTGTAGCGATCGTTTGCCACATAGGTGCCGGCGTCCTTGCCCGCGACCGTGGGCTCGTTCGGGTTATCGAGCTTGGGGCGAAAGGTCTCGTAGTGGTCAGGCAGGCTCGCCGAGAACAAAGCGAGGCGGCGGCTCACGTCCACGCGAGCCGGATAGCCCTCGGCATCAGCGGCGGGATAGTTCGGGAACCCGGCGCGTTCGTACACGCGCACGCGTTCGCGCATCGGCACGTTGGGGACCGAGGCCATGTCGTCCTCGATCGTTCCGACCAAGCCGATCGGGTGCGTGTGATCGGCCAAGACCAGAATGAGCGTATCGTCGCCATGCGCCGTGGCCCAATCGCGGGCAAGCTTGACCGCGTTGTCGAGCATGATCGTGTCATACACCGCGCGCTCCATGTCGAGGAGGTGCGTGTACTTGTCGATCATGCCGGATTCCACCATCAGAAAGAAACCGGCATCGTTCCTCGAGAGCACCTTCAACGCCGCGCCGACTTCTTCGGTCAAATCCGGCTGTTCCGGAAACTTCCCGACGGTTCCGCCTTTGAGGATCTTGCGATCGAGGGCGCCGTCCATGTTGCCGAGCGTGAACAGCCCAACGAGCTTCGTTGTGTTCGGATCGTCGGCAAGCGACGTCATTTCGGCGCCGGTCGAAGCCACGGAATAGCCGGCGTCGCGAAATTGGCCGACGAAGTCGGATTCATCCTTGCGTTTGCTGCCTTCCGCCGACTTCGGCAGGAAGTTCGCAAGGCCGCCGCCCATGATCACGTCGGGCTTTGCCGCGAAGAACTGCTCGACGATGCGGTCGTATTCGCTGCGCCGGCGGGTGTGCGCAACCATTGCGGCGGGGGTGGCATCCTCGACCTCGGTATTGGTGACGATGCCGACCGCCATACCCAGCCGCCGCTTGACCAGGCTGGTGATGGTCTCGACCCTCGGATCGTCGAGCGGGTCGGGCGTGCGGTCGGCGTAGACTCCCATGGCATTGACTGCGGCCTTATGGCCGGTCGCATAAGCGCTGGCGGAATTCGCCGAATCGGTAATGATCGAATCGCTGCCGGCGGTGGCGACCAACGCCATCTGCGGCATGTCGTCGATGGCGAGCTTGCCGAACGTCTTGCCCTCAGCGATACCCTTCGCCAGCACTCGTGCCGCCACGCGATGCGCGAGCGACATGCCGTCGCCGATGAACAGGATGACGTTCTTCGCCTTGCGCGGCGGGGTATCGTAGACGTTCCAACTAAGGTCGCGGGTCTGGACGCCGTCGGTCACGCGCACCTTGTACGTGCCGGGCTGGATGAGCAAAACATCGCGCAGGGTCAAGGCGGACTGGTCCTTGCCGGCCTCGCGCTCGACGAACGTGGCGGCCTTGCCGAAAACTTCGACATAGTCTTTGCCGTTCAAGGTGATCGAGATTTTCGTCGGATCGGCGAGGCCCGCAAATTCGACTTTGAAGTCGAACCGCGCACCGGTCAAAATATCAGCCCGGTCGATTGGATAGACCGTCTGTGCCGAACCGGCCGACGCCGCCATCGAAATCGCAATACCGGCCACCGCCGCAAGCACTGTGCGCATGTTCACGATCCTCCAATGGTCCAGGGTGATCAGACCTATTCAGCCTTTATGACAGCCGGGTGACGCCGAAGCATCGTCCAGGGCATCCGCGCTTTCATGCCCGCGATCGGCGGAACCCCGGAGCGGCAAGCGATCGAAGCGAGCGTCGGAACCAAGACACTAGCTGCGCACTCGCGCCGAACCACGCGACCATTTCTCCATCCGCGGCTCGATCTTGGTCGACCACAGAGCGTGATCGTCGACGTCCTTGAGCGTGACGGTCATGACCTCGGTGGCGCCATCGATCGCCACATGGCCGAAGAATTGCAGCCCAAAGCAGGGCGCCAGGTCGTCGCGCTGGCCGTTGCCGCATCCCTTCTGGAAAATGGCTTGTGGGCCGAACGTGTTGTCGAGCTGTTGCGGACGCCAAGTGCCTGCGTGGATCGGACCGGAGATGAATTCCCAGAACGGCTCGAAGTCCTGGAACACCGCCGCGTTCGGGTCATAGTAGTGCGCGGCGGTGTAGTGCATGTCGGCGGTGATCCAGACCGTATTGCGAATGCCGGCATGCTTGATGAAGACCAGGAGATCGGCGATCTCGCATTCGCGGCCACGCGGGGCGCCATCGCCTTGCGCAATCGCATCGCCGCTCACCACGCCGAGCGGCAGATCGGCGGCGATGATTTTCCAGGCCGCCTGCGAGCTCATGAGCTCGCGTTTGAGCCAGGACATCTGCGCCGGCCCAAGGATCGCCGCGGCAGATTCATCCCCGCCGTAAGCCGTGCGGTAGGAGCGCATGTCGAGCAAGAAGATGTCGAGCAGCGGGCCATAAGCGACCCTGCGATAGATCCGCCCGGCTTCGGCCAAGGTCTCGCGCATCGGCATGAATTCGTGGAAGGCGCGGCATCCGCGCGCCGCCAGGGTGAGCATGCTCTTGTCGACGTAGCCTCTCCAGCCAGGCGCCTCGCCCGGGCACCAATCGTTGGTGACTTCGTGATCATCCCATTGCGCCAGCAGCGGCACCTCGGCATTGAACGCAAGCAAGTTCTTGTCGAGCAGGTTGTATTTGTAATTGCCGCGAAACTCCGCGAGCGTCTGGGCGATCTTGGATTTCTCTTCGGTCACGATGTTCTTCCACACGCCCCCGTCCGGAAGCTTTCGCTCCGACTGGATCGGACAGTCGGCATAGATGTGATCGCCGGAATGAATGAAGAAATCGGGTCGGCATTTCAGCATGGTGGCGTATGTGCGCATCCCGCCGCGCGCCTCGTCGATGCCCCAGCCGCCGGCCGTGTCGCCCGACCACACGAACGAGACGTTGCGCCGCTCGCTCGGAGCCGTGCGAAAACGCCCGATCTGCGGCGCGCTCAGGAGCGTGGGGAACGAATGATCCTGGAACCGGATGCGATAGAACACGTCCTGCCCGGCTGGCAGACCCTCGATCAGCGCCTTGGCGGTAAAATCGGTCTCCGGCAGCGCATCGACGAAGACGGCGCTGCGAACGTTCTTGAAGCTGTCGGTGGTAGCCACCTCGACCAACATGCGCGACGGCCGGTCCGCGCGCGCCCATATAATTCCTGAATCGATCGAGACGTCGCCGGACTGGACGCCGTGGGTGATGAGGGGCCGATCGGCGGCGCGGCTGAGAGCAGGTCTGGCGATCCCGACGGCGGCGACTGCCGCCGACGAGGCTCCGGCGGTGAGAAAGCGGCGCCGCGTGAGAGCGCGTTCAGTAGCAATGGAATCCGGTTTTCGAATCACGCGGCGGAAGCTGCCCGCGTCGTCTGACAGAGGCCCGACATTTGTACGACAGCTGCGTGAAAGGCGCTCGCGTTTCCGCGCCGTCGATTTGGCAACAGCAAAACGCGACCGGCGGTCGAGGGCATTTCGATCTTCAAGGATGGGAGGCGAGGTTAAGACCGACCATGCCTGCAATGATGAAGATGAGACATGTCACTCGGAATACATCCGCTGGCTCGCCGAAAGCCACCATGCCGATGATCACCGTGCCTGCGGCCCCGATTCCCGTCCACAAGGCATAGGCGGTTCCAAAAGGCACGGACTTCAAGGCAACCGCGAGCAGGCCGAAGCTGAGCGCAATTGCCGCGATCATGGCCACGCTCGGCCAGAACCTGGTGAGGCCATCCGAGTATTTGAGCCCGAGAGCCCAGGCGATCTCCAACAATCCAGCGAGCAGGAGAGCGAGCCATCCGGAGAGCGCATTGGCGGCTTGCATCATCGGCTGGGCCGGCCTCTGTTAACCTTTCGCCGTGGTGCAGGTCTCGAACTGGTGATCACGGCCCATTCCCAGAATTGATCGAATCACCGGAGTCTATGGGTAGCCGCATAACATCCCGATGACCAAAAGCGACCGCACGCACCCGCGCGCCAATGCGGGGGCGGTATGCCGTCATGTAGCTGCAACAGAAATCACCGATAAGCCGACTCGCGATCGCCGACAGGAACGCGGATGCTTGAACGGATTTCGAATGGGCCGAGGCAGGTCCGGACGTTGTTCCTTTCGGATATCCATCTTGGATCAAAAGGCTGCCAGGCAGACAGGCTCCTCGACTTTCTGCGCCACTACGAGGCCGACACGGTCTATCTGGTGGGCGACATCGTCGACGGTTGGCAGCTAAAGACCGGCTGGTACTGGCCGCAGCTCCACAATGACGTCGTGCAAAAGCTCCTCCGTCAGGCGCGCAAAGGTGCGCGCCTTCGCTATATTCCCGGCAATCACGACGAGTTCCTTCGCGACTATTACGGCAGCCATTTCGGGGGCATCGAGGTGGTGGAGGACGCCGTCCACACCGCCGCCGACGGCAAGCGTTACCTCGTTATTCATGGCGATCTGTTCGATGTGGTCATCCGCCACGCGCGCTGGCTCGCGTTGCTCGGCAACGGCGCATACGACATCGCGATCTGGCTCAACACTTATTTCAATGCGATTCGAAGGGGGCTAGGGTTGACCTACTGGTCGCTGTCCCAATGGGCCAAGCTGAAGGTAAAGAATGCGGTCAACTTCATCGGGGAATTCGAGAACACGCTGGCCGCGGAAGCCCGCCGGCGCGGGGTTGACGGCGTGATCTGCGGGCATATCCATCATGCCGTGATCCGCGAAGACTTCGGTCTGTCCTACATCAATTGTGGCGACTGGGTTGAAAGCTGCACCGCGGTTGTCGAACACTTCGACGGACGATTCGAGATCGTGAGGTGGATGGGACGCGAACGATGGGCCGACGAATCAAGCTCCACGCTGGAATCACTTTCCGATGAGGCGCGATCACGAGAGCCATCGGTAATGGCCGGCCCCGGGTCAAGTTTTTCCGGATCAGGGGCGGCCCTCACGCCACCACCGGCAGAATAGCTGCAGGTCCGATGCCGCTCATCAGCCGCACATGGCGGCTCCCGACAATCATCCTCGCTGTCTGTCTCGTTGCGCTCGCTGTTCTCTCAGGTCCACTGTTTCCGTTCACGCCGCTGCCATCCGACATCGCAGATGTGGTCGCGAAGGTTCCCAACGTAGACCTCTACCTGCGCCAGCGCGAGGCACAGCACGCCGAGACAAAGCCGGGCCAGGCCAAGACCATACTTTGGAAGGACCCCGCCGCACGCCGCAAGACGCCGGTGTCGCTCGTCTACATCCATGGCTTCTCGGCCAGTGCAAAGGACATCGCGCCGGTCATCGAGACCTTGGCAAGCACGCTCGGCGCCAACGCCTTTCTCACCCGGCTTGCCGCGCACGGCCGCACGACGCCCGCGGAATTCGCAACGGTGACCGCGCAGGATTGGCTGGACGACGCCCGCGAAGCGCTGGCCGTCGGACGGCGGATCGGCAGCCGCGTGATCCTGATCGGAATCTCCACCGGCGCGCTGCTGGCGACGATGGCGGCGCTCGAGGACGCCTCATCCGATATCGCGGCCCTGGTGCTGCTGTCGCCGAATTTTGCGATCCGCGATTGGCGGGGAAAATTTATCTCCGGGCCCCTGGGCGGCGTGCTCGCGCGCCTCATCATCGGGCAGGAATACTCATTCCATCCCGACAGCAGCGGTCATGCCGAATTCTGGACCACGCACTACCCGTCGCACGGCATTGTCGAGCTCATGGATCTGCTCAACCACGCGCGCTCGGTTCATCTCGGCGGCCTCAAGATGCCGGTGCTCATCATCTATACCGACCGGGACGCGGTCGTCGACACCGCCGCCATCCAGGATCGGTTCGATGAGATCCAGGGACCGGCCAAGCTGATCATTGATCTACCGGACGCGTCGCGTCACGAGCTGACCGGCGACGCCCTTGCCCCGGAGACGGTCCGGCCCGTGATACAAAGCATATTGAAGTTCCTGACCGATGTCGGTCCCGTCGGAGCCGCCCTCGCCACGCCGGGCCACTGAGTTCGCACCCAGCAGGGCAAGCGAAACGCGCCGGCATCCATCCATGGCGGATTGCGCCTTTATCGACGGCGTCGGCGCGTGTAGCGTCGCGACTGCTTAATGCGACGAGGATAAGTCATGACTGACCAGACCCAGAGCCATCGAGCGTCATCGAAGGCGATCGATGCAAAGGCGTTTTGGCGCGCCCTGGGTGAGCGCGCGGTCGGCGCTACGATCGTGACCGCGCAGGGCGTGGATGGCCCGGCCGGCTTCCTCGGATTGTCCGCTACCCACATCTGCGCCGATCCGCCATCGATGCTGGTTTCGATCGACAACAAGACGGCGGCGCTCGGCGCGGTACTGCACGGCCGCCACTTCGCGATCAACTATCTTGGGACCGCCGCGCGCGCCGTCGCCGACATGTTTGCGGGAAAGTCCGCGATCAAGGGCGCCGACCGCTTCGAGCCCGGCCGCTGGGGTAGGCTGACCTCGGGCGCCCCTGTCTTCAACGATGCCATCGGGGTGCTCGACTGCGTGCTGGATAAGACCATCGAGCATGCCGCGACCACCATCGCCATCGGCCGGGTGGTCGACCTCGTGGCGCGCGGCAGTGGCGATCCTCTGATCTTTTTTCGCGGCAGTTTTCTCGACCGCTGATCGGTGGCCGCTGCTAGGTTGCCGCGCGGAGAACATCCAACCGAAGCGGAAGCATGCCGCCGAGCCAGACCGCGTGGTCGGTGTGATCCGCATACGCATCGCCGGTGCCGGGGTGGAGCAGGATGGTCAGACCATCACGGTTGAGCATCAGCCACGGCAGGAACGAAGCCAGCAGCGCACGCGGAAAAGCGATCTGATACATCGATTGCGGGTGTGGCCCGACCAGCGCGTCGTGCCAGCGTCCGAGCGTCGCCCCGGGAAATGCCGCCGCCACCCGTTCCCGCAGCCGGGCGGCGCGGTCACGGCTCGATGCCGGATCGTAATAAATATGGGCGTGATAGTGCTTGATAATGCCGGGATCCGCCAACGGCGCGTCGGCCTCGAGGGGCGCATCCTTGCGGGTTTCGGAACGTGTCATTCGTCTGCAGCCCTCGCGATGCAAAGTGCCCGCATCTTGTCAAATTCCGGCAGCGGCTGAAAGGATCGGGATCACCGATCGGTTCGATCGTAGGTGCCCGGCAGCCGTTACAGCGAAGCTTCGCGGAATATCGCCCAGGTGTGGCGCGCGATCTGCTCGTCTTCCCGCGAGGGAAGGACGAGCACTCGGCGGCGCGAAGCAGCATCACTGACCGGATTCGCCGCGGCCCGATTGCGGGCGTCGTCAAGGCTGAGACCGACGACGGATAAGCCGTCGCAGATCCCGGCGCGCGCCTCTGCGTCATTTTCCCCGATGCCGCCGGTGAAGACGAGCACGTCCAGCCCATCGAGCGCAGCCGCCATCGCGGCCACCTGCTTGCGTACCGAGTAGCAGAACATCCGGATCGCCAGCCGCGCATCGGCGTTGGACGAAGCGGCTGCATGCAATTGTCGCATATCACTGCCGATGCCGGAAATGCCCAGGAGACCCGAACGATGATTGACCAGTTGTTCGAGCATGGCCACGTCGAACGTCTTCTCCCGCAACAGATAGACCAGCACGCCGGGGTCGATGTCTCCGCTACGCGTGCCCATGATGACTCCGCCCGTCGGCGTCAACCCCATGCTGGTATCGATTGATCGACCGCCGGCGACCGCGGTCACGCTGGCACCATTGCCGAGATGAGCAATTACGAGGCGGTTCGGCAGGTCGTTCGAAAGCTGATGCACGATCGATTCACACGAAAGGCCATGAAAGCCGTAGCGCTGGATCCCGTCGGACTGCAAATCCTTGGAGATCGGGAGAACCCGAGCAACGTCCGCGAGCCCGGCGTGAAAAGTGGTGTCGAAGCACGCCACTTGCGGGATCGCGGGGAAATGCTCGCTCGTAAAGCGGATCACCGCCAGCGCCGGCGGAATATGTAATGGCGCAAACGCGGTGGCGGCTTCAAGCTGCTGCAATACAGAGTCGTCGATGCGGCAATGCTGACGCAGCTTCGGTCCGCCGTGGACGATGCGATGTCCGATAGCGACAGGCGGCGGCATCTTGGTATCGGCAAGAGCTGTTCCGATGCGAACAATCGCGTCTTGCTGGCTGCGAAGGGCTATGACCTCCCGGACGATCGTGTGCCCGCACCCGTCCCGCGCATGGAAGCTGCCTTCGGCTTCCCCGATCGACTCGGCCGTGCCCGAGAGCAGCATCTCGGTCTGTGTCCGCCCGACGCGGTATAATCCGAACTTGAGCGAGGAAGAGCCGCTGTTCAGCGCGAGTACCGGCGGCTGACGGTTGGGACTCGTCATGCGGCAATCCGGACCGGGGCAAAGTCGCTCATGAGCTCCAGCGCCAATTCTTGACCTCCGGCATGTCCTCGCCGTGCTCGCTCACGTAAAGCTTGTGGCGCTCCATGGTGGTCCAATAGCGCTCGGTCGCGGCCTTCACCTGATCGCTGAACCGTGGAATGCGTCGGATCGCGTCTAGAGCGAGCTGGTAGCGGTCGAGGTTGTTCAGAACGACCATGTCGAACGGCGTGGTGGTGGTGCCTTCCTCCTTGTATCCGCGCACATGGATATTGTCGTGATTGCGCCGCCGGTATGTCAGCTTGTGAATCATCGTGGGATAGCCGTGGAAGGCGAAGATCACCGGCCTGTCGGTCGTGAACAGCTCGTCGAAATCCTCGTCCTCCAGCCCGTGCGGATGCTCGGTCTGCGGCTGCAGGACCATCAAGTCCACCACGTTGACAACGCGAATGCGGATGTCGGGGACGTATGTGCGCAGCAGCGTCACCGCGGCCAGCGTCTCCAGCGTCGGCACATCGCCGGCACAGGCCATCACCACGTCGGGATCGCCGCCGGCGTCGTTGCCGGCCCAATGCCAGATGCCGGCGCCGGCCGTGCAATGCCGGACGGCTGAAGCCATGTCGAGCCACTGCCATGCCGGTTGTTTGCCGGCAACGATCAGGTTGATGTAGTTGCGGCTGCGCAGGCAATGATCGGTCACCGAGAGCAGGCAATTCGCATCGGGCGGCAGATAGATGCGCACGATATCGGACTTCTTGTTCGCCAAATGATCGATGAAGCCGGGATCCTGGTGCGAGAAGCCATTGTGGTCCTGCCGCCAGACATGCGAGGTCAGCAGGTAGTTCAGCGACGCGATCGGCCTTCGCCACGGGATGTTCCGGGTGACCTTGAGCCACTTGGCGTGCTGATTGACCATCGAGTCGACGATATGGATGAAAGCCTCGTAGCAGGAGAACAGGCCGTGCCGACCGGTGAGCAGATATCCTTCGAGCCAGCCCTCGCACAGGTGCTCGCTCAGCACCTCCATGACGCGGCCGTTGACGCTGAGATCGACGTCGACGTCCTCGACCGCCGCCATCCATTCCTTGCCGGAGACCTCGTAGACCGCCTCCAACCTGTTCGAAGCGGTCTCGTCGGGTCCGAAAAGCCGGAAATTGCCTTTTTCAAGATTGAGCTTCATCACGTCGCGCAGAAACGTTCCTAGAACCCGCGTCGCCTCCGCCTCTACGCCGCCGGGCTCTGTCACTGAGACCGCGTAAGCCTGGAAGTGCGGCATCGACAGCGGTTGCAGCAGCTCGCCCCCGTTGGCATGCGGATTGGCGCCCATGCGGCGGTGGCCCGTCGGCGCGATTGCCGCGTACTCCTCCCGGAACCGGCCGTGCTGATCGAACAGTTCGTGCGGCCGATAGCTCTTCATCCAGTCTTCGAGCAGCACGACATGTTCGGGCTTGTCGAAATCGGTGAGCGGAACCTGATGCGCGCGCCATGTTCCCTCCATCGGCTTGCCGTCCACGAATTTGGGCCCGGTCCAGCCTTTCGGGGTGCGAAACACAATCATCGGCCAACGCGGCCGCTCGACCGCGTCGGATGACGCGCGCGCCGCTTTCTGGATCCGCTTGATCTCCGCCACGATCGTGTCGAGTGTGCCGGCCAGACTCTGATGCACCACAGCCGGAACGTCGCCTTCGACGTAATGCGGCTCGTAGCCGTAGCCGCGGAGGAGATCCGTCAACTCCTGATGGCTGATGCGCGCGAGCACGGTCGGATTGGCGATCTTGAACCCATTGAGATGAAGGATCGGAAGG
>JGI12053J15887_10000275_pt1 | contig 19904 bp, 18 predicted proteins | sample MedBloCAOM1_O3_FD_15887 | JGI IMG/M metagenome (IMG submission 15887)
TGTTGCATGCCAAGCCGCTCGGCGGCGCGCGTGATGTGCCCTTCCTCTGCGACGGCAATAAACTGCCGGAGATGCCGAAGCTCCATGCCATATCCAATTCAATATGAGGTTCGCTACAATCATATAATATCTCGTCTCGGTTCAAAATGATATCCCGGGGCCCTGGAAGCATTGACCCAGCATCCGTCCGCTCGTCCCAAAGAGGTCCGCCATGAAACTTCTGCGCCGGCAATTTCTGTTACTTACCGCGGCCATGATCGCAACGCCGACTTCGTCAAGAGGCGCCTTGGAAACATACCCTGCGCGACCGGTGCGTGTAATCGTTCCCTATGCGCCGGCAGGTCCTGCCGACATATTGGCGCGTCTGACCGCGCAGAAATTATCCGAAAGCCTTGGTAAGCAGTTCTACGTTGAGAACGTGGGCGGCGCCGGTGGTAATATCGGCATGGGTCAAGGCGCCAGAGCCGCACCCGATGGCTACACGATCCTGGTCGTTCCGCCAAACATCGTCGTCAACCCGGCCATGTACGAAACTGTGCCATACGACCCCTACAAGGATTTTGATGCCGTAACGATAGCGGTCACTTCCCCCACGGTATTGACGGTCCATCCGTCGCTCCAGGTTCAAAACGTCAAGGATCTGGTGGCATTGATCCGGTCCGGCGGCAAAAAATACAGTTTTGCCTCCCCCGGGACCGGCACGCCGCCACACCTTATCGGCGAGCACTTTCGGCTGTCGCTTGGGCTCGACCTTGTTCACGTGCCCTTTAACAGCGCGGGTTTGGCGATTACTTCAACGCTCGCTGGGCATACCCCTATCGCCTTTACCTCATTGCCGCCGGCTGTGACTCAGGTTCAGGAGGGCAAGCTGCGCGCACTTGCGGTCACGAGCAAGATGCGCTCGCCGGCGCTGCCGAATACACCGAGCATGGTGGAAGCCGGCTATCCCGACATTGAAGGTCAGGGTTGGTTCGCGTTCATCGTCCCTGCTGGAACACCCAAGGACATCACCGCTCTTCTCAATCGCGAAATCATCAAGACCATCGCGCTGCCCGACATCAAGGAGAAAATGACGGCGCTTGGTTTTGAAGCCGTTGGCAGCACGCCCGACGAAGCGGCTGCGTTGTTCAGGTCTGAAAGCACGAGATGGGCAAGAGTCATTCGAGAAGCGGGAATCAAAGCCAATTGAAATCGCGTTTCATCGCATGCGCCACATATCCAAGTCCGTCAGGGTTCAGTCAAGGCGGCCGGCTACTACGGCACTTGCAAACAGCACACCGAGACAACCCAGCAACAAGACCGCGCCCGCCGCCAGCGAAGCCTGCGGCATCGACGTTACCACCATGCCGGCGAAGGCGACGACCGCGATGATCGCAAGCGCAAGCGCACCATCGTCGACGAACAACCCGGCCAGCTCCCGCAACATGTTGGCGAGCGTGATCATGACAGAACCTCCGTCCTCGGGCCACGCGCCAGCAGGACCGCCGCGCCGCTGACAGCCAGAAACATCAGCGCAAATCCGACGATCGCGAGATCCCCGCCCGGCCAGGCCACGCCGAGACCTTCACCGGTCCAAAACACGCCAAAAGCGGAAAGTATCACGCCAACCGCGAATTTGAGCGTGTTTTCCGGAACGCGCGCCAGCGGCCGATGCACGACGAAGCCCACGCCAGCGACCAGCAGGCATGCCGCAAGTGCGCCTGCACTGGCGGGCAACAGCATCCCGCGACCGGCACTGAGCGCAATCACGATGAACACCACTTCAAGTCCTTCGAGAAGCACCGCCTTGAAGCTCGTGAGTGCCGCGAGCCAATCGAGCCGAGCCTGGTCGCGGCGGGCTTGCTCACGCAATTCTTCGGTCTCGGTCGCGAACGTCATCGCTTCATCGTGCAGCGGGATGACGCCTGCCGAGCGCAGGATCGCTTTTCGCAGCCAACGCATGCCGAACAGCAACAGCAGCACTCCGATCACGAGCTGCAGAAGGCGCAGCGGAACATGATGGAGTAAAGGTCCGAGCGCCATCACGATGAGCGCCAGCACCGCAAGACCGGCGAGCGCGCCGAGCCCTGCCGGCCGCCAGCCGCGAACGGTGGCGACGGCCAGCACGATCGTCAGGGCTTCGACCGCCTCGACCAGCGAGGCCAGGAACGCCGCCGTCATTGCCGGCCCAATGTGTGTCAAACTACCGATCATGCGAGGTCTCCGACTCGAATGTGTGAAGGAAGCATGAGATAACCCGCCTCAATGCTGTGAGGTTTTCGGCCCGGACGCCGCTGGGGAGACCGGCGGCGTCGCGGCAGCCAGGCGGACCGCGTCGCCCGATGCCAATGTTTCCGGGGGACTGTTGATGATCCGATCGGACGGCGAAAGGCCCGCAACGACCTCCACACTGTCGCCGAGATCGCGGCCCAGTCGCACGCTTTTGAGGACGACCTTGTCATTACCGTCGAGCGTAGCGACCTGGGTGCCCTGATTTCCGGTGATGAGCGCAGTGGATGGAATTTTGACCAAATTCGCATCGATTGGAACTTCGAAATGCACATTGCAGTAACTGCCGCCGAAGAGCTTGCCGGCCGCATTGTCGGCCTGCAGCTCGACCTGCATGCTGTGGGAGTTCGCGTTCATCGCCTTGGAAGTATGAGAGAGAGTGGCGTCGAATTGCACCCCCGGGTACTGCGGCATTTCGAAGGTCGCTTTCATCCCGGGAACAAGCCCTGCCGTAAACGATTGCGGCACCTGCACGAAAATGCGAACGCGATGCAGGTCTGACACCTCGAACAGCGGTTGACCCGATCCTCCCGAGTTGATCAGCATTCCGATCTCCACGTTTCGGGCGGTCACGACCCCGTCAAAGGGNGCGGCCAGCGNCTTGAACGATTGCATGGCTTCGAGCTGCCGCACNTTGGCTNCNTTNGCGTCGACAACGGCCTCTTTCGCCTTGGCGTCCGCGTCGGTCTGNTCCGCAAGCTGTTGGGCAACGATCTGCTTTTGCAGCAGGATGTTGTTCCGGTTGGCGGTCAGGGAAGCAATCTGATGATTGGCCCTGACGCTCGCCAAAGTGGCCTTGGCCTGGCCCAACTGCTGATCGAGATCGGGAGCATCGATCGTGGCCAGCACTTGCCCGGCCTTGACGGGCGATCCGATGTCGTGGTCCCAGCCCTTCACGTAACCGTTCACCCGCGCAAAGATCGCCGCCCGGTTGAAGGGCTGGATATTCCCGGGCAGTGTCAGCGTCTGATGGGTGCCGCCGGGGATCGGTTGAGCGAGGGCAACGGTTGGGATTGCCTGCGAGCTTGTCCATTGCACGACTTCCTGCTTGCTCTGCGCGCGCTCCATGAAACCATAGCCGACCACGGCGCCCGCGAGCAGAACCGCGGCCGTGGCTGCCGTCAACAGGCTCCGCCGACTTGGAGCTTTAATGTCTTCCGAGGGCATTTTGTTTTGTTCTCCGCTCAATGGGACAATACGGTTCCGGCGTCGGCCTGATTTGCATCGTCATGCTGCCGGCTGTGCGCCAGGCTGAAGATCGTCGGCACCAAAAACAGGGTGGCGCAGGTGGCAAAGATCAGCCCGCCAATCACGGCGCGTCCCAGCGGCGCGTTCTGTCCGGGCTCGATCGCCATCGGCAGCATGCCGATGACCATGGCGAGGGCTGTCATCAGAACCGGGCGAAACCGCGAGGCGCCGGCCTCGAATGCAGCCGCCATCGCATCCAGGCCGGCTTCCATCCGTTCGCGGGCAAAGCTGATCACCAGGATGCTGTTGGCGGTCGCCACACCCATGCACATGATCGCGCCGGTGAGCGCGGGCACGGAAAGCGTCGTCCCGGTCGCGAACAGCACCCAGACGATGCCGGCCAATGCCGTCGGCAGCGCCATGACGATGACGAACGGATCGATCCAGGATTGAAAGTTGANGACAATCAGCAGGTAGATCAGCACGATCGCCGCCGCGAGNCCGACGAAGAGCTGCTGATAGGCGCTGGTCATCGTGCTCACCTGACCGCGCAGGGCGACGNTCGCGCCCTTGGGCAGGTCTGGTGCGGTGTCGTGGATCACCGCTCGAATGTCCGACGCAAGCGCACCGAGATCGCGTCCCTGCGGCGTCGCAAAAATNTCGATCACCGGCTGAACATTGTAGTGAGACACGACGGCGTTGCTGTTGGTCCGCTCGACGCTCGCCAAGCCGCCGAGCAGCTGGGTGTTGGCCGCGGCTGCGGACGTCACCGGAATGTTTTTCAAACCGGTCATGGTGTTGATATCGCGCTGCGGGGTCTGCACCGAGACCGCATAGGAGACGCCGTTAGTCGGGTTCAGCCAATAGGTCGGGGCTGACTGCGAGCTTCCCGACAGCGTCGTCAGCATGGCGGTGGCGACGTCCTTTTCGGTGAGGCCGGCGAGCGAGGTGAGCGAACGGTCGACATTGACGTCGAGGGTCGGCTGCTGAAACGCTTGCTCGATGCGCGCATCGGCGATGCCCGGGATCGCCTTGACCTTTGCCAGCAGCGAGTTGGCATATTTCCGATTTGCAGCAAGGTCCCTGCCGGCAACCTGCAGGTCGATTGGAGCGGGCACCCCGAAATTCAGGACCTGGCTGACGATGTCGGCCGGAAGAAAGGCGAAACTTGTGCCCGGGAACTGCTGCGGCAGCTTGACCCGCATCGTCTTGATGTAGTCGTCGGTCGGCGCATGATTGGGCTTGAGACTGATCAGGATGTCGGCGTCTCCAACGCCGATGGTGCCGGAGTTGTTATAGGCCATGTTGATGCCGCTGACCGTGAGCCCGATATTGCTCACGATGCCGTCGAGTTCATTGGCCGGAATGATGCCGTGAATGGCGGTCCCGATGCGGTCGGTCAAGCTCGTGGTCTGTTCGATCCGCGTTCCCGTCGGAGCCCGGATATGAAGCTTGACCTGGCCGCCATCCACGGTCGGGAAAAAGTCCTGGCCGAGATAGGGCGCTAGGCCGAACGACAGCAGGCTGAAGCCCAGAAAACCGGCAATCAGCTTGCCCCGGTTTTGCAGACAGAGCCCCAGCAAGCCCAGATAGCTGCTGCGGACGCGTTCAAAATAGCGCTCGAAACCGCGCTGGAAGCGGGCGAACGGATTGCGGCTGGCTTTCGCCGGGGTGGCATCGGCAGCATCGGATGAGTGGTGCACCTGTTGATTGCGCAGAAGATAGTTTGCCAACGTCGGCACCAGGGTACGCGACAGCACGTAGGACGCAGCCAGCGCGAGAATCACCGCCTCGGCGAGCGGGCGAAATAGATAGCCGGCGACGCCGCCAAGCCCGAACATCGGCACGAAGGCGATGCAAATGCAGAGCAGCGAGACCGTTGCCGGCACAACGATTTGCTGCGCGCCGTCGAGAATGGCAGGCTCGATCGCTTTGCCCTGCTCCATATGCCAGTTGATGTTTTCGATGGTGACGGTGGCGTCGTCGACCAGAATTCCGACCGCGAGCGCCAGACCACCGAGCGTCATGACATTGATCGTCTCGCCCAACAGCGAAAGGCCTGTCAGCGCCGCCAATATCGCCAGCGGGATCGACAGCGTAATGATGAGGGTCGAGCGCCAGCTGCCAAGGAACAGCAGGATCATCATCCCGGTCAGCGCCGCCGCGATCACGCCTTCCCTGATGACGCTGGATACCGCATCGGTGACGAAAACCGATTGATCGCCCACCGCCGTCAGCTTCAGGCTGTTCGGAAGCGTCTGCGATACCGAAGGCAGCAGGCTCTTGACGCCGTTGATGATGTCCAGCGTCGAACTTGCCCCCGACTTCATGATGGTCAGCAGCACAGCGCTGGCGCCGTTGACGTGAACGGCATTGGTCTGCGGCGGGCTGCCGTCATGCACGTAGGCAACGTCGCGCATATAGATGACGGTGCCGTTGACCGTCTTGATGGGGAGATCGTTGAATGCTTCGACCGCTTTCGGCGAATCGTTCAGATTGACGGTGTATTCGTAGGTGCCTATCTTCTGGGTTCCGACCGGCGTGATCAGGTTCTGCAGCGACAGCGCATTGATGACGTCGTTGGCGGAAACGCCGTATTGATGCAAAGCCTGTTGATTGAGATCAGCCTGAACCTGGCGCACCTTGCCGCCGAAAGGAAGCGGCAGCGCGGCACCCGGCACCGGAGCCAGCGCCGGGCGGATGAAATTCAGCGCGGAATCGAAAATCTGGGTTTCGGACATCTGGTCGCTGGAAAGCGCGAGCTGCAGAATCGGGACGCTCGAGGCGTTAAAGCTCAGGATCAGGGGCGGCGTGATGCCCGGCGGCATCTGCTTCAGCACGGTTTGCGACATGCCGTTGACCTGCGCCAATGCGGCGTTGATATTCACGGTCGGCTGAAAAAAGATCTTGATGATCCCGTAGTTCACGATCGATTGGGATTCGATATGCTCGATGTCGTTGACGCTGTTCGGCAACGACCGCTCATAAAACGTGACAATGCGGCCGGCCATATCGTCGGCAGGCAGACCCGTGTAGCTGAAAACCACGCTGATGACGGGGATGTTGATATTAGGGAAAATGTCAGTTGGCGTGCGCAGCGCCGACGCGGTGCCAAAAATCAGGATCAGCACTGCCATGACGACGAACGTATACGGCCGTCGCAAGGCGAGGCGAACGATTCCAATCATGACGTTCTCCCACGTGAACGATGTTCCCGTCGCGTCAGCCGCCGTTGGTCAGGGCTGCCTGCGCGCCTCAAATGGCTGCATGCCGTTCGAGCGACCGCGATGCGCGATATTGCAACCGACAATCCCGAATTTAGGATTGAGTTTGCCATTCTGGAAATGCATTCTCGTCATCCCTACATGTCCAATCTGAATTTTAATGGAGTCACGGCCGCGTGAACAAGCCGGTTCCCAGGTTAGGTGCGATCGACCTCAACCTGCTGGTGGTGTTCGATGCCATCATGATGGAAAGGTCTGTGACCAGGGCCGGGCAGCGGCTGGGTCTCAGTCAGCCCGCCATCAGCCATGCCTTGACCCGCTTGCGTCACATGCTGAGGGACGAACTGTTCGTCCGCAGCCCGAACGGGATGATGCCGACGCCGCGGGCCGAACAGCTCGCCACACCCATCAGGATCGCACTTGACGGGCTGCAACAATCGCTGGAGCCGGTTCAGTTCGAGCCGTCAAAGGCGACGACAACCTTCCGCATTGCCGTGGACAATTATGCGGCGATCGTTCTCGTTGCGCCGATCGCCGCACTTGTTGCCAGGATTGCTCCCGGGGTGACGCTGGATTTTCGGCCGAGCGGCACGCTAAACGTTCTCGATCAGCTTGATCGAAGCGAACTGCATCTGGCCATGGGCCCGTCCGGCGTCCAGGGCGAGCGATTTTCCCGCAGGCGCTTGCTGCAGGATCAATTCGTCGTCGTGTACCGCAAGGGTCATCCGGCGGCGAAGGCGCGGGAGTTCTCGACGGACACACTGACGACGCTCGCCCAGCTTGAAATCTCGTCCGCTCAGTTTGGACCCGATTTTGTTGACGGCGCCCCCGCCAGATCAAAGCCCGGCTTGAAACCGGCGATGCGTGCGCCGTTTTTGTCAGCTGCGCAGATTCTGGCGACATCGGACCTGGTATCGGTGCTTCCGCTCAATGTCGCCAGGAACATGACAAGGTCTCACCAGCTTGTTTTCCGCCCATTGTCACGCTCGCCCAAGCCGGTCGAGGCCGCCATGATCTGGCTGCGACGTCTCGACAATCAGCCCGCACATGCATGGCTCCGCGATGTCATCAGCCGCGTGACCCGTGACTTCCGGGACACCTGAGCCAGCGCGACATGGCTCTTGCTAATGAACGGCGTCAGCCCAATGCATGTCTTTATAATTGAAGCCCCGCGCGAGCGTTGGCTTCACCACCATGAAGTAGGGCGAAATATCGAAGTCGCGCGGCGCGTAGAGCGACGAGTGACGGATCTCGGCAATTTCCCGCCGCACCGCATGGCTCTCGACGCGCGTGATATTGGGCAAGATCGGGTAATGCACGGTGTCGAATGCTTGCGCAATCAGCGAAGAACAGATGATGCGGTTCGCATCGCCCGAGCCCAGCGCGATCGTTTGGCGACGCCGACGATGCGTCACCGGCCAGGGGAATAGATAGCGCATCAGGTCGACGACGTTCTTGAAGTCGTAGCCAAGGCCAATGCGTTCGCGGGCGTAGCGACAGACCTTTTCGCAGTCCGCTTCGCATAGGCCCACCGGCCGGCAAATACGGGTTTGACTATGCAGATATTTCGACAACGGCGCAGAGACGACACCTTCGTCGATATTGGCTTCGATGAACACGTGGGGATCGCCTTCGGTTCCAGCGTCCGCGATTGGTCCGACGTACAGCGCCGAATGCGACCAATTTGATTGCGTGAGATATTTGATGCAGCCGGAAATGTGACCTTTGCCCTCGACCAGCAAGACATCACCCGGTCGAAGGACATCGCGCAGGCCTGTCGAATCCTCCGGGTTGAGTGGCTCACAGGGGGTGGCCGGCTCTTGCAGCCGGGCAATCAAACGTCCGACGTTGTCGAACATCCAACCCATGAGGGATCCATCTTTCCTGGTGCGTTCCCTTATGGCAGGCGGGAGACTTGCCGTTCGGTTACGCAGTTACACGCCAAGTTTAATGATGGAGAGATGGACCGGACCATTGTACGGAGGTCTTTTCGATACGTTACATTTGGTAGAGAACGGCATACCTTGGTTTGGGGATCAGCCCCTGCACTCCACTCCAGGACAGCCAATTCGAGTGCGGTCTGCCGGCAGGCCGACATTATCGTGGCCGCGTTGGCATTCCCTGATGGTGAAGGCGGGCTGGATCAAGCCAGGAGCCATCGTGCCGTCGCGGGTGCGATCACGCCGGTGCCCGGCGGTGTCGGTCCCATGACCATTGCGTGCTTGCTGCCGAACACGTACGGCGAGGTGCGCACAGGGTGAATGACGAACTCCTCAAGACGACAGCGGCGTGCCGGTAAGCCGACGGCGCGCCTACCTCCGACGAACGGCAAAGCTTGCGATCATTCTACAAAGTAGGGGCGCGGAGAACTTCACTGAATTAACTCGCCACAAGAGCTACCATCAAGAGACTAAGCGTTAGCCCAATAGACGACATCATAAGCACCGGCGCAAAAGAGTCGAAACCGATCTATGGATTGCCGCCAACTGCTTCGCGCCGGTAAGACATCGTCGGATTTGCCACCACTTGAAAAACAATGGAGAGACGACTTAGCTGGAGCGACTTAGCTGCGCCTTAGCGAGGGCTTGCCTCCCGAAGGCGTCACTTCCGCACATGGCACTAACCCGACTTGAGCATTCCGCCAAACGTCCGCTTTGCGCCAACACGGGACGTTGTCTCGGAGTCAGCTTTTGACCCACTGCGGACGGGCAAGTTGCCGATACGACGGACGCAATTTGGAGGAAATTTTAGCGTTTTCTGGCTGGCGGGGACCTCTGGCTGCCGCCGTTCGTCTCGATTATGCCTCACTTTGCCGCCCATTATGCGACCGGTGGTTCTCCAAGGCGTCTGACCGGGGATTGGATGGCCTACGTCACATCGAAAGCTGACCAGGTTCCGTCGGGTCGCGGCATTTCGCGCTCCGGCACGATTCTATTGGTCATTGCTGGATTCGCATTGGCATCGGGGGCCGCCGCCTCGATTGGGGATTTCGATCCGGTTGGCTGGTACTCAGATTCCGCTTCTCCGAAAGGTATCGACATCTCATCGTTCGATGACCGATTTTCGGTCGGCTCGGGGCCGAATTTGCTTTCCGCTGATATCCCGTCGCGTTCCCTTGTTCGATCTTTGCCCTCAGAGCTGGAGATCAAATTTGAAGAAGCGAAGGGCCAACTGGCCCAGGGACTGCAGTCTCAATACCGGACAGTAGCCCTCATCGAGGAACCAAGCCCGTCCGAGGAACCAAGGCCATCGAAGGTTACTGCCGTTCCCCTACCCAAGTCTCGTCCGGTTGAGGCGAACCTGGAATTAAAAGACAGCATCCCTGCTGCTCAAACTGAAAATCGCACGTTGCTGCAAAAGATTTCTGACCTGTTGCCGGCGCGCATCAGGCTTGCGTCGCTGGCTCCCGATGGCGGTCTCTTTCGCCAGGGGCCAGATCTCGCGTCACTTGGCTACGACANNGTTACCGCNGTCTATGACATCTCGGCGCGTGCGGTTTACATGCCTGACGGCTCAAAACTCGAGGCGCATTCAGGATTCGGTNGTCTGATGGACAATCCGGCATATGTGGGCGAGCGAATGGTCGGTGCAACGCCGCCAAATGTGTATGATTTGAAACCGCGGGAACAACTGTTTCATGGCGTCCAGGCGCTCCGCATGACCCCTGTGGGCGACAATGGCACGCTCGGGCGGTCCGGATTGCTCGTGCACAGCTATATGCTTGGACCTAAGGGTGATTCCAATGGCTGCGTGTCGATCAAGGACTATGAGAAGTTCCTGAAAGCGTTCTCAAACGGTGACATCAAGCGCCTCGTCGTTGTGCCAAACCTCAGCGATGAGAAGTCCGCGTCGCAGTCGTCGACCTCACGCTCATGACGCTGATCATCTGAAGCAATTCCGTAAGCTCTCTTCGGAGTGCCGCCGGGAATTGCCATGTTGACTGTTCGGGCGACAAATGCATTAGCGCTTGTTCTTCCGCCGCAAGTTTCTCTGAACAGAAACAGCGCTCGCCTTATTTCTGCACTATTCCGAGAAACAAATGGAGGAACAGTAACGCTTTGGAGGACTGGCGGTGCCGAGGTCCGGGCTTGCGTTGTCGCTCATGGGGCTGCTTGGGTTCGTGCTCGGCGGTTGCATGCAATCGACGCTCCAACCGGCGTCGGATGCCAGTTTGACTCCAAGGGACCGGCAATTGCTGGCCCATGCGCCTTATGCGCAGGCGACCGTTCCGGAGACTTATCGCCGGCACGTCGTCGATTATACCCGTAAAGAGGCGCCGGGCTCCGTTCTGGTCGATACCGACGCCCGTTATCTTTACTACGTCATGCCCGGCGGCAAGGCGATCCGCTACGGCGTGGCGGTGGGGGAAGAAGCGCTGGCTTTCTCGGGCGTCGCCACGGTTGGCCGCATGGCTGAATGGCCGGATTGGATTCCGACGGCGGAGATCCAGGCGCGACTCGGCCCCTACCCGAAACGCATTCCCGGAGGTCCGGCTAATCCGCTGGGCGCGCGGGCGCTCTATCTCTACGAAAGCAACAAGGACACCCTGTACCGCATCCACGGCACCAACCAGCCGGAGTATATCGGCCAAGCCATATCGTCCGGCTGCATCCGCATGACCAATGAGGATGTCATCGATCTCTTTGAACGGGTGAGGACAGGCGCGACCGTCGTCGTCCTCCCGCCAGCAGGTCAGCGTGGATGGGCGGGCCCCTTCGCAGGTCGCCGCATCTGATCAACGCTCGCTGGAGGGTCACCGTATGAACTTTCATGGCGCGCGCCTCCCTGCAACACCAAAGCTATTCCAATTCCTGGGCCGCCGCTGAAAGCGGTCACGATTTGCGGTTTTGGCACGAAAGGGCCTCGGCAGAGCATTTCTTCGGAGTCCGCTATTGCGGGAAAAACGGACGCCGCGCTGTCCTTGATCTGATTGATCTGATTGTTGCTGTCACGCGACACCTTCACAACGCGATCTATTGCGCCATTTGCGACGGGATTCCGGCTGATGTTTTTTCCATAGGAATCGTCGATGATGAGCGTGCGAAAATCCGATGTGCCTGCGGGTACGGCTTGCGCGAATTCCGCACTGCGCTATCTCGTCCTAGGCGACAAGTTCGCCTTGGATGGGTCTCTGGCAATGCCGCCCCGAAGGCGGCTACTTCGCAAGCAAATCGGTCAAGTCATTCGCGCTCGAACAGCGAATTTCATCAATTTGCCGAGCCAGCACGACCGCGCTTACCCTTAGTGCCTCGATCTTCGATGCTTCGGGATTCTGCTTTTCGAGTTCCTGGATACGCTCGTTGAATGAGGCGAGCTCCATGCGAAGGCGCTCAATCTCCCCGGTATTCTCGACCGACCCAAGCGGCTTCCAAACCCTTTTTGCTGGCATGATGCGTCCCCTGCTATGGTCACGCCTTCGTGAACCCAATTCGTGGCTAGAAATGGAAGTTCTCTTGGCAAGGATATGACCTGCCGGAGGCTCGCTCATTTCGGAAAATCAGAATTTCAATCGAAGCTGTCGGCAGCACGGCGTTCGAACAACCGAGTTCGACCGTGTTAGATCGGAATGTGGCACATTCGGATTTGGTGGAGATCGCCAAACGCAACGGCGACTTCAAGAAGAATTACGGCGTACTCGTCGGAGCTATTCTCTAACTTGCGCTCGATAAATGCAGCTCGGCCTAGATTGTTCTGGTGACAAGCCCTGATGGCAGCTATCGCAGGTGGGTTAGGCTTCTGGTGGCGACGGCGTGGACGCGGCGTGGAATTTCGAAGCGGCCTGTCCGGGCATAGGTGCCAACTGGGAATAAGCAGGTGAAAAGATGACCGGCGATCAATCGAGACACCTTAAAGTCGGCGACCGCGTTTGCTGGCGCGATGACAAAGTGGATGGAGGCACGGTCACGGAAGGAAACTGGGCGGGTGTGACCATTAAGTGGGACAACCGTAGCGAACAGCCTTTTCTGCATAACGATATGGGCCAGGTAGTGTCGGTACCGAAACACTAGAGGGCCGCGCCTCCGCGCGGTGCGATCTTTCGCAGACCGTAAAACGTAATTCGATGGGATCACGCTCGCCCTTGGCTGCCGACGCTAGAAGCAGCGGTGCACGTCTCCCCGATCTTTTCTTCGCGTGACCAGCACCGGCGCTATGGCGTGCCCAAGCCGAGTGCATCGAACTGGCGACGGCGATCGGCAAGGTGCCAGTGCTGCAGAATGAGCTGAAGGGCAAATCGACCAGGATCGTGATGGCGGCCTTCGATCTGCTCTATCTAAGCGGCTACGACCCGCGAAAACTGCCGCCAATCGAACGCAAGACGCATCTGAAAAAGCCGATCGCCAACACCGCGGTCCAGTTCAGCGAAAGTTTTGAGATCGATGGCCCGGAGATGTTCACCCACGCCTGCGGCATCGGACTTGAGGGCGTTGTCTCGAAAGTTCGCGATAGTCGCGACGTGTCCGATCACGGCAACGACTGGGTGAAAAAGACTTGCTCCGAGCGCGAGACGCTGCCGATCGCCGCGCCGCAGGTTCGAACGAGCTCAATCTGGATTTCCAATCTGGAGAACAGGCCTATCATCGATGAGCCGGCCATCGCCCGGCTGCACCAACGCGGGGCCGCGACGCTGGGTCGGCCGATCGGATGAACAACGGCTTGGCCGGTCAGAGCTTGCGCCAGCGCGGCTTGAGGCGATCGGTCGCGTAGGTGTGCGGGGGCGCTCATGTAGCCCGGGTACCACTTCATCAGCACAAGATAGGGTCCGGGCTTGTCGTGGAGCGTCGCCATCTCGCCGCTGTGCGGCGGAGAACCGGCTATCCAGCCGCCCCACTTGATCGCGCCGGGAACGCGGATGCGGGCGATTGCGGCTTTCTTGCGGTTTTGCGTTTTAGGTGGTGATTCGCATCGGAACCCTGCGAAGCCTAGCCGCCTGCTTCAAACAGCGTCTTTAGCAACCTTCAACGGCGACGCCTTAACCGACTTGCTGGCTGGCTTGGCCGCGAACTCCATAGGCTCTTTCGTGAAAGGATTTACACCACTGCGGGCTTCCGTAGCAGGCTTGTTCACGACGGACATCTTGACAAAGCCGGGAATGACGAACTCGCCGGATTCATTCAGCTCCTTATAGCCCACAGTCGCCATCTGCTCGATGACGGCCTTTACGTCTCCCTTGGAAACCTCCGTTCCCTCTGCAATCGCGTCAATCAACTGATTCTTGGTCATCTTGGCCATGATGGATTCCTTTTGTGAACGAATTAAAGCGCGTGAGCTACGCTGGGTGCGTCACTCTGTTTAAAACGCGGCAAAGCCACGCGGCGCGCTTCTCGTTCATGCCTGTGGTCCTGAAGTCACCGGGCTTAAAACCCATCGAGGCCCAAAACGCAAGGAGCAGATCGGCGCGTTCCATACACGGCTTCCCAAGCGACAGGGGCAGCATGGTACTCATCATGGGCTTGCTTTGAAAGCGGCAGGATAAACCAGTCGGTTCGGACTGCAGCTTCACATGTTATGCGCAGTGCGAGGCGACGGCTTCCGGCCAGGATGCCGAATGCGATAGCAATACCCCAGCAGACGATGAAGATCCTTGGAGCACTCGTGCTCGGCAAAGACCACGCTTTTGACTGGCATGCGAAGTCCTTTTACGCAAAGGCCGACGGCGGGCATCACCCGCCGTTTGCGCAGACGACTGGCGCTGGCATGCGTTCCCAGCAGGATTCTTCGTCACCCGAAGCAACTGAGGCGGCCTTACGTTGCCGACATACTTGGCATGTCTCCTGTTGGCACTTAGCAGACCTGACAGTTTGGTCGAACGTCCGCTTTGCACCTTGAAAGCCGGCTCTTGACCCGCAGCAGACCTCAGCAGGTCACCGGGCGATTTCGCGCTCGACACATTGAAGATGGTCCTCTTGACGCTGGATCGCACGATCGGTCTAGTTCGAACCTAAAAACCTAAACGCGAATTTAATAGCCCTCCCTTGTCTCTGCCCTACGTTCAGGTTGTTGCGGTCCGCGGCGTGGAATCTGAGCAGCGCGTTCCAGCAGTGCAGCACACCATATGAGAAGAGGGATCATGTACAACGATTCTCTGTTCAATGCGTTCGCGCGGTCCTTCGAGGCTCGAAGCGAAACCGATATGTCGGTGGCGGAATATCTGGAATCGTGTCGAGGCGATCCAATGCGATATGCCAATGCGGCCGAGCGGCTGCTTGCTGCGATTGGTGAGCCTCAATTGATCGACACAGCCAAGGACCCCCGCCTTGGCCGTATTTTTCTGAACAGGACAATGCGCGCCTATCCAGCCTTCGCTGGATTCCATGGCATGGAAGAGACGATCGAGCGCATCGTGGGGTTCTTCCGGCACGCGGCTCAGGGTCTGGAAGAGCGCAAGCAGATTCTCTATCTGCTCGGGCCGGTGGGCGGCGGTAAATCGTCGCTTGCAGAGCGGCTGAAGTCGCTAATGGAAGTCCATCCAATTTACGTGCTGAAGGCCGGCGACGAACTCAGTCCGGTGTTCGAGAGTCCGCTTAGCCTGTTCGACCCGGAGTCGCTGGGTCCGATGATCGAGGAAAAGTACGGCATTCCTCGCCGCCGCCTGAATGGGTTGATGAGCCCCTGGTGTTACAAGCGGCTGGAAGCCTTCGGTGGCGATATTTCGCAATTCCGCGTCGCCAAAATCCACCCATCGCGCTTGCGGCAGATCGCGATCGCGAAGACGGAACCTGGCGACGAAAACAATCAGGACATCTCCTCGCTTGTCGGCAAGGTCGATATTCGCAAGCTGGAAACATTCGCCCAGAATGATCCGGATGCCTACAGCTATTCCGGCGGCTTGAACCGGGCAAACCAGGGCATCCTCGAATTCGTCGAGATGTTCAAGGCGCCGATCAAGATGCTGCACCCGCTGCTGACCGCGACTCAGGAAAGCAACTACATCGGCACCGAAAATATCGGTGCGATTCCCTTTACCGGCGTCGTTCTCGCGCACTCGAACGAAGCCGAATGGCAGAGCTTCAAGGCCAATAAGAATAACGAGGCGTTCATCGATCGTATCTGCGTCATCAAGGTGCCCTACTGCCTGCGGGTGACCGAGGAGCGGAAGATTTATGAGAAGCTCATTCAGGGATCGGAACTCGCGTCCGCGCCGTGTGCGCCGGCAACCCTGGAGACGCTGGCGCGCTTCTCGGTGATGTCGCGCTTGCGCAAGCATGAGAACTCGACGCCGTTCGCGAAAATGCGGGTCTATGACGGCGAGAGCCTCAAGGAATCCGATCCGAAGGCGCGCAGCGTTCAGGAATACAAGGATGCCGCCGGCGTCGACGAAGGCATGGACGGCGTCTCGACGCGCTTTGCGTTCAAGATCCTTGCCGCAACGTACAATCACGACACCGCGGAGCTTGGCGCGGATCCCGTCCATCTGATGTATGCGCTGGAGCAGTCGATCCGCCGCGAGCAGCATCCCGAGGAAATCGAAAAGCGCTACCTCGAGTTCATCAAGGCTGAACTGGTGCCGCGCTACGCCGAATTCATCGGCCACGAGATCCAGAAAGCCTATCTCGAATCCTATTCGGATTACGGCCAAAACCTGTTCGACCGCTACGTGGATTACGCCGATGCCTGGATCGAGGATCAGGACTTCAAGGACCCCGATACTGGCCAGCTGCTCAACCGCGAGCTTCTCAACCAGGAACTGACCAAGATCGAGAAGTCCGCCGGCATCGCCAACCCAAAGGACTTTCGCAACGAGGTCGTCAAGTTCTCGCTGCGGTCGCGGGCCCAGCACGGCGGCAAGAACCCGTCATGGACCAGCTATGAAAAGATCCGAGAAGTCATCGAGAAGCGGATATTCTCGCAGGTCGAAGACCTGCTCCCCGTCATCTCGTTCGGATCGAAAAAGGACGGCGATACCGAAAAGAAGCACGGCGAGTTCGTCGCACGGATGTTGGAGCGCGGCTATACCGAGCGTCAGGTTCGCCGGCTCGTCGAATGGTACATGCGCGTAAAGCAAGCCGGCTGAGGCGGATGCAGAAGTGGCCATGCACATTGTCGATCGGCGACTGAATCCGGGCAGTAAGAGCCTTGAGAACCGCCAGCGGTTTTTGCGCCGCGCCAAGGCGCTGGTTCAGAGCGCCGTCAAGAAGTCCTCGCAGCACCGCGACATCAAGGATGTCCTGGAAGGCGGCGAGGTCAGCATCCCGCTCGACGGGATGAACGAGCCGCGCTTTCGCCGTGAAGGCGGCACGCGCGATATGGTGTTGCCCGGAAACAAGAAATTCGTCGAAGGCGACGTGCTTCCGCGTTCAGGCGAAGGCAGCAGGAAAGCGACCGGGGCGGGTGAGGGTGATAGCGAAGATGCGTTCCGGTTCGTGTTGAGCCGCGACGAGTTCGTCGACCTGTTCCTCGATGACCTTGAACTCCCGGACCTCGCCAAGCGGAAGCTCGCCGAGGCGGAAAGCGAAGGGCTGCAGCGGGCCGGCTATTCGACCTCCGGCTCGCCGGCCAACATTTCGGTGAGCCGCACGGTGCGGCTGGCGCTGGCGCGGCGGGTCGCGCTGCGGCGACCGCGGCCCGAGACGATCGCACAACTCGAGGCCGAGATGGCGGACTGCGACGAGGCGCGCCGTACCGAGTTGATGACCGAGATCGACGTATTAAAGGCAAAACTTCGCCGGATTCCGTTCGTCGATCCGATCGACATCCGGTACCGCCGCTTCGAAACGGTGCCGAAGCCGGTGGCGCAGGCCGTCATGTTTTGTCTGATGGACGTGTCCGGCTCAATGTCCGAGCACATGAAGGATCTGGCCAAGCGCTTCTACATGTTGCTTTACGTGTTCCTGACGCGGCGTTACCGGCATGTCGAGATCGTCTTCATTCGTCATACCGATCGGGCTGAAGAGGTCGATGAAGATACATTTTTTCATGGGCCGGCATCCGGCGGTACCTTGGTATCAAGTGCGCTGGAGGCCATGCACGAGATCGTCAGATCTCGGTTTCGCCCGGCGGACTGGAACATCTACGCCGCACAGGCCTCCGATGGCGATAACTCCACTTCGGACAGTGATGCCGTGAGCCGGCTGCTGAAGAACAAGATACTGCCGGTGAGCCAGTTCTTTGCCTACCTGGAAGTCGGCGAGGCCGGCGGCAGCGCGTTCGATATGCCGGATTCGTCGCTTTGGACTCTATATGAGCGCCTGCGCGCCGACGGAGCGCCGCTGTCGATCCGCAAGGTCAGCGACCGCAGCGAGATCTTTCCGGTGTTTCACGACCTTTTTTACCGTCGCCGAAATCAGGAGAAAACCGCGCCATGACGGCGACAGCCGAACGCCTGTTTGAAGGAGCGGACTGGGACTTTCCGACGCTGCAGCGTATCCACGATGCGTGCGAGGAGATTGCGAAATCTGAGCTGGGGCTCGACACCTATCCCAACCAGATCGAAGTCATCACCGCGGAGCAGATGCTCGATGCATACTCCTCGGTCGGCATGCCGCTGTTCTACAAGCATTGGTCCTTCGGCAAGCATTTCGCCTATCACGAGGCGTTCTATCGCAAAGGCATGATGGGCCTCGCCTATGAGATCGTGATCAACAGCTCGCCGTGTATTTCCTATTTGATGGAAGAAAATACCGCGACCATGCAGACGCTGGTGATCGCCCATGCGGCGTTCGGCCACAACCATTTCTTCAAGAACAATTATCTGTTCAAGCAATGGACGGACGCTGAGGGCATCCTCGATTATCTCGATTTCGCGAAGGGCTATGTAGCGCAATGCGAGGAGCGTCACGGCCGGCAAGTGGTGGAGCAGACGCTCGACGCCGCGCATGCCTTGATGTCGCATGGGATCGATCGCTATCCCGGCAAGAAGAACCTCGATCGTCGCGTGGAAGAAAAGCGCGCCGGAGAGCGCCGCCTGCACGAGGAGAGTGCGTTCAACGACCTGTGGCGAACCGTTCCGGCCGGACCGGTCAAGAGCGCGGAATTGCTGAACGCGGAACGACGCTGCAAGTTGCTGGGACTGCCACAGGAAAATCTATTGTATTTTCTCGAAAAGGCGGCGCCGCGCCTGCAGCCCTGGCAGCGCGAGTTGCTCCGGATCGTACGGCACATCGCGCAGTATTTTTATCCGCAGCGTCAGACCAAAGTCATGAACGAGGGCACAGCGACCTACGTGCATTACCGCATCATGACCCGGTTGCACGAACAGGGCCGGATTTCGGATGGCAACTTTCTCGAATTCCTGCAGTCGCACACCAATGTCGTGTTTCAGCCTGACTTCGACGATCCGCGCTTTTCGGGCTTTAATCCCTACGCGCTCGGCTTCGCGATGATGCAGGACATCGCGCGCATCGTCTCCGATCCTGACGACGAGGATCGTGAGTGGTTTCCAGACATTGCCGGGACCGGTGACGTGATGGCGGTACTGTGCGATGTCTGGGCCAACTACCGCGATGAAAGCTTCATCAGTCAGTTCCTCAGCCCGCGGCTCATACGGCAGATGCGAATGTTTCATCTGCATGACAACCCTGACGAACGCGCTGGCATTAGAGTCGACGCTATCCATGATGAACGCGGGTATCGTCGTGTTCGCCGTGAATTGGCGCGGCAGCACGACGTCGGCTTCATCGACCCCAACATCGAAGTGGTCGACGTTGATCTAGCGGGCGATCGTCGCTTGATGTTGCGCCATGCCGTAGTGAAGGGGGTCCAACTGAACGAGGCGGACACGAAGCGCGTGCTTCAACACCTGGCCGATCTCTGGAGCTATGACGTATCGCTCGTTGAAATCGACGATACGGACACGATCCTCAAAGAGTACGTAGTGAGTCCGCGGGCGCTCGCAGCAGCGGCGTAAATGGTTGCCGGCGAATTGTGAGCTGCTTTGACAAATGTCCGCTCGCGGCACTTAGCTGACGTCGTCGTTTCAGCGAATGTCCGCTTTGCGCAGAAGCGGACGTTCCCTCGGAGTCGGCTTTGACCCAAAAGTGACATCGATCAGCAACTGGAGAGCAATCGTGTCGAATATTAAAATCGAATTTACTTGAGTCGACCGGTATTGTCGTGATGGTCGCGAGCTGAAATCCAAGCCATTTGGTTGGAGCCGACCTCGATGATCAAACTCTGCCTTCTCGGCCTCTCCGGCAGCCTGCGCCGCGCCTCCAACAGCACCGCGGTACTTCGCGGCCTTCAGGACGCGCTTGTGCCCAGGGCTGCGCTCAACATTTTTCTGCTGCA
>JGI12053J15887_10000276_pt1 | contig 19850 bp, 15 predicted proteins | sample MedBloCAOM1_O3_FD_15887 | JGI IMG/M metagenome (IMG submission 15887)
TTCTTGAGCAACGCGGACCAACACCCCATACGACGTTGTCCCTGAACCGGCGGCGTCCAACCAGAGCCCATACTTGGCGAGCGTGATTGGTCGCGTTGCTCGCTATCCATCCGCACACTGTGCGTTCCGGTTAGTTAAACGCCCGCTGCCGATACCTGATGAAGGCGCTAATCGGAAAATGAACAGCTAGCAAAACTGACGAATCGTTGACAACGACGTAATTTGGCTTAGGATGAAGAGTTACCGTCCCTGATTCACACAGTTATCTGGATGAACTAGTGATGTCCGACAACGGCACAGCTACGCAAAGTGCTTCAGAAAATTCCGAAGAAGGCTACTTCCGCATCGGCGAGGTCAGCCGGCTTACCGATGTAAAGCCCTTCGTGCTGCGTTACTGGGAGAGCGAATTTCCCATGCTCGATCCGGTGAAGAGTCCCAGCGGGCACCGGCTGTACCGGCAGGAAGATCTGGATATGGTGTTCAAGATCAAGCGCCTGCTATACGACGAGGGCTTCACCACCGAAGGCGCGCGACGGCACCTACGCGAACAAGCCGGGATGGATAATGGCGCGGGCGGCGGCTTTGCGCCTGCTGAAGACACGCCGCAAATTCTCAGCCGAAAAATGCTGCTGGATCTACGCGATACGCTGCGCGCTTTCTTGACGCTTCTCGAAGGCCGATGATAGCCTTGAGCTCCCAGGCTACGACAAATCNTTTCCAACCGGTCGGGACGTAGCGAAGCCTGGTATCGCGCACCCTTGGGGTGGGTGAGGTCGCTGGTTCGAATCCAGTCGTCCCGACCATTCACATCAACCGCTTAATCCCTTCAAACTAAGCGATGTAGCTTTTGTGAGTTGTGTTTGATATTGGACGGCATTATTTATTTGATAGTGGCACGCTGGGGTTTCTATCATCATTGCTCGCTATGACGCACATACTTTTGACTAACGATGACGGGTACGAAGCGCCGGGATTGCGTGCACTGGCCGCGGCGTTTGAGGGCTTCGCTACCGTCAGCATCGTGGCGCCCAGCCGTGAACAGAGCGGCGCAGCGCAGTCGTTGACGCTGCGCCAACCCATCGTGTGCCACTCCATCGCAGAACGCGAATGGGCCATCGACGGCACGCCCGCCGATTGCGTCATCGTGGCGCTGCATAAACTTTTGCCGGAGCGGCCGGACATGGTAATTTCCGGAATAAATTTCGGCGCGAATCTGGGCGAGAACGTGTATTACTCGGGAACCGTGGGGGCCGCGCGAGAAGCGGCGCTGCATCACCTTCCCGCGTTGGCGATGTCGCTGTGCTCCAAAATTCCTAAAGTGAGTTTTGAAAATGCGGCGCGGGTGGCCAGGACCGCGGCCGAGATTGTTTTGAAAGAAGGCTTGCCGGACCAGGTGCTGTTGAATGTGAATGTGCCGGAGCCCTGGACCGGAGGGGTTCGCTTCACGCGGCAATCGAAGAAGATTACGAGGAATCAGCTGAGCGAAGGCAAAGATCCGCGCGGGCGTTCGTATTATTGGCTATTCGAGCAGAAAATCGACAAAGATGTGGAACCGGAGACGGATTACGCTGCTATTTTTTCCGGGAACGTGTCGATCACGCCGTTACACCTGGATCCCACGCATACCGAGTCGTTGAATCATTTGTCGCACTGGGCTGAGCCCATTGCTGCGGCGTTTAACCGTGGACGTTGAATTGTCCGCATTTTTTCAGGCCATGAACCAACACTAGTTTCGATCAGCAACGAGCTCGGACGTGGGTGACACGCGTCAAACGCCGTAACTTTTTCGACGATAGTAAATTGCATTTAGCGACTGGCTTCCGCGGTGGCGGAAATTAGCGCGATGCCGTTTTTGCGCATAGCCTCGTTGATGGCGGGAACGTCGGTTGAAAGCAGCTCGTGCCATTTGGCGAGTTGCGCATCCAGCTTTTGATTCAGTTCCGCGAACACGGCTAACTCTCCTTCTGTCGGTGCCGTATCGGCGCTATCTACTGCTGCTTGCAAATAGCCGAGCCAGCTATTCATTTTGGTTGGATAGTTGAGTTCGTCTTCGCTGGCCTTGGAGTTTACCTGGATCAATTCGTCTTCGACCGCGCCAATTTTTTTGCGTAGGTCCTTGGACTGTTCGATGACGGCTTTAGCATTATCTTTGGGGCCCCAGCGCTTTTCCACTAGGTTGAGTTGCACTCGCAGATCGCGAATCGCCAGGATCGACCGGTTCATCTCCTCCTGTCGGTCGCGTAATTTCAGCATCAGGTCGAATTGTTTCTGAAGACCGTCCGTGGATGTTTTCAAACGGGGATCCATCTTTACTTCCATGGCGGCCGTGGAAGTTTTTCCCGCGACGCTAAGGCGCGCCTCATACTTTCCTGGCATGACCAGCGGGCCAACCGGATCGCCTTCGTCATAAATGGCCGCGGGAATTTTTACCGGCGGCTCGTAGCGCAAATCCCAGACAAATAGATTTGCTCCGGCCTTAGCGGGAATGTGCTCCGGCTCGGCGTCTTTATCCCCTTCTTCCGGAGCTTCTTCGATCTTTTTTTCTTCGCTGGTGTAACGGCGAATTACTTTTCCCTGGCCATCCAGAATTTCTAGTTTGGCCGGATTTTTAGGTTCCTCTTTCAGGTAGTAGTACAGCGACGCACCGGCTGCGGGATTTTCTCCGATGGAATCGCGGCGGCGGGTATTGTGGCCGACGCGCGAGCGCGTCACGGTGGAAGGCGCGAACAGTCGTGCATCTTCGTTCGCGACGCTCGAGTTCATTTGGCGCAGCGGGTCGATGTTGTCGAGCGACCAGAACGCGCGGCCGTGCGTGGCAACTAACAGATCGTCGTTATGAATGATCAAGTCGTGGATCGGCGTGGTGGGAAGATTCAGCTGCAAGGTTTGCCAGTGCGCACCATCGTCGAAAGAAACAAGGATNCCGGTCTCCGTTCCAGCGTAGAGCATACCTTTGCGCTTGGGATCTTCGCGCACCGCATGCACGTAGGAAGTGTCCGGTAATCCATTGGTGAGCAGCGTCCAGGTCTTGCCAAAATCGGTGGTCTTGAAAATATACGGTTTGAAATTATCCAGCTTATGCGCGTCGACAGCGGCGTAAGCGGTGCCCGCGTCGAATGGCGAAGCTTCAATCAAGCTCACCATGGCCCACTCCGGCAGGCCTTTGGGCGTTACGTTGCTCCAGGACTTTCCGTCATCGCGGGTAATTTGAATCAAGCCGTCGTCGGTGCCGGCCCAGATCACGCCTTTTTGTTTCGGCGATTCCGCAACGGTAAAAATTAAATCGTAAAACTCAATGCTGGCTTGATCTTTGGTGATCGGGCCGCCGGAATCCTGCTGCTTACTTTTATCGTTGCGGCTCAGGTCCGGGCTGATGGTTTGCCAAGAGTGGCCGCCATCGGTAGAGCGAAACAGAAATTGCGAACAGTGGTACAGCTCGTCGGGATCGTGCGGAGAAAAAAGAATCGGCATGGTCCAGGTGTAGCGATATTTTTGAACCGCGGCGTTGTAGCCATCGGGATCGAGCGGCCACTGCTGGATGTTTTGCACCTGGTGGGTGCGCCTGTCGAAGCGCGAAATATCTCCGAAATAGGAGCCCGCATACACAATATTTGAATCGCGCGGATCAACAGCGACGTAACCGCTTTCTCCGCCGCCCACGGATTCCCAGTCAGAACGGCTGATGAAACCGTGATCGCTGGCGGTGGCAATGCCTACGGAACTGTTGTCCTGTTGCGTGCCGTAAATGCGATATGGGAAATCGTTGTCCGCAGTGATGTGATAAAACTGGGCGGTCGGCTGGTTCGCTTGCGTGGACCAATTTTTGCCGCCATCGACGGTAATGGTGGCGCCACCATCATTGCCGTTGATCATACGATTCGGATTATTGGGATCGATCCACAAACCGTGATGGTCGCCGTGAGGAGCGGGGATGCGTTCAAACGATTTGCCTCCATCGATGGAACGGAAAAGGCCGGTATTGGCGATGTACACTTTGTTTGAATCTTTCGGATCGGCCCACACATGTGTGAAATACCAGGCGCGCTGCCGGAAGCGATGATCTTCATTGATAAGCGCCCAGTTTTCGCCGCCGTCACCGCTGCGGTACAAGCCGCCCTTCTTGGCTTCGATCAACGCGTAAACAACGTTTGAATCTTCTCCGGATACACCCACACCGATGCGGCCCAGCGGACCCTCGGGCATGCCATGGCCTTCAACCCGCTTCCAGGTGCTGCCATCGTCATTGGAACGGTACAGGCCATCTTTGTCGCCGCCGCTATTGAGCATCCATGGGGTGCGATAGCCTTCCCACATGGCGGCGAAAAGGACGTGAGGGTTATGCGGATCGAAAACGATGTCGATGCCGCCAGTGCGATCATCAAAATATAAAACTTTTTCCCAATTTTTGCCGCCGTCACGAGTGCGAAAAATTCCGCGCTCGGTATTCGCGCCGTAGGCATGTCCCAGAGCAGCCACGAAAACGGTGTCGGGATTTGTGGGATGCACGATTACTTTGCCGATGTGGCGCGAATCTTTCAGCCCGGTATTTGTCCAGGTCTTGCCCCCATCATTCGAGCGGTAAACGCCATCGCCAAAAGAAATATTTCCGCGGATGCAAGCCTCGCCGGTGCCGGCGTAAATCACATTGGGATCGGATTCTGAAACCGCAATGGCGCCAATGGAGGATACAGACTGCTTGTCAAATAACGGATCCCAGGACACGCCGCCGTCGTTCGTCTTCCAAACTCCGCCGGCCACCGCGCCCATGTAATAGGTATTGGGCTGGCTGGTGACGCCGGTGACGGCGAGGACTCGGCCTCCGCGAAATGGGCCGATCAGGCGCCATTTCATGGCGCCGTAAAGCTTCGGATCGATGGTCGTTGTGCTTGTACTACTTGTAGTGCTTGTAGTGCTCGAAGCGGCGGCGGCATCTTTCTGTTTGTGGTCTTTCTCTTTCTGTTTCTGTTGCGCGAAGCCGCCGAGAGCAAATGTGCCAAAGAAAACAATTGCAAATGCTGAAGAAATTGCTTGTTTCCGAACTGCGTGCACGCAAACCTCCTGGAAAAATGGCAAGTTGGGCATCGTACAGCGGCTGGCGCTTTGACGGAAGTGTTTTCCGCATGAGATGCGATGCGTTACGATGCTGGACCCGTGTGGTTTGACGCACGGCGGCTCGTCTTGTAAGGCATTGTTGTGAAGGGTGTCACGGAAAAACGTGTCAAATACTAAAACATACGATGTGCTGGTCGTCGGCGCCGGTGTGTTCGGCGCATGGACAGCTCTGCAGCTGGCACGCCGTGGTCAGAGTGTTTTGCTCGTCGATGCTTATGGTCCGGGCAACGCTCAGTCCAGCTCAGGCGGCGAATCGCGCATCATCAGGATGGGCTACGGCGCGGATGAGTTGTACACGCGATGGGCTACGCGTTCGCTGGTGCAATGGANAGAACTCTTAGCAGACACGATGGGATCGCCTGCGTTATTTCACAAAACCGGCGTTCTGTGGCTCGGCAGCAAAGAGTACGCGGGGTTTAATGGGATGACCGCAGTGTTGACGCGCTGCAAAGTACCGTTCGAGTCGCTGAGCAGCAGCGCAATAGCGCAGCGTTATCCGCAATTCAGTTCGCACGAACTGAGTTCCGGAATTCTTGAAACTGAGAGCGGCGTGTTGATGGCACGCCGCGCGGTGTCGGAGGTAGTGGAAAGCGCTCTAAGCCTAGGAGTGGAGTATCGCCACGCGCAGGTTACGCCACCGAATAAGACGGATTCGCGAAGCTCGAAACTTGATGCTATTTCCACGAGCGACGGCGAGCGAATTCCGGCGGGACAATTTGTTTTTGCCTGTGGCGCGTGGCTGGGAAAAATATTTCCTGAAATTCTTGGCCCGCGTATATTTCCCAGCCGCCAGGAGGTGTTCTTTTTTGGCGTGCCGCCGGGAGACAACCAATTTTCCGCGCGGTCGCTTCCTACTTGGTTGATTCAAGCGGACGAAGTGTACGGCATGCCGGACCTTGAATCGCGTGGCTTCAAGATCGCATTCGACAGTCACGGCCAACGCGTTGACCCCGATACGCAAACGCGCGTGGTTTCGGCGGAATCCATCGAGCGCGTGCGCGCCTACGTGGCAAAACGCTTCCCTGCCCTGGCAAACTCGCCCATCGTCGAGACGCGCGTGTGCCAATACGAAAACACTTCAAACGGCGATTTTTTGATCGATCGGCACTCGGAAATGAAAAACGTATGGTTTGCTGGCGGAGGTTCGGGGCACGGATTCAAACATGGGCCCGCGTTTGGAGAATACGTCGCTCAGCAAATATTGGATAGCGGCCCGGCCGAACCGCGATTTTCGCTGGCGAGCAAAGCGACGGAACAAATGCGTGCGGTATACTGACGCGCTGCCCATTACAGTCAATACTCAGCCGCTGAAACTTTTGCATTTCCAATCCGTCTGTAGTGTTTGACGGCCCAGGGGCGGTCCATCGTTCTGATACCAGATTGTGTTTATGGCTGTTTATGAGCACGTGCACTATGCCCGTAACAATGAATGGGACTCGGCAAGGAATGCGCGGAGGAAAAATGTTGTTGACGACAAAGGGAGCGGTACGAGTGCTCGCGGTAATTATGGCGACAATACTCGCTTGGTTGACGCCAGCAAGTGCGCTGCCGGGGAACGCGCCGGAATTTAAAGTTCCGGTGGAATATTACAAGCTTCCCAACGGGCTGCGCGTAGTGCTTTCGCCGGATCACACCTCGCCGATCATTTGCGTCGGCGTTTATTACCACATTGGATTTCGCATCGAGCCGCGCGACCGCACCGGCTTCGCGCACCTCTTTGAGCACATGATGTTTCAAGGCTCGCAAAATCTGGGGAAGATGGAATTCGTCAAGCTGGTGCAGCAAAACGGTGGAATCCTGAATGGCTCGACGCGTTTTGATTTCACCAATTATTTCGAGACGCTGCCCGCCAATAAGCTGGAAACGGCATTGTGGGCCGAGGCCGACCGTATGGGCGGACTGGCGGTCAACGAAGATAATTTAAAGAATCAGCAAGGGGTGGTCGGGAACGAAGTAAAAGTGAATGTGTTGAACAGCCCGTACGGCGGCTTTCCGTGGCTGGACATGCCGCAATATGCCAACACCAATTGGTACAACGCGCACAATTTTTATGGCGATTTAAAGGACATTGAAGGCGCGACGCTTCCCGAAGTGCAATCGTTTTTCAAAACCTACTACGCACCGAATAACGCGGCGCTTGCGATTGTTGGTGATTTCGACCCCGCGCAGGCCAAGCAATTCGTGGAGAAATATTTCGGCGGTTTGAAATCGGCAAAATTGCCGCCCCAGCCCGACCTTACCGAGCCGCGTCAAGAAGAACAAAAACAAGCGACCAAGAAAGATGCGCTGGCCACCAAGCCCGCACTAGCATTGGCCTATCACATGCCGGAGCGCAATACTCCCGAGTATTACGCCATGGGCCTTATCGACGAAATGCTGATCGAGGGCGATGACAGCGTGTTGCATCAAGAGCTGGTGCAAAAAAAAGGTTACACCGGAGCCGTAAGCGGCGGCATCAACCTGCTGGGCACACCCTGGAATTACAACGGGCCGATGCTATTCATCACCAACATGATTCACGATCCGGCGACCTCAGCGGAAACGATCATGAAAACCATCGATAGTTCTATCGAGCCACTGCGCACCAAACCTGTGGATCAAAAAATGCTTGATCGCGCGCTGGTGAAGCTGCGCTCCGACCTATATGACACTATTGGCGGCCAGGGCGGATTTGGATTGGTGGACCTGCTGGCTAGTTTTGCATTGTTCGATGACAATCCCGCACGAGTGAATTCACTGGTCGCTGAATATGAAAAGGTGACACCCACACTCATCCAAAAAACAGCGCAGGAATATCTGCGGCCGGAAAATCGCACGGTGCTTGTGATTCAACCGGGAGCGCAGGCGGCGCCGGGCGCATCCGCAAAGCCCGCTGGCGATAGCGCGAAGAAACAGTGAGGGAGCGAACGATGACGGCGACAAGCACGATAAAGTTATTTGTGACCAGCGCAATATTCGTTTTTGCTGCCAGCCTCGCGTCCGCGCAAGCTCCAGCGCCGGCGCCTTCGCAAAAACAAACGGCCCCGGCCGGCGGCGCTCCAAAACCCTTCAATGTTCCCGCGCATGAGTCGTACACGTTGCCAAACGGGATGCGGGTCACGTTGGTGCCATACGGCAATATTCCCAAGGTGGCGGTTAGCCTGGCCGTCCGCGCGGGCAATTTGAACGAACCGCAAGATGTGCTGGGCGTTGCGGACATCACCGGTGAATTACTGAAAGAGGGCACTAAAACGCTAAGCGCCCAAGCGCTCGCGGAAGCCGCGGCGCTAATGGGCAGCAGCTTGAGCGTTACGGTGGGCGCGGACGAAACCGCGATCGACGTGGATGTGCTGTCGGAATACGGCGGCCGAGCGGTAAGTCTGGTATCCGATGTGGCGATGCATCCGTTGCTGCCGGAGTCGGAATTGGAGCGTTTGAAGGCCAATCTGCTACGGCAAGTTTTGGTCGCAAAATCTCGCCCGAGCCAGATTGCATTGGCACGCTTCCGTAAACTGCTCTATGGCGATCATCCTTACGGGGAAATCTTGCCGACGGAAGCCAGCCTGAAGAAAATAACTATCGAGGATGCGCGAAAGTTTTATGCCACGAACTATGGAGCGGAGCGTGCGCATCTCTACGTGGCGGGAAAATTCGATGTTGCGGAAGTTAAGAAAGCCATTGCCACGGGTTTCTCGGATTGGAGCAAAGGTTCGGCTCCTGTTTTGAATGTGCCGCATCCCAAAACGGAGCGGTTGCTGGATGTGACGGACCGTCCCGGGGCGCCGCAATCCACGATTTATGTGGGCTTGCCGGTGATCGATCCCACTAACCCTGACAATATTCCGCTGACGGTGACAAACGCGCTGCTGGGCGGTTCGTTTAGTTCGCGAATTACTTCGAATATTCGCGAGCAGAAGGGATATACGTACTCGCCTACCAGCCAACTTTCTCGACGCTATCATGATGCGTACTGGGCAGAGATCGCGGACGTGACCACCACGGCTACCGGACCTTCACTGAAGGAAATTTTCGGCGAGATCGATCGATTGCAAAAAGAACCTCCGGCCGCGGCGGAGTTGAAAGGCATTCAGAGCTATATGTCCGGGCTGTTCGTGATTCAGAACTCTACGCGGCAAGCTCTTATAGGGCAGCTGCGCAATGTGGACCTGCAGGGGCTGGGCGAAGACTACCTGAAAAACTACGTTCAGAGAGTGAATGCCGTGACGCCGGGCGATGTGCAACACATGACCGCCAAATACATCAAGCCGGAACAGATGACCATCGTGGTGGTCGGCGATAAATCAAAAATTACCGAACAGCTAGCACCTTACGCCGGGCCGCCAGAACCAGCCAAGTAACCCAATCGGATCGAGATTATCTGTGAGGCTGGTGGTGCTCAGTGTGTGCGGCGGCCGAGGGCGTTTTGTTCCGCGAATTAAAGCTCGCAGTGCGGTGTTAACGGACTGTATCGTTTCGTTCACCACTCGTTACTACTCGAGGTGCTGCCAATCCTAAAATTTTCGTTACGGTCCGTGTGAGCGACGATCTATACCCGGCCAACGCTTGAAACGCCGACAGTGATGAACCGTTGTTCCGAAACTGAATGATCCGGGTCCAAATACGTCAACGCCAGCGGATCGCCAAAAACGGATACGGCTTCTTGGAATGTAACCCGGTGTTTCCGGCAATTTCGCCGGGCCTTGGACGGATCCCATTCAAAATTCACCCTTCCACTTTATCGTGCCTCGTAGGATCGGGAAATCATCTGGTTCTTCACACTAGTTAGCCGGAGGTTTTGGCGGCGGCGCGTTTCTGGCGGCTTGATTTGTGCCGGTATAAATCTTTGTCCGCTTCGGACAACAACTTTTCTATTCTTCCAGTGCCGCCGCGATAGGTGGAAACTCCGATGCTGGCGGAGACTGACGGCTCTTCCGGGTCATTGCGCATGACCTCATGAATCCGCAACGCCACCTTGTGGGCATCGTGTTCTCGCGCCTCGGGAAGGACCAGCACAAACTCGTCTCCGCCGTAACGCGCGGCGGTGTCAACGGCGCGGATGTTCATTCGCAAGGTGTCCGCGAGGCGGCAAATTGCGCGGCTGCCCACCAGATGGCCGTAGGTATCATTAATTTTTTTCAGGCCATCGACGTCAAGGAGCAAAATCGAGAAAGGCCTGCCGGTGCGATTGCTGCGTTCCGTTTCCTTTTCCAGTACGTCGAGCAGGCGGCGATAGTTTGCTAGGCCCGTTAGAGGATCGCTGACCGCGAGGTGGCGCACCTGTTCAAAGAGGCGCGCATTGTCCAGCAGAGCGCCGCCCAGCGCCACGGTGTAACTCATTACCGTCAAGCCTTGCGCCAGAGCGAAAGGCGCGTCCAGCAGATGTTCGGATTGAGATGCCGCGCATTGCGCGGCGAGATTAAGCGCCGCGGTGGCGTAGATGGCCCGGTCGAAAGCACCCGCGTCGTTCGTTAAACGGCGACGATACCAGATGACGCTGGCCAGAAAAATCGCGCCGGGGAGAAGTTGCTGGGGACTGGGAAATAACGCGAAGGGGTGCGGTGAAACTTCCGGCGGCAATCGCCGGAGCGCGGCAGTGATTAAGTATGACGCAGAAATTACGGTGACGAGAGCGCCCGCCAGCTCCCGGCGCGGATGATGCGAGCGCGGCAGGAAGCGCTCCACGAGAAGCGCCACAATCAAGAGCAGCGCGAACACCATGCGGCTTTCCCACCACGCCACCGGGGCCCAGAGGAATTCCAGCCGCGCGTCGTGGAGCTGAAAAAAAAGAACGCTGGTAGCGGTGAGCACTGCACCGGAGACCATGAAACCCACGCCGAGAATCAGGGAGATGCGGTCTTGCGTGCCTTGAAAGCGCACCAGCGTTACGGCCGCGAAAACAAAGGCCAGCAAGCCGGTGATGACCTCCAAGTATCCTTGCAGCACGGCATCGGCCTGCAGTGACTTGCCGCGCAGCCAGTAGGCAGCCATTAATACGCCAAGGAATGCCACGGCGTGCAGCAGCACGGTAGCCGCTGGTTTGCGACTCTTCCATAAGAATGTAAAGGGCATGAAGTTTCCGGCGGCTTATTCTTGCCGTCAATTCATTAGACTATGCAGCTGCGCACAGCAGTCACCCGACTATTAACGACCGTAAATTAAGCGATACCGTACTGTTGAACCTGCCGAGGTACAGCGAGCCTGTTCGTGCGTACCTGCACCAAATTTGCGCTGCAGAAGATTTGGGATTTTTTCTGCGTCAGGTAAAACTTTGCGCTTGCGCCGCCTGCGAACTTCTTGCAATGTTACTGGCATTGAATCGATTCAATAGCCTCAAGTGGCCAAAGCGATCGTCTTTACCTGATGCACAGGGAGGAATCTTTTGAGTAGTGAAGCCGGTATCACCGGCGCACCGCGATTGCGGCGCGCCCTCACACTCTGGAATCTGGTGATCATCGGCATGGTTATCGTGCAACCCATCGCGCCGATGGGTATCTACGGAGTGATCAGCAATAAAGCCGGCGGCCATGTAGTCACCACCATCTTGATCGCCATGGTGGCGATGCTATTTACGGCCATCAGCTATGGAAAAATGGCGCGCGCTTATCCAAGCGCGGGCTCCGCCTATACCTATGTGGGCAGGGAAATTCATCACGGGTTCGGTTATTTAACCGGGTGGGCCATGGTGATGGATTACATTTTGAATCCGCTGATTTGCACCATTATATGCAGCAAACTTACCCAAAACATTCTTCCCGGCATGCCTTACTGGGTGCTGGCAATTTTTTATGCGGGATTTTTTACCGTACTGAATTTACGTGGGGTCAAAACTTCGGCGCGCATCAATGACGTTTTAGCCGCAGGAATGTCCGTGGTGGTAGTAGTGTTTTTCGTTTTTATTATTAGGTTTTTATGGGGTTTGCATGAGTATGGCGCGAGATTTTTTACCCAGCCTTTCTATAATCCGGCCACCTTCAGCTTCTCGGGAGTTTTCCAAGGCACCTCGATTGCGGTGCTGACCTATATCGGGTTCGACGCTATTTCGACATTTTCGGAAGAAGTAGAAAATCCGCGGCGCAATATTTTGTTGGCTACTGTTCTGGTCTGCGTGATTACCGGCGTACTATCGTCGCTGGAAGTTTACGCCGCGCAGCTGGTGTGGGGCTCCAAGCCATTTCCCAGCGACAAAGTGGAATCCGCTTTCCCGATTGTGGCACAGCAGGTGGGAGGGTTCTTTCTTTTTCAGCTGCTGAATTTTACGATTCTAATCGCCAACATCGGCTCGGGCATCGGGTCGCAATTGGCGGCCGCGCGGTTACTCTATGGAATGGGGCGTAACGATGCCCTGCCCAAAGGATTTTTTGGAAAGATCACCGCCGGCCTGCGCATTCCGCAGAATAACGTGATATTGATCGGCGCGCTGGCGCTGCTAGGCGCATTGCGGATCACCTATGAACGCGGCGCGGAATTGCTGAATTTTGGGGCGTTCATCGCTTTCATGGGAGTAAATGCGGCGGCGTTTATGCGTTATTTCGTTCGTGCGAAGGAAAAGAAAATCAGCAACTTGCTGGTGCCTGCGCTGGGTTTTCTGATTTGCGGATTTATCTGGTGGAATCTGAGCCCCCGGGCAAAGATTCTTGGCACGATTTGGCTGGCGCTGGGNATTGCCTACGGGGCGTGGAAGACTTCGTGGTTCCGGAACGAAATGTCCTTCGATGCCGCTCCGGAGCAACAGCTGGAGTAACAGCTTGGCTGCGTTCGTTATTTTGATGATCAAATGTTTGCCTGACGGCCGGGAGGGCGAGTGAAACGGCAAGGTAGCAAAGACGCAACGGTGACGATGCGGGATGTCGCCGAAACCAGCGGATTTTCGCCCGCTACCGTTTCGATCGTGCTGAATAATGCTCCGCTCGCTCGCTATATCGCGCCGGCCACTAAAAAACGCATTGAGGAAACCGCCAAAAAATTAGGCTACCGCCCCAATGCCATGGCGCGATTCCTGCGCAGCAACCGCAGCCACAGCGTAGGAGTGATGATTTTCGATATTACCGATCCGTATTGCACGCCGGTGATGCGTGGCATCGAAAATGCCCTCTATCAATGTTCTTACGTTCCTATTTTTACGGACGCGCACAACCAGGGAAATCGCTTCGAGCGTTATCTGGAAATGTTGCTGGACCGTCACATCGAAGCGCTAATTGTGGTGGCCAATTGGCTTTTCGTGGACATTCATCTTCTCGCGGATATCAGCAAACGCAATATTCCCGCGGCGACGATCGGTTGCGAACTACCTGGCGACACGGTCAGCTCTATTGTCGTGGATAACGAAGCGGGTGGGCGCCTGGCCCTTGAGCATCTCTATCAACTTGGCCACCGCAAGATCGCCTTCATTCGCGGCCCAAAGATGCTGTTCGACACCGCCCCGCGCTGGCGTGGCATTCAGAAATTTGCGCAGGGTGCGGGGCTGGAGATCGACAATGCCCTGGTCGTGCAACTCCCGGATTCCCTCGATCCCAATTCGGGATTCGAAAACGGCCAGCGTTGTACCGACGAACTGCTGCAGAAAAGAAAGCGCTTTACCGCTTTGCTGGCATTCGATGATCTCACCGCGTTTGGAGCTATCCGTGCGTTAAGCAAGGCTGGTTTGAAAGTTCCGGAACAATGCTCGGTGATCGGCTTCGATGATGTGCCGCTGTCGTTGCTCGCGACTCCTCCATTGACCACTGTGCGCCAGCCGATGGAGGGGATGGGCAGCCTGGCCGTGAGCGTAATTATGGAAGGCATTAACGCGAACCTGGAGAAGCGCGAGGTAAGCATTGCGCGGCACAGAGCGAATCCGGAGCTGGTCATTCGCGAGTCGACTCGCGCGGCGGCGCTTTCGGGTGCTGATGACTAAATAACTGTAAACGCCGGGTATGCGAATTGTGATGCGAGATAAGACAAAAAAGGCGCGAGCAAAAAACTCACGCCTTTTTTATTGGTGGATTAACGGATTATTCCTTCGGTAGAAAAACTCCGGATGGGGCCAAAAACTCCACTCCCGGAATTTCGGTGGTTACCCGAATACGTTCGAATCGTCCCTTTTTCCCTCCACTACCTTCAAAAGTGAGCAGGTACTGATTGTTAAGATGGTTGGAAATCTCGTCGAAATAATTTTTAAGAGTGACCGGAGGCCCGAAGCCCAGGAAATAGGCCTCCCCACCAGTTTCCTCCGATACCTCGCTCAATTCTGATTGAGCGTTATTCACCCGGAAAAATCCGCGCCCGACGTGTCCGGCGTCGGGAGCATATATGCTCCAGATATTAATATTGGCTTTCTGCGCGTTTTCGATGGTGGGATCCACGTCCGGACTAATCGGACCGAAATTCCCGCGGAAGTAATCGATGCCCGACGAGATCAGCATGATGGAGCGCCGCTCACCTGCGCCCGGCAACCGCTTGATGAGATCCTCCAACTCCAAATAAGGACTGGAAAAGGCGCCAAATCCACCATAGGGAATACGCAAAGCTTTAGCCGCAACGGCGTGGTCCTTGGTGAAATCCTGAGCCACCATGGCGGCTCCGTTACGCCCGTAAAACACGCCGATGTAAGTGGTTGGCGGTTGAGCCATCATGAATGCTTTCAGGTCGTTCCATTGTGAGGCGATGTTCTGGTCCAGCGAATCGTCGATCAGCACGGCGAGAAAAAGACTTTCTCCCTTTCGCCAGTCGGCGACCTGCAGGCGTTCCTTGCCTTTGTATACCTCGACGTCTCCCTTCTTAATCGGCGGGGGCTGGGTGTTTTTCTTGCCTACCGCGGTAACTGTGGTGGTAACCGGTTCGGCAGCGCGAGTGGTCGTAGCCGCGAAGCTCGCGACGGCCATTGCGGCAGCCAGCAAAATAGTAGTTCCTTGCTTGTGCATCGTTTTCATTTTCTCGCTCTCTTCTTCCGTCTATCGTATTAGATGCACAAAGTGAGCGATTTGACATCTGCCGCCCTTCCCGTGAAAGAGGCCGCTTGAACTTGTAGATTTTCTTACGTAAATAGCCTCGGTATCAGAGGCTTACGGATTGGCATCTAGCGGGAATTGTGCTCAAATGCCCTCGCCTCAACGCCTGCCTCCGGAGCCGTTCTCTTGAAAAATTATATTGGCGCGATTGATCAGGGCACTAGCAGCACGCGCTTCATGGTGTTCGACAAGAGCGCCCGGGTGGTCGCATTGGCGCAGAAAGAGCACGAACAGATTTTCCCGCGGCCGGGCTGGGTGGAGCATGATGCGTTGGAGATACTGCGACGCACGCGGGAAGTGATCGCGGAAGGGCTGGCACAGCGCGGCTTGCAGGCTGCGGACCTGGCGGCCATCGGCATAACCAATCAACGCGAGACCACGGTGGTATGGGACCGCAAAACGGGCGAGCCTATTGCCAATGCGATCGTATGGCAGGACACGCGCGTGTCAGAAGATGTGGCGCGATTCGCCGCGGAGGGTGGGCAGGATCGTTTTCGCGCGCGAACGGGTTTGCCGCTAAGCACATACTTCAGCGCGCTGAAGATCAGGTGGCTGCTGGCAAGTGTGCCCGGTGCACGCGATAAAGCTGCTGCCGGCGAATTGCTCTTCGGCAATATAGACACGTTTTTGGTCTGGAATCTTACGGGCGGCGCTGCAGGCGGAGTGCACGTCACGGATGTAACTAACGCAAGCCGCACGCAACTTTTCAATTTGCAATTACTGGATTGGGATCCCGAGTTGCTTACTGCGTTTGATATTCCTCGCGCGATGCTGCCGCGAGTTTGTTCCAGCAGTGAAATTTACGGAGAGGCTGCAATCAGCGAAATCAAAGGCGTGCCGATCGCCGGGATTCTTGGCGATCAGCAAGCAGCGTTGGTCGGACAAGCTTGTTTCCAACCCGGCGAAGCGAAAAATACTTACGGCACTGGTTGCTTTCTTTTAATGAATACCGGGGAACGAATGGTGCCCAGCAAATGCGGCCTGCTCACCACGGTAGCCTATAAATTTGGCAAGCACCCGGCGCATTATGCGCTGGAAGGCAGCGTGGCTATCGCGGGCGCGCTGGTGCAATGGCTGCGCGACAATCTGAGTTTAATCCAGCGCAGCGAAGATGTGGAAACACTGGCGCGCACCGTGAACGATAATGGCGGCGTTTATTTTGTGCCCGCCTTTTCGGGATTGTACGCGCCGCACTGGAAAGAGAATGCACGCGGCGTCATTGCCGGGCTTACGCGTTACGCCAACAAAGGGCACCTCGCGCGTGCCGTACTGGAAGCCACCGCGTATCAAACGCGTGAAGTAGTGGAAGCGATGGAAGAGGATGCCGGGATTTCGCTCGCCAACCTGCGGGTGGATGGAGGCATGGTCGTCGATGAAGTGTTGATGCAATTCCAGGCCGATATTTTGCGCCGCGAGGTTTTGCGCCCGGTGATTCAAGAGACGACTGCGCTGGGTGCCGCTTATGCCGCGGGATTAGCGATAAAGTTTTTTCCCGGGCTTGAAGAGTTGCGCGCCAACTGGGCGGTGTCGCGTTCATGGAAACCGAAACTAGACGAAGCGAGTCGCGAACAGCTTTACCGGCAATGGAAAAAGGCCGTGGTTCGCTCATTGGACTGGGCCGATTCGTAGATTTAAAAGGGACAAGGAGATTCGATGACCATGCCATCGCCACTGCTCGGCGAATTTCTTGGCACAATGATCATGATTTTGCTGGGCGATGGTGTGGTTGCCGCAGTGCTTCTGAAGCGTTCGAAAGCGGAGGGCAGCGGTTGGATGGTCATCACCGCGGGTTGGGCCTTTGCGGTAATGGCCGGAGTATTCGTGGCTCTTGCTTGCGGCGGCGAAGCAAATTTGAATCCCGCGGTGACGTTGGGCCTTGCGGTGCGCACAGGAATCTATAGCAAGTTCCTGCCGTTTTTTGTGGTGCAACTTCTGGGCGGAATCGCGGGTGCTGTGCTGGTCTGGCTGCAATATCTGCCGCACTGGCGCGAGACGCCCGATGCTTCGCCGAAACTGGCATGCTTTTGTACTTCTCCGGCGATCCGAAGTTTTTGGCCAAACCTTCTGAGCGAAATCATTGCCACATTTGTTTTGATTTTTGTTATCGGCGCGATTTATTCGAAGTTTGTGTTTGCCAAAGGTCCAGCGCCCGGATTTTTCGCGGTCTATGTGGTTTCCAGCCTGGTCTGGGGAGTGGGGCTTTCGCTGGGAGGCTCCACAGGCTATGCCATCAATCCTGCGCGGGATTTGGGACCGCGCATCGCGCATGCGATTTTGCCGATCCCCGGCAAAGGCGGGTCCGATTGGAGCTATGCTCCGGTGCCCATCATTGGGCCACTAGTGGGTGGAGCGTTGGCGGGACTGTCGCTGCGCCTTCTCAATATTTGAAATATCATGTGAAGTTGTGAAATGAATCCTGCCCGCTCCATCTTGCTGGCTGCAGCGCAAAATACCTGGCTGCGGGATCACGCTTCCAAGCACAGATTTGTACGCCGTACTGTTTCACGATTCATGCCTGGAGAAGAACTGAGCGACGCGGTGGCCGCTGCGCAACGTTTGCAGGCAAAAGATATTGGATCGATTTTCACGCGTCTGGGAGAGAACATAACGGACGAAGCTGAAGCGCGGAGCGTCGCCGACCATTACCTGGAAGTTTTGCGTAGCGTGCAGGAACGGCGGTTGGATGCAGAAATATCAATAAAGCCCACGCAGCTGGGACTTGATCTGTCTGCTGAGCTTTGCTACGACAATTTAAAAACTATCATTGAGCAGGAAGATCCACGGCGCGTGGTTTGGATCGACATGGAAGCCAGCAATTACGTGGATGCGACGTTACAGCTTTACCGGCGCGTGCTGCGTGAGTTTCCCAACGTCGGCGTGTGCCTGCAAGGTTACTTACGTCGCACTAAAGATGATTTGGCGAGCCTGCTGCCCTTGCGACCATCCATTCGCCTAGTAAAAGGAGCGTACAGCGAGCCGCCTGAGATTGTCTTCCCGGAAAAATCGCGCGTGGATGAAAACTATTTCCTGCTCGCCAAAGAAATGCTGCTTGCAAAAAAGGCCGAGCCGAAAATCCGCGCGGCTTTTGGAACGCACGACGTGGTACTGTTGCGGCGCATTTCAGAGTTTGCTGCAGCCAGCGGGCTTCCGAAGACCAGCNTGGAAGTGCAGATGCTTTATGGCATCAAGAGCGGTGAGCAGGAACGTCTGGCGCGTGAGGGATATAGTTCAAAAGTGCTCGTAGCCTATGGCAACCATTGGTATGCGTGGTTCATCAGGCGATTGGCCGAACGGCCCGCGAATTTGTGGTTTGTGGCGCGAAATCTTTTTTCTTCCCGCTGAAAATTTACATACCGCCAGTTGTTGAATTTTTGCAAAGGCAGTTCGCAGATAAATATGGCTACCAGCAAGTCTAAAGCGCCGGGTGAGGTCATGCCGTCAGTCCCGGCAGCGGCGGTGATGAGTTTTATCAAAGACACGCGAGGGCTGCTGAACTGGACGACCCGAGACTTGGCTGAAACGCTCGACATTCCGGTAAGCGAAGCCGCCAAAGTAATCCCTATTATGGAAATGCAAGGGTACGTCAAAGGTGCGCAAGGTACGCGGGAATGGTTCACTACTCTTGCGGGGCAAACCGTTTCAGGCTCGAAGCAGCCGCACTATACGCGCGAGCGCGTGGAAGCGGCACTAGCTGCTTTGAAGGAACGTATTGCGGCGGCTCGTAAGGATTTTAGGTCGCCATTCAAAATTTCCGCAGCAGTGGCGTTTGGCGATTTTCTCAGTGACCGGCCGCGCGTGCAGGCGCCCGACGTCGGGATCGAACTTGTAAAGCGCAAGTCTGACGCAGGCGCAAAGACTTCAGCGACTGAGGCCAAAGCGCGGCTGGCATTCCTGAAACAATTGCGCGGCAAAAATGCTCCGCTCAATATTCAGCCTTACCAGGAGTGGATGAGCAAGCGCTCACATAAAGAATTGCTGCGAAGTTAATACACTTCAACGTGAAATTGGCAGGGCAAAAGTGCCAGATTTGGTCTGTTTAGGCCTAAACTTAGATCATGCAAATCGCCCAGTACCTACCCGCAAATGCCGTTTTAAGCCTCAAAAGAAGCGTGCTAACATACCTGCAGTTCGGAACAGCCCGAGGCTAAATGACCAAAAAACCGAAGACTACGAAAGCTGGAGTTGTACAAAAAATCATTGAACCCTGCGTTCCGCATGAGCCGGAAATGGCTGAAATTGCCATTGAAGGCGCTGACCATCTCTATCGCGAAATTCGAATCGAGAATGCGCTGGAAGATGACAAAGGCAAAGCAGTTAAGCTCAAGCCCGGGGCCCAGGTGGAAGTCACCGTGGAAGCTGACCCGAAGGAAACTGCGCCCGCAGCGTGACCCGCGGGTCCTAGACTTTTAGTCACGAAGACTGTGACTCTCGCCGTTTTCTAACTCATTTCGACAAACTAATTTCCTGCAGCATGTAGTGTGTGTAGTCCTGCCCCGTATCACTNTGGACCGTAACGCCTGCTGCATTCNTCCCGCAACGGACAGACGCATGGCGGTTGTTTCTCAGATTTTGAAACAAAAGACGCGAAGGTATTAGGCACCGCTAGTTGGGTGCCCTTTGGCATTACGGTGAACTGGGAGTTGTCACTAATTTCCATTGGTGCGACCGGGGCCTCGCTATCAAAGCCAGGCCTGATGACTCGAAGAAACCTCTTCCATACAGAAATCTCGATGTAGGAAATTCTGTCTGCTTAGCAGGGTTACCAATTCCTTA
>JGI12053J15887_10000277_pt1 | contig 19843 bp, 10 predicted proteins | sample MedBloCAOM1_O3_FD_15887 | JGI IMG/M metagenome (IMG submission 15887)
TGTGCATTAAATCATTTCAGACACCCATTAGTGACCCAGTCTGTCGCGATCATTTATATAACCGACGATCTTAAAGTTTAACCTTCTTTGATCGTTTTCACTAATATCGCCAAATAATCTTAAAGACTATTTTATGTCTCCGTCGAGATATACCACTTTAATCTTCCTTTTTCTATAAAGATTGCAGGAAGATTTTTACTCATGGGACTATGAATTAACAGAAATAAACATAAAGTTTAATTAAGATATAAAAAGGCAAGGAATATAATCTTAAATAATGTAAACTAAAACTAATAATATGAAACATATTAAAATGGTTAGTTTACTCTTTTATTAAAGAATTCATAAAATGGGGTTAACATTTAAGCCTTTAAATAAGAAAAAAGGGGATAAATTTAATAAATTTAATTAATCATATCTCAAGTCAGATAATTCTAACTGATTAAATATTAGTTTACTTATTTTTAGTGCTTATATGCTTATTTACATAGCTGTCAATGTTTGTGTATAAATCGTTATAAATATAAGCAGAAAAGGCTAAATCTAGTATTAGTAACGTAATTAATATTCAGATAATGGTATTGCTTATACTTTTTTTTAAATGAAATATTCGTATTAAATGTAGTATTAAGTATAACATGGTAATTATACCAACAAAATTAATAATTCTTGAGAACAGTAATCTATCTAAGATTGACGTATCAACAACATATAAGTTATTGAAAGCAGAGTTAGAATGCATTGATTTGTGTATATTTACATAACTGTCAATATTATTATATAAATCGTGAAGGGTATAAGCATCCAAACATAAAGCAAATGTTACTAATAAAACTCCAATTCATGTTCAAATTATACTCATTTGTTTGTTTGATTTGATTATTTTATTTAAATAATAGTTAATGTTAGTTCATCAATTAGTGTTTAACACATGAAAATTTTTTAAATTCATTTCATCTTTAAAATATAGTTTAAAAAGTAATTGAATTACTATTATATAGATTAAGCTTAAACAAACATAACTCATCATTTCAAAATTAACTAATAAATCTTGTAAAGGACTTGAAATTGATTCACTTAGAAATTTACTTACATTAGAGCTAGCATCTGTACTAGAAGAAGAATTTAAATCAGTATCATTTATCACGTTTCTATTCATAATGCTTATTCTGGAATGTGCTAATCCTGAAATAACACTACTACCTAAAATTATTCCAGCTTTTTGAACTGGAGGCATACCAGTCTTAGTTACAGCTTTACCAACTGCTGCTGCTACTCCTGCCATAGTGGCACCTAATCCTATTTGAGTACCAATTGTTTGTAATCCTTGTCCTATAGCTTTCCCAGCTTCTTTCTCTACAGATACATGTCCCTGTAAATTTACATCTTTATTATTATCTGCCATATAGCAAATTATATCTTGCAAAGATATAAAACTTTTATCATACAAGATAAAAAGTATTAGTATAAGCGTATAAGCAAAAGAAAATACTTGAAAATATTTAACAAATTTTATATTAGATAACTTAAAATTATTTAAATAAAACAAAGTTAAGCTTAATAAAAATGTAAACATGAATATAAAACTGGCTATATTTCATCATATAAAATCTGAAATTAAATTATAATTAAAAATTTTTATTGAATAATTGAATAAAATCATTAATTATTATCGTATTATAAACCCTTTGGGACTTGTATTAAATGTCAAATTAATTTAAGTTTATTTGTTGATAATTACCAATAAATTTATTATTGGTTTACCTAATGCTTAATATATTTATTAATATATTTTTCAAATATTTTAAGGGGTAACATTAAGAATATAATATAAATTTAATTAAAAATTTACATAAAAAATGAATAATAATCTATAGTTCATGATTTTTCTAAGATTGCTGCTGCAATATTTAATTATATCTGGATTAGGAACTATTTCTATATGTACAGGAGGTATTGGTAATACAGTTGTTACTGTACTTACATTTGTACCATTATCAATTATAGTTAGAGTTCCTATTTCAACTGTATCTAATATTACTTGAGCTCCAGAGTTTACATAGTCTGTTGGAGATATTCTAGGAGTTACTGTATCTATTGAAGTTATACTGTTAGAAATTAATTGACTAGCTCTTTCACTATAATCTTCTCATGCATCAGTTTGTACTCCTTTATCAATATAATATGAATTATAAAAAGAAGAAATAAATTTGTAAATCATGTATCCAACCATTACAAAACCTAAACTATAAAAAAATATAACCATTATCCATTAAATAATTTAAGTTTGTCATTTGAAAATTTGAAATTATTGACGGCGTCTAAGCGAAATTATAAGACTCTTGCTTAAAATACATGATATTATTTAAATTCTAATTGAAGAAAATCTTTAAATAATATACATCATCCTTATAAAACGAATATTCTCTTTTGGAGTTAAACCAAATTTAGTAATTCAAAATTACAGTTCTAATGTTGAACTAAGAGAATATTATATATATCTTTATTATCTCTTTTAATTTAAATAAGAATTCAGAATTTCCTACGAAGAAATTATTCTTCATTAACCCTAATTTGCTGAATAATTTAATATAATCGATCTAATACTTTAAAGAAAAGGGGGTAATAAAAATTAAATTAATTTATTTTATTGATTTTAATTCTTCTTTATTTATTGATAAATCATTATTTATAAAATAATTATGGTTGTAAAGTCAATAGGATCTAATATTAGGTATTAATATTGTACTATTATAAATTTTTCTACTTTCTCTTTTCGTGTTTTCTTTACTTTCAAGAATATAATTAATTATATTTTTTCATTTTATAAATGAAATAGAGTGTATTCCTAAAGTAGGATAAATTTCAAAGAAAGGAATAATATATTTGATTAAATCTTCTTTTCTTGAAACTTTATAATTTATTTCATTGGGTCTAGTTTTACTAAATCCTAAATATCCGATATTCAAATATTTCATTATATGTTCTAACAATAATTTATTATTAATATGTTGAGTTATTAAGAATACTGTTTGTCCAAAACCAGAATGAAAACTATTAGGTCCAGTTACTACAGAGAAAGAACCATCTCCAGACACAAATCCTGAAATATAATAAGCATTAAAATTATTTAAATGTTCAGTTGGTAATTTAATTTCTTGTTTCATTCTATTAAGATTTAATTTTCTTTCGTTTATTCTTTTAATTAAAGAAGCTCTAGATTCTAAATCTTTATTTAATAAAAAGTCTTTAAACCCATCTCTTCAATTAATGTAATCATAAAATTTTGTTCCTTTTAAAGGATATAAATCAAATAATGGAATAATTTTATTGTTTATAACTTTTTGACTAGATATTTCTAAAGTAAATACTTGAGTATCTTTTCTTAAAAATATAGATCCTGATCCAAAATAATTTTTTAAAGCGCATAGAAGAACAATATCTAGATATTTTGAAGTTATTCTAAATCTAAATTTAGGTAATATTCTAGGATTACTACTAAGTGATATGTCAAAATTACCTTCTGCTTCAACAAACCCTATAATAAATCAAGGAGAAAAGGAATATTTAGAGTTTAAAACTTCAATTGGTAATTTAACATCCTCATAATTATTTATTATTTCTTTACTATTTATTAAGATAGGTTTATTATTATCTATATTTGAAGCTTTAGTAGAATAATGATGAAGATGAAGTTTATTAATTGAATAATTTAAATCCCTTTTACAATTATTTCTTATTAAAGATCTTACTCTTGAAGGGGGTAAACAATTATTAATAACAAAATTGAAGTTAATTTTATTACTATTAATTTTGTTGTGAAAAGAGAATAAGAAAATATAGTACAATATTATAATTAGTGCAAATATAATGCATCTTTGATATATGAACAAGTTAATATAGTAAACACATAAGCTTGAATCACAGATACAGCTAATTCTAATCCACATAGACCTAAGAATATAACAAAGGGTATTAATGTAATAATAGCTGTTAATATTCCAGCATTAAACATTCCATATAGGAAAGTAGATACTATTTTTAATAGTGTGTGTCCAGCCACTAAATTAGCAAATAATCTTATACCTAATGATAAAGCTCTAGCTAAATATGATACAGTTTCTATTAAAACTAATAATGGAACTAAAGCTAAAGGAGTTCCAGAAGGTACAAAATATGAGAAAAAATGTAATTTATGAATATATAATCCAAGTATAGTTACACCTGTTAATATTGTAAATGATAATCCAATAGTTACTATTACAGAAGTTGTTATAGTATATGAATAAGGTATATTACCTATTAAATTACTTATTAATATAAAGAAAAATAATGAATAAATAAATGGTAAATAAATTTCTTTACCTAATTGTTCTCTTACCATTGTATTAATTGTTGTAAATATACTTTCTATAGCTATACTTCATTTTGATGGTAATATTTTATTTTCATTATTACTTATTATATGTAAACTTAATATTATAAATAATATTAATATAGAATATAATCCTAAATTACTTAAAGTTATATTTATATATCCAAATATTGGTGCTATTACACTTATTAAACTACTTACTTCAAATTGTTCTAATGGAGAATTTATAATTAAATTATAATTATGTAACATTTTATGTTTTTATTTTTTTATTGGTATCTAAAATTAGTATTAAATTTATATATTTTAAATTTAATAACGATTAACAATATTTATTATAAATTTTATTTAAATTTATATTTAAAGAATTTATAAAATTAAGTTATAAAGAAATTATTTATTTAAAATTTATATACTTATATTTAAATAAAATTAATTATTTATTTATTAAATAAATTTATATATTAATTCAATTAATAATATAATAAAAAGTATTAAATTTTATTTGTTTAATTATTGTATATTTTATTTTACTTTTATTTTAATTATATATATTTAAAGTTAAATAAATATATATAAAACATAGCCTTTATCAGAATCGAACTGACACTAGCTACTTGAAGGGTAGCTGTACGACCATTATACTAAAAGACCTTATTAAAAACAAATATATAATTTATAAAATTTCAATTGAATCATAGAGAGAACAATCAAATTTATAATTAAAATTTATTTTTTTTTTTAATTAATTCATAAAATTAATTTTTTATTAGATATTTTTATAATATAATTTAAATTAATTAATAATAACTAAGACAGAATGGGAATTGAACCCTTCTACTAACTAATGAGATTAGCGTGCAAACCGTTACACTAAACTATCTAAATATAATTTAAATTATATATATTGAACACTATTATTGTAAAACGTATACGAACAAAGAGACTTGAACTCTTAAGGAATTACTTCCACTCCTGCTTAAGAAGAGATTGTTTACCAATTTCAACATGTTCGCTTAATTATTACTCTTTTATAAAATAAAAAAGTGGATTCCATTTTTGATTTAGAATCAAAACCTTTTTTGAACAGAATTTTTGTTTTTATTCGAGATTATTTCATGTCTAGGTTAGTGGATGGGAGGGAATAAAACTTAAATTAAATTATTATTATTATTTTATAATATGAAATTTATTTAGTTATCGTTATAGATTTACTGTTTACAAAGTAAATTTATACTAATTTTAGATACCAATTATTAATTTTAACTATAAATCAATGTTTATTTTAGATTGAAACATTTTAAATATTTTATGTGAACAACATTTAATATTTATAGATACAGAATTCAATTTATTTCTAAATATTTTACTTTAGAAACCATATAACATTTAACTATTATTTAAAAATTATTAAATATAGAATCATATCTTTAATTAATAAATATAATTTATTTAAATTAAAATAATGGAAACAGTAATTTGAAATTTAAATCATTTTAAATAAATTTTTACTTAGAAATCATTAACATTTAATTTACCCCTTATTTTATTTTACTAGTTAAACTCCTTTCTTTCTTTTTATATTTTGGATGCATGCATGACCAACAACTCTTTTCTATTTTTATATTTATTATGTTATAATCTTTTTTAATAAATAATAATTTAATATTATTTTTGTTTATTAAATATTAAAAGGTGTTAATAGGAATCGAACCTATGAATAAAGTATTAACAGCACCCCGCAATAACCTCTCTGCCATAACACCATAATTTTTGTTTTTAGAAGTTAAATAAAGTTTAATTTAATATTTGAAATAATAATATAAATTTTAAGACTTTAATATTTAATCAGTTTTGAGATAATTTTTAAATATTAATTTTTTAACTTTTTTTTTTAATTTTAATAATTATTTTTGTTAAAATTTTAATATATTAAAATAATAAATATGGTAGGCACGATTCGAACATGCTATATGTCTCCTACCCAAAAGGAGCGACTGACCAATTTGTCATCTACCATTTAATTTATTATATAATTGAGCAGTAAAGGAATCGAACCTTTTACGGTATTAACCAATTCTTTTACAGAGAATCACCATTACCAATCGGATCACCTGCCCTTAATTTTAAAAAATATAAATAATATATGAAATTTATATAATTTTAATTTAATTCAATTTTAGATAAATTATATATTTATAATTGAAAGCATCTGGACTTGAACCAGAACTGTCTCCTTAAAAGGGAGACACTCAACCACTCGAGTTCTGCTTCCTTATAATTTAATTTTATTTTATTTACTGAGTTGACCAGATTCGAACTGATATTATTCATTACCAAAAAATGATGTTTTTCCAAATTAAACTACAACTCAAATCATTATTTTTGTTTTTTTGTAATATAATTAAACAATTTTGTTTAAAATAATATAAAAAATATTGCCAAAAACTGGAATTGAACCAATATCAAAGTCTTACAAGGAATTCATTTTACCAATTAAACTATTTTGGCTTAAAAACAAAAATAAAATTAATTATTAATTAATTAATAATTAAAAATAATTTGCCCCGAGAGAGAATTGAACTCACATTTCTATATCTTCAGAATAGCGCTTTGACCACTAAGCAATCGAGGCTTAGAATTTATGGAGAAAGATAGACTCGAACTATCATATTTGTAATGCAAATACAACTGATTACCAATTATCAGATTCCCCCTTTAATTTTTTATATTCTTTTAAATTATTATATAAATATATTTAAAGAATTTTTAATTTTGAAATTCTACTCAATATAAAAATCAGTAAAAACAAAATTTATAAAAAATATTAAAATCTTAATTTAGATAAATGACGATCTGAAATATTGTAGATAAATAAAAATTTATTAATTTTAATATAATATTTGCTTTATTATTACTAAAATTCTTCAAAATTTTATTTTATTTTAACTTTAAATTAGAGCTATTAGATTTAAAAAGAAATTTATAATCTTAAATAATAATATTTTATAAAAATGGGGGTAAATAAAATTTAATAAAAATAATAAATTAAAATAATTAATTAGAATTTTATTTAATAAAAATTCTGTAAATAAAATTATTTATTATGATTATTTTGAGTAGTTATAGAAATAGCTCCTGAACCAATTTCTAAGATAAATCCTATTGTTAATACTATAAAGAAGATTAAAGCTATACTAAATCCAAAAGTACTTACTTTATATAAAGTAACAGCTATAGGAAATAATAATAATATTTCTAAATCAAAAATTAAAAATAACATAGCTACTATATAAAATTGAATTTGGAAATCAGTTCTATTTTGTTTTCTAATAGCTGAATATCCACATTCATAAGCTGATATTTTAGATTCATCAGGTCTATGAACTGAAAATAAGAAATTTAAAAATAATAAAATAAAAGCTAAAATAGGAACAAAAATAAATAACATTAATAAATTATTCATTAATAATTAAATAAAGATAAAGAAAGTATTGTTGTACTATTTAATAAAATTGATGGTTTAAGAACAAATAATAAAATAGATAATGTTAAAGTAGATATAATAAAACTATTAGTACTACTTATTTCTATTTCTGAATTAGAATTTAAATTATTAATTATTTTTAATTCTTTATCACTATATTCAGATGTATTTTCTTCTTCTGTAAATAATATTTTTATTATTTTTAAATAATAAGAAGCACTTATTATACTTACAATAATAGCTATTATAGACATAAAATAATATCCATTTTGAATTGCTGAATATAATACAAATTGTTTTGAGAAAAATCCTATTAAAGGAGGTATACCAGCCATACTAAATAAACAAATTGTTAAAGTTATTGATAATACAGGATTTAAGAAAAATTGACCTTTTAATTCTGAAATATAATTTATATCATTTTCTGTTCCTGTTTCATCTTCAATCATTATACTTTGTATTAAATCTCTATATGAATTTTTTATTATATATCCAAATAATATAATTATTAAAAAAGTATTTAAATTTGTAATAGTATATTGTATTATATAAAAGATTAAAGCTTCTATAGATTGTTCTGAATTAATAGCTAAAGCTAATAAAATAAATCCTATATGTGATATAGTACTATAAGCTAATAATCTTTTTATTTTAGATTGAGCTAAACCTAATATTGTACCTATTAATAATGATAATAATGAACTTATTAATAATAAATTTTTACTTCATAAATAATTATTATTAAAACTTAAAATATTATTATTAATTATATTATTTAAAGGATTTAATTCTAATATTAAATTAATATTATCTATTAAATTAATATGAGTTTGTATTTCAAATAATATTAATAAAATAGATATTTTAGGCATAATAGTTAATCATGTTGTTATTATTGTAGCACTATCTGCATATACATCTGGTGCTCAATTATGTAAAGGTGCTGCTGCTATTTTAAATAATAATCCTATAAAAATTAATATTAAACCTAAACTAAAACCTAATAAAATATTATTATTATCAACTACTGATATCATACTATATATTGAATCTAAATTAGTTAATCCTGTGAAAGTATAAATTAAACCACAACCTAATAATATAATACAAGAAGCTAAACTACCTAATAAAAAATATTTTAATCCTGCAGATATTGCTAATTCTGAATGTCTATATAAAGAAGCTAATATATATACTCCAAAAGATTGTAATTCTAAACTTAAATATAATGTTATTAAATTTGAAGAAGATACTAATAATAAAGAACCTAAAGTTGATATTAATACTATTATTGAATATTTTATTCTATAATTATTAATTGATAATATATTATGACTTTTTTCATTTAATTCTAGATTATTATCTATAAATTTATGATTTATTAAAGGTCAAGCTATTAATATTACAGAACCTGTTAATATTATAACTATATCAAATAATTGTGTAAATAAAGTAATTTGGAATAAACCATTATATATACCTATACCTGATCCAATTGACTGAATATAAAAAGCATTAAAAACTAATGTTCCAGTATAAAGTAATAATAATGAAGATATTCTTAAATATAAATTTGGTGAAATATTTCTATTTATTGAAGGTAGGGCTATTGCCACTATAAGAATCATGATACTAATAAACATCATTACTTTTATTTTTATTTTTATATATTTATTTTTTAATATTAATTTTAATAATATTTTAATAAATTTTATTAAAATTTTATATAATTAACTTTATTACATCCTACTGGATTTGAACCAATAATTAATTGCTTCGAAGGCAAACGCTTTACCAATTTAGCTAAAGATGTTACAAAAATTTAATTTTGTATCAAACTTTAGATTATAATTTAAATAAATATAATTTATAAAAAGAATATAATATTTAGCTAATATATAAATGAATTTCTAATATATTTTATTTAATTTTTATTAAAATTTTAATATTAATTAATTTATTTAGATTTTAATTTGGTTGCAGGAAATAAAAAAAAGATTTTATATTTATACGAGCAAAGAGATTTGAACTCTTACGAATATAAATTCATAAATACCTAAAATTTACCCGGCTACCAAATTTCGGCACACTCGTAAATTAATAAATGTTTACATCAAATATTATTTAATTAATAATATAATTTAAAAATATTTAATTAAAATTAAACATTATATTTAAAATTTTTACTTATGAATTAGAAATAAGAGATAGAGTAATCGAAACTCTGTCTGCATAGTGTAAATATGCTGTTAAACCACTCAACTAATCTCTTACAATTATAAATAAAAAAGGGGGTAAAATTTATTTATTTTCCAGCAGCACTTTCCAGTACGGCTACCTTGCTATGACTTTTGAGATGTTACTCAATTGAATTAATAAAAACTAATTAGTTTAACATAACCGTTATAATATTAAATTAATAAAATAACTATTTAAATTTATAATATATATAAATCTAAATTTAATTATGAAAAATTTATAATTATATTCCCATTTCCATCAATATAAGCTTCTTCCCAGCGACAGACAGTTAGTTCATCACGGATGCTAGTTTCACCGTTGCGCTTATTATCAACGATTACTCGAAATTCCTTCTTCATGTTCCCGAATTGCAGAAAACAATCCGTCTAAATTTATATTTTAACTTTTTTTATTGATTAGCTCTTCCTATTTTCTAAATTTAACTTTCTTATTAAAAAATTAAAAAAAATTAATTGAATTATTAATCTTTCGATTATTTTTATTTAATTCAATTTAAGAAAAAGTTTAGCATCACTTTGTAAAAGTTTTTGTGGCACGTCTATAGCCCAGTTCATAAGGGCCATAACGACTTGTCTTAGCCCCAAATGAAACTTTATAAGAATCATTAATTGTTAAGTATGTAAATAATATATTAAATTAACAATAGGGATTTCGTCCGTTAGCGGAATTAACCTCAGTTCTCACGATACGGACTGAAGACAGCCATGCAACACCTGTATTAAATGTTTTATTTATTATTTTAAAATATTTATTTATTTTAAAATTAAAACATTCCTTTATATAATTTATATAAAAATATAAAAAATAAAAGTTTTTATTCAAGAACTGGTAAGGTTTTACGCGGATTATCGTATTAAATAACATGCTTCACTTCGTTTGCTCCGAAACCGACTAATTTTTTTGTTTTCAACTTTGCAGTTGTACTCACAAGGCGGAATGGTTATCGTGTTAACATTATCATTAATAAATTTATTATTAATAATTACCATTCATCGTTGACAGAGAGGGGTAGTTTGGGTATCTAATCCTATTTCCTATCCTCACCTTCGTTTCTGAGCGTCAATCATTAATGGAAAAAAGCTTTCGCCTTTAATATTCTACTTAGTATTTAAAGATATCAGACCTACTCTAAGCATTATTTAATATATCCTCTATTTGATTCTAGCTTTTATTCTTAATTTATTTATCTTTATTTCAAATTTATAAATTAATTAAAAGCCGCCTACAAACCCTTTACGCCTGATTAAGACGATTAACGTTTATGTCTCTGGCCTTACCGAGTCTTCTGGCACCAGTTTTGGACGACACTAATAATAAGGTAATATCATTATTTTCCCTTATGTTATCAATTTTTTAATTGATTTCAGTTAGCTAGTTCACTCTTTCGAGCATTGACTAATATTCTTGACTGCTGGTAGTATTAAACTACTTGGGAGATTTCATTCCCAATGTGGCCATCTGTTCTCTCAAACATAGCTATTGATCGTCGGCTTGGTAGGCATTTACCCTACCAACTACCTAATCAAAGTAAATAGTATTTTATAACAGAATAATTCCTTTAATATAAATTTTTTAATTTTATTTATTTCCTATTTATGGAAATTATAAAGTAACTTATTTACTATCCTCACCTTTACACCTTATTACCTTAAAATTTTTTCGATTATAATGATTTGCATGTCTTAAACTACTGAACAACGTTCAATCGGAACCAAAATTAAATTCTTATGATATTTAAACAATAATTTTTTTAATTGTTATATTTTATATGCTTTAATTGCAATTTTTTGTATCTCTTTTAAGATATTTTTATATTTTAAAACTATCGTTAATTATTTAATTTAAAAATAACACAGAATCATTTTAAATTTTTGAGTTTTAAAGTGATTGTCCATTATTTATTTTAAAGGGGGGTAATAGAATAAAATTCATTTAACAAATATATATTATAAAAAATTTAAATATATATATTTATTGATTAAAATTTTATTTTAAATTATAAATAATTGTTTAAATTTTAAATAAAATAATTTATATTTAATTATTTAATAAAATAATTTATATTTAATTATTTAATAAGGTGATATATCAAATGCTATTAAAATACTAGGTACTAAAATAATAAAAGCTACACAAACAGGTAATAAATTTAATCAACATAATTCAATTAAAGCATCATATCTCATTCTAGGTAAAGTAGCTCTAAATCATACAAACATGAAACAGAATAAACATGTTTTTAATCCAAGTATGATAGATTGTAAATTAATTAAAGAATCATTAATAAATAATTCAGGCATATGATATCCTCCTAAAAATAAAATAGAAGTAATACAACTAAATAAAACTATTGAAGCATATTCAGCTAAGAAAAAGAAAACAAAAGGTACACTAGAATGTTCAGTAAAGAAACCAGCTACTAATTCAGATTCCAACATAAACTTAATTTGATAAATAAACATATCAAATCTAATATAATATATTAGTTATTTATTTACTTATTTTACTTATTTTTTTTTTTAATTAATTTATTAAATTCCTCTAATATAGAGTTTACCTTTAAAAATTAAAGTATATTTACTTGATTTAATGTAAAATAGAGACTATTTTATAGAAATAGTCGTTTTATGCACACTAAATAAACTTCACTTATTTGCTAATTCAATTTGATTAGAGTATTTTTCAATTATATTATAAATTTTATCGTATAAACCTAATGGTCTAATACTCTTTAATTGACATTAAAAATTTGTTTTGTTTTTTAATTTTAACTATGAGTTTTCCAAATATAGGGTTTAATTTACCAGGTTTATTTATTAAACTTTAAGTTATTTTATTCCTGAGTTTACCAAACATAGGATGATTAACTTTATTTACAAATCTTGTTTTCATTTTTTCTATTGCTTTTATGCTTATACCTTGACATTGAATTAGCCTTTTTTTTTAAATTAAATAGAGAAGAAAAAGGAAAAGCAGATATAACAATAGTTTCAATATTTGTTAACAATACAGTAGGATCTTCATGAAAATAATATATTATTAAATTAAAACTTTTTAAACCATATTTTTTAATTGATCTTTGTAATTTTAAGTTAGATTTTCTACCTTTTATATGATCCATTATTCTAGAATATAAATTTGAACTAGAACCAATATATTGTTTAGAAGATTTAATATGTATTAAACCATAAACCCCCCCTAAATTACTCAAATCTTTCTTTAATAAATTAATATTAGAAAGATCACTATAAGTTTTTAGAGGTTTAATAGGTATAGTATTAAAACACTGAATATAAAAAATAGAAAATAAATTATCGTATTGAAGTATATTACAATAAATTTGATAAATTAAAAACAGTAAAACAAGTAATAATAATAATTTCAATATTATATTTTATCCATTATCTTTCAATAATGGTTGGACTATATGATATTTCATTTAGTTATTAGAAATTATCGCGTATAGTCTCTGAGGATCCTATTCAATATTTAATTTTAAGAGTTATTGTGTTTTGTTTAATAAAATAATATTAAGAAATAATGTAACCAGAACAGTAGTATTGCTATCTGTTCTGGTTTACTCTTTTATTTTTAAATTAATATTTCAAAGAAAAGGGGGTAAATTTTATTTATTTTCTTAAATTAAATATTTTATTTGATTTTAAACAATTGGTCTTAAAATTAAATATTTTTGGTTTCCTGCTGATTGTCCATTGTATTATCTTTAAAATTTTCACTATCTATTTATAACTATTATTATTGAAAATTAGATGAGTACTTAAAGCTTTAGGAGTTTCCAGCATACAGCGATATTTATAGAGGCCAAATCTATTAGTTTTTAGCCTCTTGTAAATCAAAAGGTGTACGAGATGTTTCAGCTAATATAGAAATAAAATAAAATATAAACACTGGAAATAATGGTATTATATATCAAATAGCTTGTTGATTTTCAATTATAGTTGTAAAATTAAATGAACCTGTTAATATTATTATAATTAATATAGCTGAACTTAAAATTAATTCATAACTAATCATAGCTGCAGTACTTCTTAAAGAACCTAAAAAGGCATAAGTAGAATTTGCTGATCAACCTGCAAATAATATTCCATATACTCCTAATGAAGATAAAGCTATAGTATATAATATTCCTAATGTAAAATCAGATAAAGTTAAACCTTGTCCAAAAGGAATTATTCCTCATCCTAATAAACTAAATATTAAAGAAAACACAGGCGCTAAATAAAATAATATTTTATTAGATTGAGAAGGTATAACAGTTTCTTTAACTATTAATTTAAGAGCATCACTAAAGGGTTGTAATAAACCATAATATCCTGTAGTATTAGGACCTACTCTTCTTTGATGAGCTGCTAATTGTTTTCTTTCTATTATAGTCATAAAGGCTACAGATAATAATATAGGTAATATCACTAATAATACATCTAATAAATTTATTATTATATTTAACAGAGTTATAATTAAATTATTTGTATTCATAGATTAATATATTTATCATCTTTATTTATATCTATATTTTATTTTATAATTGACTATCCATTTTAAAATTTATACTTTAGTCTTTAAATTCTTTTTTGTAATTTATTAAAAATAATTTAATTATATCATTTTTTAATATAATCTTATATTACATTTTCATAAAATTGAAATAGATATAAATATTGATTTATAGTTAATTAAAATTAACAACATAACTTTATAAATTAAATAAAAATTATTTTTAATTAATAATTTTAATATTTATAAGTAAAATAAATAATTTAATTAAATTTAATTAGATATAATTTTTATCTAATTAAATATAAATATATCTAAAAAAACAAAATATATAAAGTAAAGATACTGTAACAATAATTTATTTTATATTAACAACCTAATTAATAGGTTCTAAAGATTTGCACAAACATTATTTGTAATTTAATTCTCTAAATAGTTATTATGAAAAATGTTAAACTATTCTATTTAACTTTAGAAATTAAATTTTGTTTAAATAGTTTAATATATTCTTATTCTCTTTTGGATTCGAACCAAAATTAACACTTTAGAAGAATGCAGTTCTACCATTGAACTAAGAGAATTTATAATATATATTTTAATTATATAAATTTTATTAAATTAATAAATTTCTTTTAATTATAATAATTTATTTTTATATGAAATTTTATTGATTATAGAGTTAAGAGGGAATTGAACCCTAATATTTATAGATTTTGCAGATCTATTACAGAAACCATCTGTAACTTAACTCTAATTTAAATAAATACATAAAATTAAATATTATTATGAAAAATTATATAAAAAAAGGGGGTAAATAAATAATAATAGAATGAATTAAATAAATTTATTTTTTATTTAATGATATAAAAATAGGTGCTATCATAGATAATAATAAAATAATACTACATATAATTAATAATATAGCAGCATAAGTGTAAATTAATTGTCCTATAGCTTCTATTTGACTAAATGAAATAAATGTAATATCTGCAATATTTGATTGATAAGTAGTATGAATATTATTAACAAAATTTAATTTATCATTATTTCAAATAAATAAATTAAAATTAGTAATAGTATCAAAAATTAAATTTAAACCATATACATTATTAAAACTAAATGGTAAAATGTTAAACATTTCAAATAAGAATAATGAACCTACTACAAAAACTAAAGGTAAATTTTTAGTATATTGTTTTCCTGTATCTATAATATCTGTTAATGAAATATTAATCATCATAATTACAAATAAAAATAATACAGTTATAGCACCTACATATACAATAATATATGATAAACCAAGAAAACCTATACCAGATAATATTAAATAACCTGCTGCATTTACAAATACAGAAATTAGATATACTACTGATATCACAGGATTTTTAGATGTTATAACTAATACACTTGATATTATTGTTGTAAAACTTAATATATTTATTAATATGAATTTCATTTTTACTTTGATTTAAGCCTATTAATAAAAGTTATATATTATTAATTTTATACATTTTATTAATGTTCGATCTAGAATTTTATTTTTTATATAAAATTTTATACGATTAAGGCTATAAACATTAAATTTTATAAAACATTTAATTAAAATATAAAATTTAATGTAGGTTTAACCTAAAAATATAATATTCTAATTAAATAATATTTTTGAAATATTATTATAATATTTTATAATAATTAATATATTATATCTGAATTTGATATATTTATTTCTCGAATTAAATTAATAAATATCTGAATAGTTAATATTCTCTTTTATGTAAAATTTTAAATATTACTTTTATGTGTATATTTTAAATTAATAAAACTAAAATCAGGTGATAATATTAAAATAATATATGAAGTTCGAGTCTTCATTAGTTTTAATTGTTTTTAATAAACAAAATTTTTATTATATTTTAATTAAATAAAGTATAGAGGAGTCAAAATGCAAATTTAAAAAACAACAACAAAATGATGCTAATAATATTAGTATTTTTAACATTAATTCAAATCAAATTTGGATTATTAGTTTTAACTCAAACAACACTTTGATTAATGGTATTTTTCCTATCTAATTTCATAATAGGTATAAATCCATTAAACAAACAATTTTATATTGTTAGAATAATGTCAATTATAGTAATTATATTTATTTTATATTATAATACACTACAAATGACTATTTCTACAGCTTTAATATTACCATTATCCATTAATAAAATTACATATTTTGATGATCTAATAGGAATATCTAAATTAAATATTTATGGAGAAACAAAAACAATGGCTTTAGTATTAGATAAATCTCATATTTGTAACTGATTAAATTCTTTAGATTCTGAACAAAATTACATTGTTAATTTTCAATTTGTTCCTGAGTTATCTGAATATAATTTAGATGCTCCACAAATGATTATTTCAAAACCTATTTTAATAAATAAAATGAGCTCTCCTACTACTATTTCTAAATTTCTGGATGAAAGATTAAATTTAATGGTAGATTGCTACTATCTAGATGATACTATTATTCAAGATATGAAAAATAATGTAGGACCTGTTATTTTATTTAATTATACGGAATTTTCTACTGATTAACTCTTTTCTTTTACAAATTATTAGCTGTAATATCTTAATTGAGATATTATATAATTAATACGTTAAAATATAATATTCTATTTACCCCCTTTTATATTATATCTTACTTATATCTCTAAACCATTGAAACTATACTAATTCAGATATTAAGGAATATTCCTAGTGAAGGAGATCAGGAATAAGATATAATAGTTAACAAATATGTTAACGATCTTGCACTCATAATCGGCTAACACCTTTAAACATATATATAAAAACAAACAATGAAAAACATAAAATATCAAAATTATAAACATTATAAATTGCCTATTACATTAAATCCATTAGATTATGGTAAATTAATTCTAAATATAGGAAAACAATTTGTAATTCAAGTTAATAGAACTAATATGGTATTGATAACTCAATTAGATAATTTCAATCAAGTTAAATTATTTAAAGAAGGTGATTTCATTTTTGAATATAAAGATATTAAAATAAATGATGATAAATTTATTAGAAGTTTAAATAATAATAAATTTACCTTCGAAAATCATATATTAACTTTAGTTGAAAAACCTATAATACGGGTAATTCATTTAATTATATTTCTATCCCCCTTTATTATATTATTTATNTTATTATTACAATTAGATAATTTCTTAGTAAATAATACTGAATATTTAATCTTAGGTACTAATATTATTAAATTAAGAAAAACATCTCCTAATTATAAATGAGAAGATTTAAATTTCAATGTAAAAAATAAACTTTTTTCTCAAAAATTATTTTTAAAAATATTCGATCAATTTTGAAATAAAATAGTGAAAGATTTTACAGAAAATAATCATATGTTTATATTATTTAAAATAAAATATGTTAGTGGACAAACTCTTTCTATCGGTAAAGTACAAAGACTTAATAATAACGATAAAAATTGATATTCAGAATTTATATCAAATTATATTGAATTAAAAGGTAGTTTTTATAAAGAAACTCCAATTGAATCATTAATATTTAGTTATGGTTTTAAAGAAGGTAAAGTAGAAAATAAAGCAAGCTTTAATAAAGATGTTCAATATCAAAATTATAAAGATAATAGTTTAGTTATTTCAATGAATCCATTAGATTTTGGAATAATAAGTGATAGATTAAATTTAAAGGATTATATTTATTATATTTTACAAAATCAATTTGGACAAATTATTCATTTTAAACAATTTGAAAATTATAATGAAGTAGAATTGAAAAAATCTGGAATTACTCTATTTAAATTTAGAGATGAATTAATATCTGATAATAAGTTTATGAGAATGTTATATAATAAAAAATTCTATTTCAAAGATAATCGAGAAGTTTTAAAAACAGTAGATTTTAAAACAAAATTTATTAGTAAAACTAAAAATGTTAAAACATTAACAAATAACTTTATAACTATAGATATTGAAACAATTATTAATAATGGTTTATTAACTCCTTATTTAATTGCATTTTATGATGGTAAAAATTTATCATCATATTATCTTTCAGATTTTGAATCTGTAGAACAAATGATGTTAACCTGTTTAAAATCTATATTAATTAGAAAATATGATGGTTATAAAATTTATGCACATAATTTAGCTAAATTCGATGTAATATTTTTATTAAAATATTTAGTAAAATTAGGAACCATTAAACCAATAATTCACAGTGGAAAAATAATTTCTTTAACTGTAAACTATGGAGAAAATGGAAGTTATAAAATTGAATTCAAAGATAGTTTATTATTATTATTAGGTTCATTAGAGTCTTTATCAAAATCATTTAAAGTAGAGGATAAAAAATCTATATTTCCTCATTTATTTGTTAATGAAAATAATTTAGATTATATTGGAAATGTTCCAACATTCAACAATTTTATGGAAGTTAAAGAAGATCAATATAATGATTATAAATCTAAATTTAATAATAATTGAAATCTTAAAGATGAAGCAATTAAATATAATGGATTAGATGTAATAAGTTTATATCAAGTATTAACTAAATTTAATAGTATGATCTTTGATCTTTTTGCTAAAAACATTCATTTTTATCCAACTTTATCGTCTTTAGCATTTGCTATTTTTAGAAGTAATTTCATGGTTGAAAATACTATTCCTCAATTATCTGGTAAAATTGCTGATGATATTAGAAGTGGATATACCGGTTGTGATGTGGATATGTATATTCCAGAATCACCTAATGGAGTTATAATTAAAGCTTATGATGTTAATTCTTTATATCCTTCTCAAATGCAATCTCAATTATTGCCTACAGGAATGCCAACTTATTTTAATGGAAATATATTAAAAATTGATGAAAATGCATTTGGTTTCTTTTATTGTAAAATAACTGCTCCTGATGACATTAAGCATCCAATTTTACAAACGAGAGTTAAAGTTAATGGAATTAGTAAAACAATAGCTCCAATTGGAACTTGAGAAGATATGTTATTTTCAGAAGAAATGAAAAATGCTATAAAATATGGATATAATTTCGATATCTTATGAGGATATACATTTGAATCTAAAAATATATTCAAAGAATATGTAGAATTTTTATATAATTTAAGATCACAATATCCAAAAAACGATCCCATGAACTTTATAGCT
>JGI12053J15887_10000278_pt1 | contig 19824 bp, 9 predicted proteins | sample MedBloCAOM1_O3_FD_15887 | JGI IMG/M metagenome (IMG submission 15887)
AAATCGAAACACGGCCGCTGCTCTTGATCAAGGCGCGGAGCGCAGATGGCGACACGGCGTCCGTGATATTGCAGAACGATTGGCATGTCCGCGTGTTGGGGCCCGCTGGCGTCGTTCACAACATCACGGAGCTGAAGGTTGGCTCGGTCATTATGGGATACACCGCGGCACGTTCGAGACATGTCGGCATGGCGGTGGACGAATACTGTCTGGAGCAGTAGGAGCGACGGCCCGCGTCCAGGCTGGACCACATTCACATCGACTGGCGTCCGAAGACCGCAGCCCGGCGGCCACCTTGCTAATTTCCTAAAGCCGTCGACTCCCGGCTGAAGCAGCACGAAAGGCGCGATGCCGCGTGCGGTTTCAGGAAGAAAGTGCCTTGGCCAAGGCGCGAATGGTCGAGGCCTCGGACAGAAACGATTCCGGAAGCGGCTTGGCGGTGAGNCGCTCGATCTCCATNTGCAGGTCCATCACGAGCAGCGAATTTCCGCCCTTCTCGAAGAAATCATCGTCAATGGAGAGCTTTTCGANTTTCAGAAGCCTTTTCCAAACTTGCAACAACTCCGCGTGCAGGTCGCCATTCGACGGCACCGATTTCTCGGAAATGATCGCGCCGGCGTTTGGTTTCGGCCAGTGATCGACGGCCGAGCTGCGACCTGGAAGCGCGAGCGTGGCGAATTGCTTGAGNCTCCTCCAGAACCGGAAAGGCTCGGCGCGCGGGCCGGCCTCCGGCGCCGGCGGCTCCTTGGAGAGGAGCCCATTCAACCGCGTCCGCTGCACCTTGCCGGTAATTCCTTTCGGCAACCGGTCCACGATGGTGATACGACGCGGGATCTTGAAGGTGGCGAGCTGTTCGCTGAGGAAGTCGCGCAGCTCGGCAGGCTGGATTTTCGAGCCCCGCCGTAGCACGACGGCTGCGGCCACATCCTCGCCCAAGCGGGCGTGCGGCACGCCGTAAGCTGCGGCTTCCGCCACCTCCGGATGCCTCATCAGCGCATGGTCGATCTCGATCGGCGCGATCTTCTCGGCGCCTCGATTGATCATCTCCCGCTTGCGGGCGTGCAGCGACAGGAAGCCGTCCGCATCAAGGCTGCCGATATCGCCCGTCCGATACCAGTCGTCGATGAACGCCAATTGATTGAGCTCGGGCGCATTGAGGTAGCCCGACATCACGTCGCGCCTGTTGACCAGGATTTCTCCCTGCTCGCCCACCGGCACCTGCTGCCCGTCGGGTCCGACGATCTTGATCGTGTCGGGCCAGGGAATGCCGCAGGTGCCGGGCTTGCAAGGGCCGGGCGGCGGCATGTTTGACGCGATCTGCGCGGTCTCGCTGGACCCGTAATGCTCCAGCACCGCAACGCCGAGGGCGCTCTCTACGCCGTCATGCACCTCCTTGGGAATCTTGGCGCCGGCGGACGAGATGAAGCGCAGGTGATGCTCGTTCCTCGCATCCGGCCGTAACTGCGTCTTTTCAACGACGGCGAGATGCAGCGTCGGGCCGGCCGAATACCATGTCGGTCGCAAGGCGCCGAACCATTCGGCAAGGTCCACGTTCAATGGGTTGGTTGGGAACGCGGCGCTGCCGCCAGTGAGCAGCGGCGGCAGTACCGTCGTCGTCAGCGCGTGGGAGTAGTAGACCGGGGACACGTTCAGGCATCGGTCCTGCGGCGTGAGACCGAACCAGGTGCGCACCCTTTCTGCGGAAGCCAGCACGTTGCGATGGCTGAAGGGCACCAAATTCGGTGCGATCGTGGTGCCCGACGTGTGGAGAATAAACGCGGGTGCGTCGGGATCAGGCTCATCCAGCGGACACGCCGGACCGATGCGAGGCGCCGTAAGCTTCAGGCCAAGTTTGCCACGTTGCACCGGGCTCGCATCGATAATGGGAATGTTGTGCTGTTCCGCCACGCGCAGAGCCGCTGAGCTGATACCGCGGAGCACGATCACGGCGTTCGGGCGCGTGGTGAGCAAACATCTCTCGACTTCGGCGAAGGTCAGCTTGGGATCGAGCGGCACCGCCTCCGCCGCGCAGGCAATAGCAGCGATGGTCCAAGCTGCGTCTGCACTACCGACGATACCGACGGCTATCCGGGCATGGCGATCGAACCCGGCTTGGCGCAAGCAGTTGCGAACGTCGTCGATCTGCCGCTGCAGCTCCCCGTAATTTAGCGGAGCAAAATCAGTACCGACAAAAGCCGGCGCTTCCGGACGAAGCTCGGCATGGGCTCGGATGACTGAGCCGATTGTGCGCGGCTCGTTCGATTGGAGGTCTCGGTCGGACGCAGCGGCCGGACGATCTGCATGAAGCCGGTCGGATCGAGTGAGCGGAACTTCGACGGCGTTATCGGAAGCGTCCATACTGAGTTCGCTCATGCTGTACCCGTCAACGCTCTCGAGTCTGGACGCCCGGAGGCTGCGCCACTCGCGCAGAAAATTACCCCGGCCGACCGACTGGCGCAACCCGCGAGCTAAATAGGCAACGTCGATAGCTCGTATCAGTGGGCGAGTCCTAAATCGCCCGTAACGTTCTCTTGATCCCGCCGGGACGAGCGATGCGGCCGAGGACTCGGACTTGCAGTGCGGTAAAATCGCACGGAGCAACATCTGCGAGGTCGAGCCCGATTGCGTGCGGGCTCGTTGATCCTGACGTCAGCTCGCGGCAGAGAAACCCATCCTGGCCGCGACGCTACCCAATTCCTCGATCGTCGAGGGGTCGAGGCGTCCGCAGAAATGTTCGCTGCGAAATCCGGATAGCGCCAGAATGATCGTCTCGGCGGCGCAAGCCAGCAGGACGTTCCGCCGGTCCGGCTCCTCGAGGAGTCCCAAAACGGAAGCGTCCGGTGCCCGAACCAAGCCGCCGTCCACCCATCGCACGTCGGGCCTGTCGACGCCGAGATCAGCCGCAACGTTGAATGGCCGGGATACGTCGCAGACCATGGCGCCATTTTGCAGATGGCGTCCCGAGATGAAAGGTTGCACGGCGCTTGTCGCCGTCAGAATAATGTGTGCCTTCGGCAGGTGGTCCTCGATATCGGTGGTGATGGTCACGCCCGCTTCCGCATCCGTGACAGCCATCGTAGGCCGTCTGACGAACCGCTCCGCGACGGTGCCGGGTTGGAATTTCCGCCCGGCGGTGGAGCGAAACGCCACGTGCCGTTTGCAGTCCTCGGCCACGAGTTGCAGCCTTCCGACATTGGTCTCGGCGGCGCGGGGATTGCCGATGAGGATCAGCTTCGCGGCGCGTTCGGCGCAAAGTAGGCTCAGGGCATGGCCGATCGCTCCGGTCGCACCGACGATTGCGACCGTGCAGTTCGCCAACGAGATGCCATGTTTGGCACAGGCGGTCTCAACGGCGCGCATGGCAGACCAGGTCGTATAGCTGTTGCCGCTGGTCACCCTCACGCCNTTGCGCGCCTGCAACGCGAGTCCNCCGTAAGTCACGATCGAGCTGAAACCTGCAAGGCCGATAACCTCGGCACCCCGCTCCACACCCAGATCGACCGCGCTCTGAACGAGGTTGACCGCTTCGTCCTGCGGGAGTGCGAGGAGGTCCGACGGAACCTGCGGCAGCACGATCAGCTCGCCCTCCGCCAGCCGGCCGTCGGCGGACTGGATCGTGAGCTCGTTGAGCGGGCACAGCTTCATGAAATCGGTGACGCGTGACTTCAGCGTCTCCAATTCCGCGTCGTCGAATGGTTTGAGGCTTGGATCGAAACGTCGGAAGTCGTCCATGCTCAGCAGATGCGCAATGAATGCGAATCGCGTGCGCTTACCCGACGGCTGCGCTGTGATCGCGGATCGCGAGGGCGCATCCGGTTCCGGCGCGCTGAATCGAGCGGGCGGATGGGAACCGGATCTGCCCATGAGGTGCCCGAGCAGCTGGCCCGAATCGCCGCGTTGCAAGGCGTCCAACAACCGTCTCAGTGCGCCGATCAGATGATCGCACAATGCGGCGTCGGCGATGAGCGGGGGCTCGATGCGTACGACAGTGCCGTGAGTGAACGACGGGGCGATGCGGATGCGCTCGACGTTGAGCAGGTAGCTCACGGCGGTGTACAGCAGCAGCCCTTGTTCCTGTAATGTTGCGAGCAGGCTATCTCGATGCCGGGCGACCTGCCCGAGGTCCAGCTCCACGCCAAGCATCAGTCCGCGCCCGCGAATTTCCTTCACCAGGGCCGGATATTCGTCTTGCACCTCGCGCAGCTGCGCCAGCAGGCGAGCTCCGATCGCAGCTACGTGGCGCACCAATCGTCGATCGTCCTTGGTCAACTCGTTGATGGTCGCTAGTGCGGCCCGGCAGGCCAGTGTGTTCCCCGCAAAGGTGGAGCCGTGCCGCAGGTCGAACTGTTCGGTATAGGCGTCGCGGGTATAGAGGCATGCGCCGATCGGCATCAGCCCGCCGCCGAGTGCCTTGGCAAGGGCCAGGATGTCGGGGGTCACGCCCTCCGCCTCGCAGGCGAACAACGTTCCCGTTCGGCCGAGACCGGTCTGCACCTCGTCGATGATCAGCAGCACGCCGTAGCGGCGGCACAGGTCCCGAGCGGCCGCCAGATATCCGGGCGGCGCAACACGGATGCCCGACTCTCCCTGGATGATTTCGAGCATGAAGGCGGCGAAGAACTCGGGCCGCGCCGCGAGCGCCGCTTGCAGCGCCGGGAGGTCGCCGAACGGCACGAGCTCGAACCCCGGCACCGGCGCACCGAAACCGCGCTGAAAGAATTCAGTGTCGGTCGCCGACATGCCCGCGAGCGTGAGACCGTGGAAGCTGTTGCGCGTGGACAGGATGCCGAGGCGGCCGGTGCGACATCGGGCAAGCTTGATGGCGGCCTCGACCGATTCAGCGCCGCTGTTGGTGAAGACGACGTGAGCAAAGCCGGGCGGCGCTATCGCCAGCAGTTGCGCAGCCAGCTCGCCTTGCGCGGCCGGGATCGACGTGATCACCAGGTTCGGCACCGCCTCCCGTCGCACGCTTTCCAGCGCCTGCCATATCGGCTCCGGATCGTGGCCAAACGGAACGGCGCCGAACTGCGCGATGCAGTCGGCATAGCCAGTTCCTCCGGCATCGAACAGGTAGCATCCTTCCCCGCGCACGAAGGTCTTGTCCATGCCAAGACGCTGATAGAGGAAGCCCTTGTACGGCGCGACGTGCCTGGTATAGGGGCCCTGTTCCTCGACGCGCCAATCCTTGAGGGAGGCAAGCGCGATCACCTCGCCGTCGAGAAAGGATCTCCGGCCCTCGTTGGATTCCTGGGGCGCTGATCCCTCNCCTCTGGAGAGCGTCGCTGCCGATGTCGTGAGGCGGCTCTGGTTGCGCAAGCGCTCCGCGAGTAACGCACGCTTCNCTTCCNGGGTGAGCTGATCCAGGTTCGAACCCGGCATCAGGACTGCCCTTTCGGCTCGAGCAGGCTCAAGTGGCGCTCGACTTCTTCGTCGGTCAATTCGTCGATACGTTCGAGCAGATCCGCCGTGTCAGCTCCGCCGAGCGGGATATCCAATTTGGCGCCGGCCTCGCGAGTTGGGCTCTTGGAGACGTCGTCGCGATTGCGTTCGAGCAACCGCTCCGCAACGAAAGCTGCCAATGCGTTGATGCTCTCGCTTTGCATCAATTTCGCAAGCGGGATATTCACGCCGAGCTCGGTATTGATGTGGTTTCGAACCTCCACGGCGATCAGGGAATCGATACCGAGATTGCGCAGTGACTGCTGGGTATCGATGCGGGATGGCGCGCTTCCCATTGCCCGCGCCAAATGATCCCGAATATAGGTCTCCACCAGTGACGGAAGCGACGCTGCGTCCGCTTCGAGCAGGTCACGCACGCTGGAGGTCACGCTCAGGCGGCTCTCCTCGGTGCCGGTGTCGCCCCCCAGGCCGGAATATCGCGCTGAGCTGCGCATTCCTGTCGTTCGCAGGAAGGTCTTCCATTCGACCTCCACCACCCCGACCTCCACCGCGCCGCTGGACATGACCTTGTCGAGGGCCTCGAGCGTGTCGGACAAGGGCATTGACTTGAGGCCGAGCCGATCGAGCCTGTCGGCGGTCTCCGGGCTCGCCGCCACGTGGCCGACGTCGCCCACGACCCCCCAGTTGACGGCGACGGCAGGAAGTCCGCGCGCCCTTCGGTAATGGGCCAGCGCCTCGAGAAAGACGTTGCCCGCGACGTAGTTCGCCTGCCCGGCGTTGCCCACCATGGAGGCGAACGACGAGAACAGCACGAAAAAGTCCAAGGGGATGTCGGCCGTAAGAGAGTGCAGATTCCAGGCGCCCAGCATCTTGGGCGCCATCGCGTTCCACATCCGCTCCTCGGTCAGACTCTCGATCGGCGCATCGTCCAACACCATTGCAGCGTGCATGACTCCGCGCAGCGGCCCCATGTCGCGCTGAACGGTTGCGATCACATCCCGCATCTGCTCCCGATTGGTGACGTCTGCCGGGCAAACCATCACCTCGGCGCCTCTCTGGCGGATGCTCTCCACCGCGGCCTGCGTCGATGGCGAGAGGCCGCGGCGGCCGACCAGAGCCAAACGACGTGCGCCGCGACGGGCGAGGTGGTCCGCGACGGCGAGCCCAAAGCCTCCCAGACCTCCGGTGATCAGATAGCTGGCGTCGGCATCGATCGCGACGGACTTCGGCAGGCGCCGCTCGACCGGTAGCCCCTCGGTGTCCTCGAAAGAGATGATCAACTTGCCGATATGCTTCGCCTGCGCCATGTCGCGAAATGCGTCAGCTAGACGTCCGGCCGGAAACACGCGGTGCGGGAGCGGACGCAGCTCATTGTCTTCAAACCGCCCCAGCACGTCGCGCATCAGCGAGCGGGCGAGCTCTGGTCGCGGCTCGACCGCGCCGAGCAAATCCACGACGAACATGGAGATGTTCTTGCGCAGGGGTTTCATTCCAATCTTGCGGTTCTTGTAGATGTCGGTCTTGCCGACCTCGATGAACCGTCCGTAGGGCCGCAGGATCGAAAGGCTCTTGTCGATCGCATCGCCGGCAAGCGAGTTCAGCACGAGATCGACGCCCTCGCCCTTGGTCAATTCAAGGATCTCGTCGGCGAAGGCGAGACTGCGCGAGTCCATCACATGCGGCACGCCGAGCGCCGAGAGCAGCTCGCGCTTCTCGGGCGAGCCGGCGGTCGCGAAGACGACGGCCCCGGCCTTCAACGCCAATTGCACCGCCGCCAGGCCGAGGCCGCCGGTACCGGAATGGATCAGCACCCGCTCTCCGGCCTGCATTTGTCCGAGCGTCTTGAGCGAATAGTACGCAGTAAGGAACGCGATGGGGATCGTCGCCGCCTGTTCGAAGCTCAAGTGGCGTGGTTTGGGTGCAACGAACCGGGCATCGACCGTCATGTGCGTCGTCAAGCTGCCAGGCCAACCGGCAGCAATGACTTCGTCGCCAATGGCATATTCGGAAACCTGATCGCCGACCGCGACCACGCGGCCGGCGCATTCCAAGCCGGGCAGGTTGCGAGCAGATGGGTCCGCCGTGACCTCCGGCGGAAGCAGCCCCATGACGAGCATCAGGTCCATGAAATTGAGGCCGGCGGCTGCCACCTCGATCTCGACCTCATTGGGCTTGGGCATCGTGCGCGGGATGCTGCGAGCACACAGCGTATCCAGAATTCCCGGCCGCGGCACTTCGATTTGGAATGGTGGCCGGTCTCCCCCGGTCGTTGGCCCGACGTCATGCGCGGTCGCCGAGGACACCGGCACCAGCCGGTGCACGTATCTCAGGTCGCCATGCAGGGCGATCTCGTCCTCGTCGTCGCCGTTGCTCAATTCTTCGACGAGGGCATCGATCTCCTCGCGCGAACGGCTGGCCAGATCGACCAGCCGGCAATGCAGGTTTTGGTATTCACTGATCGCGACCCTGCCCAGTCCCCACAGCGGAGATTGCGCCACTTGATGGGCAGCGGCGCGACCCTCGAGCGGCTGCGCCGCATGCGTGACCAGCCAGATATTATCGACCACGGAGCGGTCCATCGTCGCGAGCGCCTGGACAAGCTGCATGACTGCGACGCAGCCCAATCTCGCCGAGGATACGAGCGCATCGCTCGTCATCGATTCGGTCGCCTGTGCGTCGAGGCTCCAGAGGTGAACGATGCCGGCCAAGCGCGACGCCCGATTGCCGATGATTTCCATCAAGCGTCTGATGTCATCAGCATTGCCGGCGCGCATGCGGAAGCTCGATGCATCGCATTGTTGGAGCTCTGNGCCNTGCATGACCTGGATGACGGTGTCTCCGCGTTCTCGCAGCTTGAGGGCCAGCTCCGCTCCGACGCTCNGGCGGCCTGCGGCGCCGTCGTCGGCGAACAGCAGCCAGGTTCTCGATTCCGTGGCAGCTTGCGGCGCCAATGTCGGCGATGCGGTCAGTTGCGGGCCACGCGCGAGAATCAGCGAATGCTGAGCGTCGTCGAACGCCGGGCAATCGGCGATGCAGACCGTGCCGCTGAATCCGGCGTCATGCAGCAGGCTCTTCCAGCCTTCCTGCGAGATGCAGGGCTCACCCGACCGGACATCATCGTCGAAGAGCCACCAGCCTTTCAGCAATCCGAAGATCAGCGTGAGGAACAACCAGGGCCGCGTCAGCTCGACGATCGCCACCGTGCCGCCGGACCCGAGCAGCTGCTTGATGTGATCAAGCGTTCTGCGCAGATCTTTCGTGGCATGCAAGACGTCGGATGCGATGATCAGATCGAACGAGTGCGCATCGAAGCCCTGCTCGAGGGGGTCGTGCTCGATATCGAGGGTCCGGAATTCCGCGAACGGATACCGAGAGAACCTATGCTGAGCGTGCGCCGTGAAGCGCGGCGAGATATCGGTGAATACGTATTCGGTGCAATGTTCCGGCAGGACGGGAAGGACAAAGCCGGTCGTCCCGCCGGTTCCTCCGCCGATTTCCAGAATTCGCAGCGCCTTTCCTTTCGGCAGGCGTTGAGCGGTCTCGACGACCGCTTTCTGAACCAGGAGGTTGTTGAGGCGAAATGTTGGAGAATCCTGATAGAGAGCCTCCGCAGCGGTGACAGCGCCTTCGGGGAAGATGAGGTTCAGCGGATCGAAGTCGCCCCGCAGCACGGCCGGCAGGTTCTCTCCGCACGAGCGCAATAGCTTCAGCTCGGCCTGACACTCCGGGAACTCGTCCCATGCCGCCTTCCAAAGGCGGTGTGGGTCTTCCGTCGCGGCAATGTCGCGTGCAGTCAACTCCTTCAACATCAGGCTGAGCCATCGGTGGTATTGCGGCGCAATACCTAATCGCTCGGCGAGCTGCTCGTTTGGCACCGCCCCGCGCAGCTCCGGCGTGAGGCCCAGCTGACGCAATGCGCGCGCGATGTAGGCGACCGCGGTCGCCCGCGACTGGGTTTGGAATTCGTTCTGGAACCGAGCACGATTGAGCCGCCGGCGCAGGAACTCGCCGGCCCCCTGCATGACGGGATTCAGCACGTCCGGCGACGGGAGGTGATGCGAGTCCCGCCCGCTGCGGGCAGCCTCACGAGGTTTGAGCTTCCATTGATATTCGTAGAGGTTGTTGTCCAGTCTCTGCCCGCGGTGTCCGGTCTGCCGGGCGGTGAGGCCGCGCACCTCGACCAGCGAGCCGCCGGACTCGTCCACGATTTGCAGGTCTACCTTCAGCTCGCCTGTCCCGAAATTCGTCACCCGCATGTATGCGAACATTCGGGATGCAGGCGTGGCATGGAAGCGGATGCGGTCGATCTTCACCGGCACGAAGATTTCGCCTTTCGTGACCTGTCCCTCGGTCCAGGTCGGAAAGGCCGCCAACATCGTTTGAAAACAGGCGTCGAGAACGGCGGGATGCAATCGATAGTCGGACAGGTGGTCGTACAGGCCGCTCGGGACGAGAACCTCGGCCAAGACCTCCCGTTCGCCGCGCCACAATCGCTCGATTCCCTGGAACGTCGGGCCATAGTGATATCCGGCGTCGGCAAATCGACGGTTACATTCCTCCCGGCTGAATGAAGCGGGACAGCGCAGAACGATTTGCGTGAGATCGAGCTTGTCCGGTGTCGATTGGGTGAACTGTCTGATACTGCCCTTTGCATTCACTTCCCAGGAATCGTCCGAGTCATCACCGCGAACGGCGACAGCGAACTCGTTCGAGGCCGGGTCGAACTCCACCTGCACCACAGGCGTGACGCTTGGATCGAGAACCAGGAATCTTTGAAACTCGATGTCCTCCAGGACGCAGGGAGCCGGCCCGAAAACCTCGCGAGCCGCCGCGAGCGCCATTTCGACATACCCCGCCCCCGGAAAAACGATCGAATCGCTGATCCGATGGTCCGCCAGATAGCTCAAGTCCGGCGAATCCAAGTCGACTTTCCAGGACGGCTTGGGAACCTCGAGTCGGATTCCCAACAGCGGATGCGCTGGTCGGCCCACGCGGATGCGACGGGCATGATCGGATTCGCGCCAGTGGCTCTCCGCCTGAAAATGATATGAGGGCAGCCTGATCGCCGTCGCGTCGACCGGATAGAGCTTGTGCCAATCGATCTCGGCACCAAGGCTGTACAGTCGGCCNAGCGATCCCAGCAGCGCCGCTCGCTCGCGATCNTCCCTGCGTAGCGAACCCAGCGTCGCGCCTTGCAGCGATTTTTCAGTCAAGCAGGCGGCNATGTCCCGCCTGAGAACTGGATGTGCGCCGATCTCCAGGAACACCCGGTGCCCTGCATCGATCAGCTTTCCGATCGTGTCGTGGAACAGCACGGGCTCGCGGACGTTCCGGTACCAGTACCGTGCATCGAGTTCCGAGCCCACCAGCCCAGTGCCGGTCACGGTGGAGAAGAACGGCGTCGATGCCGGGCGCGGCCGGATCTCGCTCAGGCATTCGAGCAGCTCCTTCTCGAGCTGCTCCATCTTCGGGCTGTGATAAGGAACGTCGACCTGCAACGCGCGGCTGAAGACGTCCGCTTCGTTGAGAGCCTTGTCGATCTCGGCGAGCACCGCGACATCGCCGGAAAGGGTGATCGAGCGAAGTCCGTTGATCGCCGCTATCGAAATGGCCCGCGGATGTCGTTCGACCAGGCGCGCCGCTTCCTCGCGGGAAATCCCTGCCGCCAGCATTCCGCCCTGTCCGGCGGTTCGATATTGCAGCCGGCTGCGATGGAAAGTGACCCGAATGGCATCCTCCAGCGAAAGCACGCCGGCGATGTACGTCGCCGCCATTTCACCCGCGCTATGGCCCAAGACCGCGGCAGGTTCGACGCCCCACGATCGCCACAGCGCTGCGAGCCCGACTTGCAGCGCAAAAATCGCCGGTTGCCCGACGCGGGTCTCCTGAACCTGCGAAGCTGTCTCGTCGGCGGTCAGCTTCTCCAGCAAGGACCAGCCGGCGAGCGAACCGAACAGCTCGTTCACCTCCTCGACCGCTCGGCGAAAGGCGGGCTCTTGCGAGAGCAACTCGCGCCCCATCGCCCACCACTGCTGGCCCATGCCCGAGCAGACGAAGACGGGCTCCAGCGGCATGCTCGAGGTGCGGCCGGTCGAGCAGTTGGCGCGGTCTTCTCCCCGCAGCGACGCCTCGAGCTGCTCCGACAACTCGGCGCGATCATGAGCGACCAATGCCAGCCGGAAGTCATGATGAGATCGCTTCGCGCTTGCCGAAAAGCAGATGTTGCGGAGTGGTTCGCTCTTCAAGCCGCCCTCTTGCGCGAGCGAATCCAGATAAGAGCGGGTGAGATCGGACAGCGCAGGCGCGCTGCGCGCCGAGATCGGCAGCAACCACGCGCGGCCGTCAGCTGTTTCCGCGGGCGTGCGAACAGTACGCTTGGTTTCGGGCGCGGCTTCCAGAATCGCATGTCCGTTCGTTCCGCCGAAACCGAAGGAGTTCACGCCCGCCCGTCGCGGCTGCCCATTGGTTTCGGGCCAGGGCTCGGGTCGCTGCGCAACGCGCAATCGCAAGTCGTCGAAAGGGATTTGCGGGTTTGGGCTCTCGAAGTGCAAGTTGCCCGGAATCTGGCGGTGTTTCAGACACAGCGCCGNCTTGATCAGTCCGGCCATGCCGGCTGCGGCTTCCATGTGGCCCATGTTGCTCTTGATCGAGCCGATCACGCAACGATCTTCGGGCTTGCGGGNCTTGCCGTAGACCGCACCGAGTGCGGCAGCCTCNATNGGGTCGCCCACCGGGGTTCCAGTCCCGTGCGCTTCCACGTACTGCACGCTTTCCGGCGGAATATCAGCCAGCCGCAAGGCATCGACGATGTTTGCTTCTTGCGAGACCTGGTTCGGAACCGAGATGCCGGCGGTGCGGCCATCTTGATTCACCGCCGTCGCTCGGATCAAAGCGTAAATTTGATCGCCGTCGGCCAACGCGCGCGCGAGCGGTTTGAGAATGACGACGCCGGCACCCTCGCCGCGCACGTAACCGTTGGCGCGGGAATCGAAGCTCTTGCAACGACCGTCGGGCGAAAGCATCGAGGCTTTGGAGAACCCGATCGTGATCTCGGGCTGCAACATCAGATTCACGCCGCCTACGAACGCGAACTCGCTCTCTCCGTTCCAGATGCTCCGGCAAGCCAGATGCGTGGCCACGAGCGAGGAGGAGCAGGCGGTGTCAACCGCGGCGCTGGGGCCGACGAGGTTGAAGAAATAGGAGATGCGGTTGGCGGCTATGCACAACGCCGTACCGACATTGGTATATGCGTCGAGAGCTGCGCGCTCTTCCGCTTTGATCTGCAGGAAGCTGTAATCCCAGGTGGAGATTCCAACGTACACTGCCACCCGTCTGCCTGACAGAGAGGCCATGGTGAGCCCGGCGTCTTCGACGGCCTGGTAGGCGACTTCGAGCAACATCCGTTGCTGGGGATCCATCCGCGAGGCTTCGCGCGGGCTTATCCCGAAGAATTGCGCGTCGAAGCGATCGATCTGATCCAGAAACCCGCCCCAACGCGTGTTCATTCGTCCTGGTTTGGCAGCGTCCGGGTGAAATATCGCCGGCAGATGCCAACGCTCTTCGGGAACTTCCACGACGGCATCGACGCCGTCGGCCAATAGCTTCCACATATCCTCCGGATTGCCCACACCGCCGGGCATTCGACAGCCAATGCCTATAATAGCAATTGGTTCGACAGCTCTCATGGGGACTCCCCGACTGACAAAGGGTGGAGAATGCAAGGCTGGATTGACCGCGTCAACCGCTCGTTCCGTATTGCCATGTGCGCAAATTGCAGGCACAGAATAACCACTGACTATCGATCTCTGTGCTGACGCAACGCGCACGATGGAATGTCGCCGTGCGGCGGTGAGAGGTTCAAAGATTTGCGGCTTTCATAAGCCTTTCTGAAATTTGCAACGACTCTGTCTTATCACGGGCGTAGCCTCGATCCTTTGCGCTCATCTTATCAACAAACTCCAGGTTTTGGGCGGCGTCAGCGGAATCCCGCTGCGTATCAAGTGAACGCCGATGCGGAAATGGTCGGTCGCCGGCACGAATAGATTCGCCATGAGCGCCGCGGCCGGCATCATGGCGCTGCGAGGTGCGATCACGCCATGCGTGTCGCGCTCGCGTAGATAGTTGCAGAGATGGCCAAACAATCGTACGCGCTGTGCATTGCTGAGGCCATCATCGGCCCATACGTCGATCAGGGCTGCGCGTATCGGCTCCCGCCCCTGCAACACGAGCGAGAGGTAGTTCACCATCCCGTGAACATCTCCGTCGCGCTCAAACACCAGCGTCCCGGATTCGGGGTTCTCCACGAGGCTTGACAGCTGGTTCGGCGACCAGTCCAGAGCCCAATCGAAACCGGCCGAGGTCTTGTTCAGGATCTGCGTGCACCGCTCCAGGTCTCCCGCACGGTAAGATCGTACGTGCGGATCATATCGATGCGGAGTGAAGCGAAGCAGGGGGCCCAGCGCACGACTGGCTTGGCGTTCCCAGGCATTGACTCCCGCTCGCGCCAATGTGCGTGGCGCCAGGAACTTGGCCCAGTAGCCACTCCGAAGAAGCACGCGAAACTTGTGAGGAAATGTCTGTGCGTACTTTGTCCAGAATCGATACGAGGACGACGTCGGGTCGTCTAGGATCAATCCAATGGCAAGGGCAATCCCCGAGTCCTCATGCTCGCGACGAAGGCGTTCGATCAACGACAAGGCAACGCGCCGATGCTCGGGGTCGACGGTGAACGACGTGTGCAGCGCGACCGGGAGGACGGAGGATCCGATGCGCAAGGAATGCGGCATGTAAGATACGCTGCCGACGAGTTTCTTCCCCTCATAAGCAACGAAGCACCGCGTCTCGCTCCGCGCCCCCAGGTTCCAGCGGAAGAAGGATGCATCGGGCAGCGGAAACCACATTTTCCCGCCATATTCCGGAACCCATACCCGACGTACCAGCTCGGCGATGTCCTCGAAGTCGCCGCGATAGCCCCGGATCTCGATCTCTGGCATCAGTTCACCACTTGGTTTGTCCAGCCGCGCTAGCCGGCGCGGAGCTTCGTTCTTGGCGGTAGTGGTGTTCTATGCCTGTCGATCCGGAGCTCGAAGCTTCCTTGTCTTGTGCCCTGCCGAAGATCACAAGATCACATGACTAGCAGACTCCAGGTTTTGGGCAACGGCAGCGGAACCTTGGGCCAGAGCGCGACGAGGTGCCAGGGCCCGGGAACCGGGAAGAACAGATTCGCCAGGAACGCCGGGGCCGGCATCATCGCGCAGCGTGGCGCGGTCACCAAATGCACACCGCGCTCGCGCAGATGGTTGCAGACATGGCTGAGCAGTCGCACCCGCTGCGCACCGGTGAGACCATCATCGGCCCACAGGGCGATCACCGCTGCGAGCACGCGTTCTCGCCCCTGCATGGAAAGACAATAGTAGTTCACCATCCCCTGAACACATCCGTCCCGTTCGAAGACCAGGGTCCCGCAGGTAGGGCCTTCCAATCGATGGGTCAGCTGTTCCGGCGGCCAAGTCAGGGCCCAATCGAAACCGGCCGAGCTCTTGTGCAGAATTTGCGCACACTGTTCCAGGTCCGCCGATTGGTAAGATCGCACGTGTGGATCATGGCGGTGCGGGGTCAGCTGGATCAACGGGCCCAGCGCTTGCATCGCCATTCGTTCCCAGCGCTTGATGCCCGCACGCGCCAGTACCCCCGGCGCCAGTCCCTTGGCCCAGTAGTTGACCGGGAACAGAAAGCTCAGGTTCTGGGGAAACGCTTGTGCGTATTTTGTCCAGAACCGATTGGAGGGCGAGGTCGGATCGTTGACCACCGTGCCGAGCGTAAATGCAATTCCGCGCTCTGCGTTGTCCCGATGAAGCCGTTCGATGAGAGGCAACGCAAATCGCCGATGATCCGGGCCGACGGTGAGCCCGAAGGCCAACCCGATGTCGTGGACGGAAGATCCGATGCGCAGGGAATGTGGAACGGAAAACAAGCTGCCGACGAGTTTCGTCCCGTCATACGCGACCGGGCACAGCGCGCCGCTTTGGGGCCCTACCAGCCAGCGGAAAAAGGCCGCATCCGCTGCCGTCACCCACATCTTTCCCCCGTATTCCGGAATCCAAACCCGATGCCAGAATTCGGCGATGTCCTCGTAGTCCCCGCAATAGTCCCGCATCTCGACGTGTTGCATCAGGTCACCCGATCCAACGGAATCCGGTCTCGGCGCATCGAGACGATGATGCATCGATTTTCGATGAGGGGCGTCCATGGGTCCAGTCGAAACGGCTGCCATGAGACCGGCTCCCAGGCGGGCAAAGCTCGTCCATCGCTGGACTATGCCGACGCTTCGAAATACGCAAACGCACCGGAGACCTCGAGCCGCGTCTTTGTGAGACCGGCCGCAGCAAGCCAACGCGCCAGGTCGTCCACGCTCCCACCGGGGCCGAAGCCGCCGGTGCCCGGCCGCAAGAATAGCCGCTGCCGCAGGCTCGGGCCTCGGCAAATCATCGCTCCGACGACCCGTCCGCCTCGACGCAGGCAGCGGGCGATCTCGCGGACGGCGGCGTCCGGGTGCGGCATGCAATGAAGGCCCCANTAGGAAAGGAAGAGATCGACGCTGCCGTTTTCAAGCGGGATGCGCTCTGCGTCCCCCTCGACGANCTCGATCTGGTCGAGTCCGAACGCGCGCGCGCGCTGGCGTGCTCGCTCCAGCATGAGTGGCGACAAGTCCAGCGCCAGATAGCGCAGCCGCTGGCGCGGCGAAAGCGCGACGAAAGCGGCGCCGGCACCGCAGGGCGCGTCCGCCACGACCGCTCCCTCGGGAAGCTCCCCGATCGCGCGCATGCTGTCGTAGTAGGGCTTCGGGTCGCCACCCCAGAGTGCCAAGCCGACCAGGCGCGCCAACCACGGACGTTCCATCCAGTACGAGTAGGCACGACCGAAGGCGCCGTCGAAGCTCGCGCGAATGCGCGCTCTGGTCTCGTCTGCGGGCACGTTTGGTCACCCCTTGATTGTCGTGATACTACCAGCGCCGAGCACCGCGCGCTCAGCTCCTTTCGGCCATTCCCAGCATTTCAGCTTCCAATCCGCGCCTTCGACAGCCAGCGCGGCCTTATAATCGAACCCTCCCTCCAACGCGTGCAGCGTCCAGCGGCGCGCCTCGGCGGGATCATGCCGGGTTTCGATGAGTCGGGGGTCGTGTCCGGGAAGAAAGGATACGTCGAACTGCTCGAGCGGGAGCGACAGGCCGTCGCCTCTTGCCTTCAGGTATGCCTCCTTTCGCGTCCAGCACGCAAAAAAAGCCGCGCACCGCAGGTCCGGCGCGACCGTCGCCAAATCTCTGCATTCGTTGACCGAAAAAAAGCGCGTCGCGATTTCCTCCGTCGCCACGTCCATGCGCATCCGCTCGATGTCGACACCGAGCGTGCGGCCGCGACTGAGCGCAATGAGCACGAGATCACCCGAATGGGACACGTTGAATTCCACCCCCGGGTGCAACTCGTGGCCCAGTTGGGCAAAGCTCGGTTGGGCCAAGCTCGGCTTGCCGAATTCGCTATACCGGAATTGCAATCGTTCTGCGGGCGTGCCGAGACAATCACCGAGCAGCAGTCGCAACACACCGCGTGCCAGGATGCAGCGCTTGCGATCTACTTCGAAGTGAAACCGGCCGGCCCGCGCGCGTTCCTCCGCCGACAGGAGGTGCGTCAGGCGCGCAAAGAGGTCCTGCGGCTGATCCAAGCTCGCACGCCACACATGGACCTCGTCCGGCGGCAACACATAGCGACCGCGCGGGCGGTGCCAAATAGTACTGCGGCCGCTCATCGTGGTCGGACTGCGGACGTCACTGTGCGGGCAGCGCAGTCACCGTGACGCGCACCGTCCCATCCGCCTCCCCGATGACGCGCAATACCTTGGAGTCGAACTCGAGGCCGACGAGGCGCAGGTCGGTAGCCGTGGCGTCGACGCGCACGCCGCTCGCGGTCCTCTGGAAGTCGGCGATCGCCGCGTCGATGCTCCTGCGTGCGTTGGTCGCAAACTGCGCCAGGTCGACGGTCGAATTGTCCGCCAGTGCCTTTTCCAGATGCGGCACCGCCGCCCTTGCCGCCATGCCCAGGAGGCCGAATGCCGCCTCCGAGTCGATGTCGACTTGAATATTGTTGATGCGCAGCATTTGGCGCTCCCGATCGAGCGCGGGCCGACCCCAGACATGGATCACGGCTGAGGCGCCGAAGCCGAACCAGCTCTTTGTCTCGTTGGCCTTGACGCCCAGCGATATCAGCAACCGGTCACCGGAGGCTGCGACATTGACGCTCTGGATCGTGGCGGTGAAGCTGCCGCTCCGATCTTCGGGGAAGACCTTTCCCTTGAGCTGCGCCTCCATCACGCGACTGATCTCGGTGAACGGAATATCGACCGGCAAGGCGATATTGACCTGGCCTTGCTCCATTTGCTGGACCATCTCCAATTGCGCCGGGAATGGGCAATCAGGCTTGGTCTCGGTGGGTACAATCCGGGTTTCCGCCTGCACGCCGAATGTGAGCATGACCGCGGATTGGTCGATGCGCGGCTGCGCGGCGAAGGCGCGCGTCGGCCGCAGCTCCAGCCATAGATTGGGCGCCCCAGGCGCAGTCGCGCCAAGCGAGATCGACCGGCACATCTGCGCCCATTGCTTCTTGGCCGCCTCCTCGACCATGGAACTGTCGGCCAATTGCTTCTGCAGCGACGAGACCTGTTCGTTGATGGTCCGCTCCAGCGTCGGCTTCATTTCATTGGACAGGTTGATTGTCATGCCCAGGATGGAAATCGATGCGTCGCCGATCGTGACCTGCGACACGAGGTTTGGCGCGACCCGCCACCCCGGCAGGAGCTCCGGGCGCGCCGTCAGCTCGAGGTTGCCGCGGACGTCGATCCGGCGGTCGGACTCGTTTTGCGCCGACTGACCCTGGTTGCCGGGGAAGAGCCCGCCTGGCGGACCGAAGCCCGGAGGCGGCCCCGGGAACCCCCCGGGTCCACCGAAGCCGCCCGGCGGGCCGAACCCGCCCCCCGGAGGCCCGAATTGACCCGTTAGCCGCAGCGACCCATTCAACGAGGTCGAAAGGGTAAGCCCCTCCGGCCGACCGGCGACCGCAAATCCACCGCGTGTGACCTGGTAGATGAGCTCCATATTGGAGCCGGGCGGGCCGAACGGCAACTCGGGCTTTCCGGAGAGCTCGCGCGGCGCCCTTTCCATGGCATCCCGGATCGCTGTCATCGCAATGGCGGCGGGCAGCACGATCTGCGAGCTACGGCTGACGGGTGCGAGCGGTGGAATCTGGACCAGATTCGGCTGGCGCGTCGACGCGCTCGGCCCAAACCACCTCATGGCGCCGAATGCGCCCGCGACGAGGAGAATGACAATCAGCGCGCCGACAACAAGCTTGCCCCAGTGCCGCTGCATATCGTGCCATCCTGGCTGGCTGTGTCCGAGCCGAAGTTTAGGTGAGATACGATCGTGGCGCCAGAGCGACAGACAGAGAGACACGGACGCGTCGCGCCCGGCGGGCCGAGGCTTGTGGCCATCCACGACGATAGTGGCAAGCTATGCTGCGACCGCCTGCCGGACCGCGAACTTGCCGATCGGCCGCCATCGGCGGACTTTTCTGCTCGACCGTCCTCGGAAACCTGCCTCGGAGCCGAGCTCGGCAAAGCGCATTTTCGTGACCGCCGTCACATCGTGACAGTGGCGACCCCCATAGGGTGGCCACCGTGGAAATCGTTCGTGGCCCAAACCTGACGGAGGCAACAATGCCCACAACCCGCAATTCGCTTCTCACCTTGGCCGCCGTCGCGACGCTTGCCATGGCGGGCTCTACGGCTGCCGAAGCCAGGTATTTCGGCTCCTCATTCTGTCACCGAGGTCCCGCCAGCTTTTTCAAGTCCTACGTTGCCTCTTCCATGCAGCGCAGGGCTGCCAGCGTCAGGCACCGGGACGACGACGATGAGCCGCAGGAAAAGTACCGCGCGGCGGCGAAGCCGGTTAAGCCGGCGGCCATCGTTGCCAGCGCGCCCAAGCCCGCCAGCGCTGCCACCCCCGTCAAAGCCGCCACTGTCGCCGCTCCGGTCAAGCCCGCCAGTGACCCCGCCCCGGTCAAGCCGGTTAGCCTTGCTAGTACGGCGGCGCCCACCCCGGCCACGGCCGGGACCACGACCTGCCTGACCAAGGAATATCTCGACACCGGCACCGTGAAGTTCCGGGACATCTGCACGAATGAATGGGCGATCAACTCGACCCATGTCGAGAAGAAGGTGTCGTCCTTTGCTCCCGGCTGCTTGACCAAAGACAGCAACCAGAGCGGCATGGTCATGTTCAAGGACACCTGCACGAACGAGTGGGCGATGAACACGGTGGACCAGCAAACCGCGCAGGTTCGGTAGGCTTGATCGGTGCCTTGTAGGGCTTCCCTG
>JGI12053J15887_10000279_pt1 | contig 19804 bp, 14 predicted proteins | sample MedBloCAOM1_O3_FD_15887 | JGI IMG/M metagenome (IMG submission 15887)
TTTACCGCTTCTTCCAACAGGGGCTGGGCCACCGAGTACGCGCCGTTATGATAATACGCCCAGCCGAGAGTGTCGGCGGTATTGGGCGAATTCGGCAGTCCTCGCCGGGCAGCTTGCGCCAGAGTCAGCGCTAGATTAACGCTGCCATTATGCTCTAGCAGGATGTAAGCGAGATTGTTGGCGGCCTGCGGATTATCGGGCTGCATCGACAGCGCCTTTTGGTAGTTGCCTTGCGCCTTTTGCCAGTTACCGGCGCTTTCATATAATCCGCCGAGTGCCACCTGGAGGGCAGCGCTGTTCGGTGCAATTTCGACAGCGCGCTGGTAAGTGGAGATAGCCTCCTCACGCGCCCCTCGACCGGCTTGTAACTGCGCGAGCAACACCAAGGCGTTCACATTTTGTTGGTCAATTTGCAGGGCTCGCTCGATTGACTTTTCCGCTTCAGCGGGCTGCTTATTCTGAAGCAACGCTTGAGCCTGAAGCACGAATAGTTGCGCGTTATTGGGGTTTTGTTCGATGGTAGTTTTGAGCAATTGCAAAGCGTCGTCTGCTTTGTTCCGCCGAAAATCCACATCCACCAAACCTTGGATAGCCTCCACCGCAGCGGGTTCGTGGCTCAATGCCTGGCGAAAAAATGTTTCGGCTTCATTTAGACGTTTCTGGATCACGCGCAGCTGCCCAAGCTTTACGTAGCCCAGCCCCTTGTCCGGTGCAATGGCAACCAACTGATTGAGGTCCGCTTCCGCGCTCGCAGCATCATTCTGATTCATGAGCGAGGTAGCATCGAATAAATATCCTTCCGCCGCACGTGGGGCGATTTTTTTCAACTCCAACGCGATGTTGTGTAACCCTGTCCAGTCCGCTCGCTGCACGGCGATTTCACCAAGCGCGCGCCAGGCTTCATAAAGTGAAGGACTAAGGCGCACGGCCTGACGTAATTCGGTCTCCGCTTCCTGTGACTTTCCTTTTTGTCGCAGCGCGAGCCCCATTTGGTAATGCGCGAAAGGGTTATCCGAAGAGGCGTGCAATGCTTTCTGCAACGTTTGAATACTGTCGTCCACTTTCCCCTGTTGCAGTTGAATCTCGCCTCTGAGCGCCAATCCTTCAATATCCTGCGGCGAACTTTTCAAAAGATCATCAGTGAGGGGCGCGGCCTCATCGATGCGATGGTTTAGCACTAGCAACTGAATGTAGGTCTTGCGTACTTGGCGGTCCTTGGGGTGCTGTGAGGCGAGTGCGGAAAATTCAGTGAGGGCTTTGGTATTTTCTCCGCGTCCTAAATAATAATCGCCGAGCATGCGGTAAGCGGCGGGATCGTCCTTCAATTGTTCTTTGGTTTCAACCAGGATTTTTTCAGCGAGCGCGTCCTGGCCCTGGTTCATATACACACTGGCCAATGCAGCGCGTGGCATCGGATTGTTTGGAGCGCGCGTTATAGCTGCCTGAAATTCCTCGGCTGCCGGTGTCCAGCGGCGTTGCTGTTCATAAAAACTTCCCAGCGTCATCATCGCGGTGATGCCGGTAGAGTCCAGAGCGGTGGCCTTTTTGAGCGTCGCTTCAGCTCGTGTTGCGTCTCCGGTCCTAGCCTGCAGAACGCCCAGGTGTATGAATACCGAAGGCTGTTCGGGCGCCATCACCGTGGCCTCTTGCGCTTCTCGGAGTGCGGTTTTCGAATCTCCCAGAGCGGCATCAGCGGAGGACAGGACTATCTGTGCGTCAGCGTTCTTGGGATTACTCTGGAGGATCGCTAAAGCGCGATCTTTAGCATCTTGCACCTTCCCTCCGCCCAAAGATAACTTCGCCAGCTCCAGTTGAGCCTTCCAATTTTGCGGGTCCAGTTCGACAGTGCGAGCGAATTCGCGAAAGGCCGAGGCGAAACTGCCCAGCTTCATTTGAGATTGGGCCATCTTGAAGTGCGCTTGCGCGTAGTTCGAGTCCACTTGCAGGGCTTGGCCATAATAAATGATGGCCTCAGGGTATTTGCCCTCATTAAATTCGCGGTCCCCGCGTTCCATGGCTTTTTGAATACGCGTGACAGGGTCCCGATGGCACGACCACATTAAAGACGAAGCAGGAAGGAACAGCGCAAACAGGAGTGTCAAACGTCGCAGATTAAAGGTCATATTGTTCTAAGCGGTTCCCACCGCCCTACCAGCAATTTATCCTCCTCGAATACCAAATAGAAGGGTAACTTCAGAATACGGTCCAGGGTTAGTCATTAAGCCCTTTAGACCAGCGGGGGCCGGGACAAAGCAGCCACAATATGGCACAACAGTTCCACTCTCTGCGGCTGTCTATCTAGCAGGCCAAATGCGCTCCTAAGAATATAATGTCGGCCAGCTTAAGCCTATGATATAATTGGTCTTAGCAACAAATGAACGGTCCGTATCTGGGAGCCCGGGACGACCGGGTTGGCACGATGGGTGCATCGTATAGAGCGACAACACACCACGGGTCCTACAGTGTATTATAGGCTTCCCCGTAATTTGAGCGCTCAGGAAGAAATCTAAAGAGGTAGACATGGCTCCAAATCGCGAGCTGAATGCGACAGACGCAAAACGAGTTTTGAGGCGTTACTGGTGGATACTGCCCATCAGCACCGTCCTGTTGACCACCGTGGCTTGGGTTGCCGCCAACGTGCTGCCCAAGCGTTATAGCTCACAGACCACGGTGCTAGTGGAGCAGCCATCCGTGTCTTCGAAATATGTCGATCCGGTCGTTTCTGATGACTTGAATCACCGGCTGGCGACCATGCAGGAACAGATTTTGAGCCGGTCACGTCTGCAGCCGATTATCGAAAAGTTGNNCCTTTATCCCGAAGACCAGGGTCGGGCGCACATCGATGACCAGGTGGAAAGATTGCGCAGCGCCATCACNGTTAAGCCCGTGGAATCCATGCAGGGCACCGGACCCCATCAGCTGCCGGGATTCTATATCACCGCGACATTTGAGACACCGCAGCTTGCACAGCAGGTTTGCACCGAAATTACTTCCATGTTTCTCGCGCAGAATGCCCGTCAGACTGAACAGCAAGCCACACGTACCACCAGCTTCCTGGGTGAGCAGCTTGCCGAAGCAAAGAAGAAATTGGACNAAGAGGATGCGAAACTCGCGGACTTCAAACGGCAGCATCCAGGCTCCTTACCGGAGGACACTCAAACGAACTTGGGCATCTTGATGGGTACCAACTCGCAAATGGAAGCCAATACCCAAGCGATAAGCCGGGCCCAGCAAGAAAAAGCCTTCAACGAATCCTTATTGCAGCAAGAGGAGGCTAACTGGAAGACGCGGACAACCGGTGGGCCAAATCCGGATTCCGCGGACCAGCAGCTTACTCTCTTGCAGGATCAGCTGGCGACTTTACGATCCCGTTATACTCCCGATCATCCCGATGTGATGAAGACCGAGAGCCAGATTGCCGAACTCAAGAAGCGCATGACCGAGCCACCTAAGCCGGCGCCTGCTAATGCGCCCGCGCAATCAGCGCATGAGCCGCCCCAGATCCAATTGCTGCGCGCGAAATTGAAGCAGGATGACTTGACCATCGCCAATTTGATGCGCGAACAGACGCAAATCCGGTCACAGACCTCCCAACTTCAGGGACGCATGCAAGCGACACCCATGGTCGAGCAGCAGTACAAGGAAATCACTCGCGACCATCAAACGGCTTCTGACATTTATAACGAACTCCTCAAGAAGAGCCAGAGTTCATCGATGGCCGGCGCTTTGGTGCACCAACAGGACAGTGAACAGTTTCGTGTATACGACCCACCAAACTTTCCGCAAAGTCCGTCCTTCCCGAAGAAACCTTATTTCCTTGGTGGGGGAGCCTTCGGCGGTCTGGCACTCGGTTTTGGTATATTGTTCCTCCTCGCCATGATGGATAAAACCATCCATAGCGAACACGACGCGGAATTTTTCTTGCAACTCCCGGTGTTGACGGTGGTACCCACTTTGGCTGTGGCGGGATTAAACGGCAACGCAGCGGGCGACCGCAAAGAGCACATTTTTAGCGGAGTCTAAGCGGCTACGCGGAATATGAGGAAGCAATGAGCAGGATTCATGAAGCGCTAAAAAAGGCCGCACAGGACAAAGCCACGCAACCGCCAAGGGTGGTCACTGCTGACTTGGTGGAGGGTGCCGCCGAGATCAATCGCCACATCGAGCCTCCCGAAGACGTGATGCGCGTCGAAAACATGCGCGTCCCGGGTATTGATTCGCGCTTCAAGGAAACCCGTTTCCTCAATTATGAGGAGCTTATCAAACGATGTAGTCATCCCCAGTGGACAATGGATGCGAGAAATAGCGTTTTCGTGGGTGGTGATGGTGATCGCATTGGCGCTGAACGATTCCGCACCCTGCGCTCGCGCTTATACCAGATCGCGGGAACCCAGCAATTGAAGAAATTGCTCATTACCAGCAGCATCCCAGCGGAAGGAAAAACTTTCGTGGCAGCAAATCTGGCTCAGTCCATCGTCCGTCAGCCAGATCGGCGCGTATTGCTGATTGATGCCGATTTGCGCGCTTCCAGACTCCACCAATCCTTCGGCGCACCTAGCGGCCCCGGACTTACTGATTATTTGCGCGGCGAAGTCGATGAATATGCGATTATTCAAAACGGACTGGATGGGAATTTATGTTTCATTCCAGGCGGCCAACCGGTTTCCAACCCTAGCGAACTGCTCCTCCGCGACAAGATGAAGCATCTGTTGGACGCGATGAGCGAAATCTTTGATTGGGTCATTCTGGACTCACCCCCAGCTTTGCCCGTTCATGACGCCAGCATGTTGGCGGATATATGCGATGGCGTGTTATTCGTCGTAAGGGCTGGAAGCACCGATTCTGAGATTGCCCAGCGGGTATCGGGAGAATTTCGCGACAAAAATTTGTTGGGTGTGGTACTAAACCGCGTCGATTCCGCGGATACCTATAACAATTATTATTACGGCTATGGTGGCGAAGCGGAAGGAATGGCAGCGAAGAGGTAATTCCGGCAGGTTTTGGGCTCGCTCTATCGACTAGCTTTCGACCACGGGCGCAGGAATTTTCGGGGGTTGCAGGTCCGCGGTTGGCTGTCCGGTCTGTAATATCCAAAAAACCGGAACCATTAGCAGCAATCCAATCATAAAAAACACCACTCCGCCTTCGCGGTGAAGATTGCCATAAAGAAATCCCGGATCCACATAGGTTGCTAGCATCGTTAGCGTAACGATGCGAATGCCGTTCTTCACAATCATCACTAAAAACCCAGCAAGCACGAAGACCATTTGTTTCCACCAGGTCCGCAGGTAAAAGTGACCAACCAGGATCGCTATAACCAGCAAAGCAATGCTGGAGCGGATGCCACTGCATTCCCGCGCCACCTCGATACTGAAACGCGGTAGATGGAATACGAAACCCTCTCGCAGAACTGGCAGCGGTGTCAGTGCAAATAACAATGCCGATATTTCCGTCGAACCCTTTTGAAGAAAATACACCACTCTGTTGAGGAGCGTTTCCGGTAGTGGAATGAAGAGAAACAGGAACATCAAAGGGAATCGCGCGGCCTTCAATGCTTCTCTTCCGAATGCCAGTGCGAAACCGGCGATCCATACCAGCACCAAGCCAAACGCGCATGACGATGGTGAGTGAGTTCTGATACTCCAAACAACAACTGCGGTGCTAGGGAGCAAAAGTGCGAGGCAAGTCGCGACATCAGAAGACAGGCGCGTAAAGATCCGTCCCCGGTCGATGAACATCAACCAGGCAGATATAAACGGAATCAGAAGAATGTGGGAAGCATCGTCGTTCCCCAATGCATACCGGAGGAGAGCAGCGAAGGCGGTCCAGGAAAGCAGGATGCTACCCGCCAACCACATTACGAACAGTAGCCAGTGCCGGTTTGGGTGACCTGCAAAGCTCAAAGCGAGACTCCGGCTGCGCAAAAAAGCATCGCGGTATTTTGGCGTGCCTCACAATTGAGGCGTTTGACCGAAAGACTATTTGCTAAATGTTTCGGTGCGACGCAGGTAATGGCGTTCATAATAATTTCGATATTCACCAGAGCGCGCATGGTCAAGCCATGCGGTGTTCTCCTGATACCAATCCACGGTGCGTCGAATGCCTTCTTCAAATGAAACCTTGGGCGACCAACCCAGTTCTTTCTGGATTTTTGAGCTGTCTAGAGCGTAGCGGCGGTCGTGTCCTGGCCGGTCCTTAACGTATTGCATCAGCGATTCTGGCTTGCCGAGATGCTTGAGAATCGTGCGGACAATTTTTAGATTGGGTTGTGGCGCCCCTGCCGACACATTATAAATCGCTCCCGGCGCGGCTTTGTCCAACGCCAATGCAATCGCACTGCAGTAATCCTCGACGAATAACCAATCCCGTTCCTGCATGCCATCGCCATAGATCGGCAACGGCTTGTCTTCACGTGCATTGGCGACCATTAGCGGGATGAGCTTTTCGGGGAATTGATAAGGCCCGTAATTATTGGTGCAGCGCAGAACCACCGCGGGAACTCCGTAGGTATTGGCATACGCAGAAACGAAATGATCGGCCGAGGCCTTGCTGGCGGCATACGGGCTGCGCGGGTCCAGCACCGTCTCTTCCGTGAAACTGATGCTTGCCGGCGCGCTGCCGTAAACCTCATCGGTACTGATTTGCACGAATTTCGGCAGCTTGAAACGTTTTGCCGCGTCCAGCAGGCATTGCGTGCCTAAAATATTAGTGCGCAAAAACGGAGTAGCGTCTTCGATACTGCGATCCACGTGCGTTTCCGCCGCGAAATTTACCAGCGCGTCGAGGCCATTCTTAAATACCGTGTCCACCGCTTGCTTGTCGGTAATATCTCCGCGCACGAACTGATATCGCGGATTTTCGGTGACATCCGCCAGACTCTCGGGATTGCCCGCATACGTAAGGCTGTCGAAATTGATGACGTTGACGTCGTGTCTGCTGTTCAACAGATGGCGAACAAAGTTTGAGCCGATAAATCCTGCACCGCCCGTAATCAAAACTTTCAAGCCCATTCCTCCTGTGGCTTAGGACAAAAATATTTACGACACCTCGTTGAAAGTACTATCTAGTCCGACGCCTTGGTATGTCTGGGGGCTGGTCCTCGTCCCGGAGTTTTGTTCGCTCCGGTGTCCGCCACGAGTTTTGTGGCGTGCAGCAACGATTCAAATGTGCCCGCGTCGGTCCACCAGCCGTCAAGAACGCTGTGCGTCAGGCTTTTCTCAGCCAGATACATATTATTTACGTCGGTGATCTCAAGCTCGTTGCGCCAACTGACTTTTGTCTTACCAATTTTTTCAAAAACGGTGGCGTCGTAAAAGTAGATTCCCGTAACGGCGTAATTGGACTTTGGAGCTTTAGGTTTTTCTTCAATGCCCAGTATTTTGCCGTTTACTATTTCAGGGCAGCCAAATCGCTCAGGATCTTCAACTTCTTTCAACAGAATGTGCGCCCCGGAAGACTGTTTTTCAAAAGCTTCTTTTGCACCGATGATGTTGTTCTCGATTATATTATCGCCCAGCACCACGCATATTTTTTCTCCTTCCACAAAGGGTTCCGCAAGCCGCAATGCGTCGGCAATACCGCCTTCGCCTTCCTGATAGGTGTAATGAATGCGATGCAAGTGAAAGTCTTTGCCATTCGAAAGAAGGCGAAGAAAATCTCCAGAGTTTTGACCGCCCGTAACGATAATGATGTCCCGAATGCCAGCATCGACGAGCGTCTGGATCGGATAAAAAATCATCGGCCGGTCATAGACCGGCAGCAAATGCTTGTTCGTAACCCGCGTGAGCGGATACAGCCGTGAGCCCTTTCCACCTGCAAGTACAACACCCTTCATGGTTCGCTCCTCGAGGCTTTCTGTTAGCGTAACGAGTGTGTGACGTCTTCGTGCAAATAATCGAGCCTGGTTGTCTTGAAGAAGACGGGGTAATTCATCCGGCACGCGCGTTTTCTCATCGCGCCGATGCTAGCGACAAGATCGGTTTGGTACGGTCACGCGCTTCGGTGAGCAGCCGCCGCACGATTGGCCACATCCCAACGCGCTTGCTTGCAACCTGGTTGTAATCCACTCGATCGGTGGGAGGGAAGAATACCTCTATCATATTATTCAAAATCTTGCACCGTGCTGGAACATTAGGCATGGTGGTCTCCGTGCCATCTTGATGATTATTGCGCAGATCGATCGTAAACCCGTCGCAATACGGTGAGCGACATACCTGCAGGCTGGTAATTTCCGGGGAAAGGGCAATTTTAAAACGGCGTGAATATGGCCAGATCTGGAGGATTCCATTCTGCGTTTTCGATAGGAAATTCGTTCTCGATATATCCTCGATTCCCATCCATTGAATGTTGGGGGTCTCATTGATTATATTGGCCATGGATTCGAGCCGCGCGAAATTGGAAACGCAGTCCTGATGGTGCGTCGCAACAATCACCGGATGGCCCAAAAAAGCACTGAGCCTAATATCTGTTTCCGAAATACCGGTTCTGTGAAATACCGGAAATGCCAGGCTCCCGAGAGATTGCGCTAACGAAAATCCTAAGTCCGCCGGCCACAGTTTTTCTGGATTCCAACGTAGCAACGAGCCGATTGAAACGCAGGCAGCCTCATAGCCCAGGCGTACCATCAAGTCCGCCATGAATTCCGCGAAAGCCCCATGGGGGGCGGCCATAATGCGCGCGACGGCGACACCAGAGCGCGATTCAAGGTCTGAGATTCGGCGGAGACCGGTTGCCAGTAGAGCTAGTGCGTCTTGCTCCTCATAGGATCTCGCCAACTCGTCAGCCACATGATTGACGCCGTGCATCATCAGGGAAATATGTTTTTTGNGGGTCTGAAAGAGATCAGCGACCTTGCGATCAAAATACCAGGCATCCAGCGGGACTGTAGCTATGGTCGCGTGGTAGTTGTGAGCTGCGGCGTGATTCGCCAATTTTTCGAAATCGATATAGCCGTAACTTCGATGATGAAGATTCGGATCGTCAATGATGAAACTGGCGCGTGGTTGGGGGGCCGGCCAGCCGTCCGGTCCAAGCAGCGTCCGCAAAAAATGTAATAACGGAACCATCGAAAACCAGCGTACCTCGCGAAAGTAAGTATGAAAAAATTCACCTTGCTTAAACGCCGGTACATCCACCCCAACGCAGTGACGCTGGGAGGTAACATGTTGTTCGACTGCCCACACTGGTTGACCGCCCACATTGGCCAGACATTCGAATGAATCGGGAACACGCGAGAAATGTTTTAAGCTGGAATCGGCCAGCGTCTTATTGCGAAACGCGCCGTGTACCGCGATGGACGAGCTAAAGGTGATCGCCGATGGTGCTCCCAAAGAAATTGGCTGCGAAAGGTTAACTTGATAGCAGCTTATGCCGCGCTCGGACGCGCCACGAGCTGCATCTGCACCGCCAGATAACGCAATCAGCCCGCAAAGCCCTTCATAGCCGCTTGGCGTGTGCGGTTCGAACGAAAGGTCAAGCTTGGAGCCCAACATGTCAAAAAGACCACGACGAAGTTCATATTCCGCCGCCGGCGCTACGGCGACTCTCATTTTAGATTGGGATGGCACGATCAGGTTTTTCCGAGAGGTCGAAGTTTTTTGGAAAATTCTCGCAACGAAATATTTATCTTTAATGGAACACCAACGCGAGCGATAGGTTCCGCAGGATTACCCTGGACTACCGTCATTGGGGGAACGGATTTTGTCACCACGCTACCGGCAGTGACGACCGATCCTCTTCCTATTGTAACATTCGGCATAATAATCGCGCCCGGCCCGACAGAGGCGTCTTCTTCAATGACCACGCCGTGAAGTTCGCGGAAATGCGCGATAATCACCGCCCGAATCCCGATCGACGCTCCAGCTTTTATAGTTACGTAATCAGGGTGTGATGTTTCTATGATCGCGTCATATCCGATCCACACGCCTTCCTCAATGTGAACGCCGCGCCAGCGGTGCAACCGGACGCGAAGGCCAGTGGCCCCAGGGGCGGTGCGCGCAATATTTTGAAGCAGTCGGTTCTTGAGTCCCGAGATAAAACCCTCTTTACTCATACTGTCGGTGACTCCGATTCGTCCGCCTGTAAACGAAATGCCACGGTCAGTGGTTGTCGATCTGCAAGCATTACGTATCCGTTACACGATATCAATGAAGCTCTGATATTCGCAGCGTCCGCGGAGGCACCCTGCTGGTCAGCTTTCCGACGAACCGCCGTATGGCCGCGGCTAAGGCCATTACCCAGCCCCTTATAAGGAGGGAGGTTGCACTTGCGTACAGGCGCGCGCGCAGGCATTTTTTGATCCAGAAAAAAATTGGCCCGCCAAGAAATGCATATCTTTGAAACCGAAACCGCGGACCACCTGGGTATTGGCCAGACTTTTCCTTCCGGATCAAGGTGAGCATCGCCGGAATAAACGGAGCCAGCTGACCTACAGTATTGCCAGGATGCACGCGATAACAGGTCGTCGCCGGCGACAAAATCTGCACGCAACGACCCGAAACCCCCAGCTTCATCATGATATCTAAATCATCCAGGTGAAACAGCCCCTCAGTCCAGCCGCCCGCCTGCTGAAATGTCGTTTTCTCGACAACCGTAGCGCTGGCACTGGCACGATGGGTTCGATCTTTTTGAATCAAGTTCTCATATTCGACGAAGGTAATTTCCCCAGGAGTTTCTTTGGTCTCTGGCGGTTGCGTACCCTCAAAGAAAAAGAGGCGGCTAAGTATGATCGGCGCTTGAGTGGCCGATATCACGGTATTGTAGGTGCTCAACGCCCAGGGCCACAGCAAATCGTCTCCGTCTAAGAACACCAGATAATCGCCGCCGGCTATCGACGCGCCAAGATTGCGCGCCGGATTTGCACCGATATTCTTCGGCGCGCAAATAAGGCGTATTGAATTTCCAAATGCTTGCAGAATTTCGACGGAGCTGTCCGACGAAGCGTCATCTACCACAATTACTTCACGTGCCTTGCAACTCTGCGCGAGGACCGAATTCACTGCATCGCGAATGAAAACCGCCTGATTGTGACAGGTGATAATCACGCTAAACTGGGGAGATATCAATTCGACTCCACTAACGGTTTGCACCGGGCGGAAACTGAATTTTCAAGAAAATGTTCGTCCATTATTGCGCACCGATAGACATCCGACTATTAGTCTGAAGCATTTCTATGAGAATGGTCGTAACTAGTAGTGACAGAATCGCGCGAGCGTTGCAATCCGCGCATCCTAGAAGCCCTTGACTAGCCGACATGCGGATACAAGAGGTTCCCCGCTAGCCGCAACAAACCCTGCGGACAATGAGAAAATACTTTTTTGCCGAGCTTTATGATTATCGAAGAATCTTGTTCCGTATTGGACGGGCGTGGGGGATATCGGAGATAAGTTAGCAACTGCCGTTTCGTTCCCCATCTGTCTTTGAAGGTCACCAACCCGGTGTTGCGGCATTCTGAGCGGCCGAAATCGAGTTCCACGAATCCATGTTCTTTCGAATCGCGAATCAAATGCCAGAACAGAAACTGCATCCCCCCGAGATTATGCGAATGGGCGTCAGAGCAGCCGTACTTGTAAACCATTTTCTGTTTACGAGAGAGCGTGAAAATTGAGGCAATGGCATTTCCATTCTTCCTGGCGATGCGGATCTGTGCGTCGGTACCCAAGCAGCTCAATACATTGCGAAACCACTTCAAAGGATGCGGCGGGAGTTGCTGTCTCTGCCTAGTAATTACGTGCAGGTTGTAAAACTCGTCCAGTAGGGCCTCTGATGAGCCGACCTCCAGCGTCAAATTCTCGCGTTCCGCTCGTTGTATTTTGCGTCGAATCGAATCGCCATGGAGTTTTTTATATAGTTCGTCCAGCGTCGGCCGCAAGTCGAGCAAATGGATAAAATAAGACTCTGCCCCTTCCGTTCCGTCGCTGAAAAGTAAACTTAGCGGGCGAATATCAACATATTTTATTTTTTCGTCTCGCAACTCCTGCAGCGCGGGAACTAATAGCTCATTCAGTTGATCAACGCCCTCGACGAGCGGCTCACAATGATCGGAGAAGGGCAGAGACACCAATCGTTGACCGGTCAGCCAGCTACTCACTCGGCAAAATACGACAGCATTACTCAGTGGAGCGCCTGGCGGAGTGCTGGTGTACGCCAGTGGTTCGTATCCATACGTTTTTTGTAAAGCCTTAAGCCACTCCACGGAGTGGAACACACTCGCTCGTGGGTGTTCCAAGCTCAACGTAATCCAACGGGGATCTTCTAGCGGTTTGACTACTTGAACTTGGTTACGTCTGGTCATCAGGTCGCATGGTCAAAGCAGCGATATTGAAATTCAAGGAGACAAAACCAAAGGTCTTGTCTGTCTCATCTGGTGCTCACTTAAGATGGTGCGATAGGTTTCCAAAAGCTTTTCGCCAGCCGCGGTCCAGGTCAATTCATTAGCAGTTCGTATCGATTCTGCCCGCAATTTCTCTAAAAAATCTGGATTATCATGAAGCATAGTGATGTGCTCCGTGAGGGCCTTGACATCGCCAACGTGGTGAACCAGAGCGTTTTCCATATGCTTGCAAATTGCGCCGGCAGCATCGGAAACGACCAAAACACAACCGCAGCCACGCGCTTCAGAAGTAACAAGTGCGCTGCCTTCTTCGATGCTAGGTAACACCAACACATCGCTCTCCTGCATAAGTTGGGCAATATCTTTGCGATGTCCAAGCGCCTTTATGCTTGGATGCGAAAGCATGGGAGCAAGCTTTTCTTTATAACTGGGAAGAAATCCGCCAGCGATAACAAAAGTGCCGTCCTGGGATGCAGAGGAATTGAGCCAAGCTTCGAGAGCATAGTGAAGACCCTTTCTGGGGGCCACGCCTCCGACAAATAACATGGTGAAGGGAGATTTTTTTCTTCCTGCGCGGTTATCGAGGGTAAACTGTTTTTCATCGAAGCCATACTGATGACGAATTAGATGTTCTCGCGAATATCCCGCCTCCAAAAAGGTCTTCATAACAAAATCAGATGGACACGCTAAGTAATCGGCAGCCTNGTATTCCTCTTCCTCTCGGGCCAGATATCCAGCATTAAAAGCGTGTTCATGGTCCGGGGGCATGGAGATCCCCAGTTTNTCGCACTCTAGCCGGACAACTTCGTAGGCGAACCGAGTGTGTGCATTGGGCCTTTCCAACACCGTTGGTATGCCCAGCCGCCGCGCGGTCTTAAGAGTATTGAGTGCTCCTAAAGGCCAGGTATGCACCACGTCGATTTCGCCGGCCATCTTCTCGAGCCTTCGCGAAACGATATAGTCATGAAGCTTGAGCGCGCGCATCCGCCCAAGAAGCTTATAGGGGATACGATAGTTTCCCTTAGCGAGCGTGGGCCTGACGTGAACGCCTAATTGTTTGGAAAACGGTTTTTGGAGAACGCCGGGAAAAACAGTAACATCGGCTCCAGCAGTCGCCAGGCCGTTCACTTGCTGCCAGGCAGTAGTGCAAATGCGATCAGCACCCAACTTATGGGGAAAACTGTAGAGTACGCGGGTTTGTTTTTGGATATTCATAATTAGATCGGGAATACAAACCTTAATATTCTGCTTGCCAACAAGACCTTATCCGACGGGGACCGATTGTTGAATACTGGTGCCAAGAACCGGCGCTGAACTTAAGAATTCTCTGTGCCATAGTTCCAGCACGACCAGCGAAAAAATCTCCTTGGCGTAGTCGCCGGAGCTGCAATTGTCGCGTACCAGTTTTTCAACCGCCGATTTGTTGAAATAGCCCCTGTTGATCGTTTCACGATCCAACAAGATGTTGCTCACGGAGTCGCGCAGGTCGGTTCGCAACCAATTTTCGTAGGGAACCGGAAAACCGGCCTTCTTCCTCTCGAGAATTTCGACCGGGATCTGCTTAGCGAGGCATCGTTTCGCGACGTATTTCATGGAGAAGCCATTGATCTTAAAATTTGACGGTAGCGTGGCAGCGAATTCCAAGAGCTTGTGGTCGAGCAACGGGACGCGCAACTCAACCGAATTAGCCATGGTCATTTTGTCGGCTTTTACCAGAAGGTCGTCCGGTAGCCATGTTCTGGTGTCGACATAGAGCATACGGCTTAGTAAATCGTCAGAGCGGTTTTGCTCCAGCAGTTGCGTTACGGGGCGCAGCGAGTATTGCTTGCTGGTCGAGGCCGAAAAGTCACCGGAATAAAGTTCTTGTGAATGAGCATTGAAAAACCGGAACGGGCTTGAGGATCTACTGTAGTAATAGGATTCAAAAGGAGCCTTCAGCAGCGGCAGATAATTTCCCAGCCTCCAGTAACCAGTTAAGCTGTAAAGCAGAGAAAGCGTTCCGGAAAGCGCGCCAGTAAATGGACCGGCCATTCGTTTGATTCGCTCAATCCAAAGCATGGCGCGATAATTCGGGTATCCCGCAAATGCTTCATCGCCGCCTTCACCGGAGATCAAAACCTTCACGTAATTGCGCGCCAATTTTGATACGTAATAGAGGGCCACTGCCGGAGGCTCACAAACCGGTTCTTCCATGTGCCACACATATTTTGGCAAGAAGTCTGCAAACTCTTTGCTGCTGATAGAGATCTCGTGATGCTCCGAGCCGTATTTTTTCGCGGCCAGACGGGCAAAAGGACGCTCGTCGGCAAAGCCGGAATTGGCAAAACCCACGGTATAACTGCTGATGGGGCGATCCGTTTTTCGAGACGCCAGGCTGAGCATGGCTGTCGAGTCGACTCCACCGCTCAAAAGAAAGCCCACCGGAACATCCGCTATCATGTGCAGCCGAACAGATTCTTCCAGGATTTCTAAAAGCTGTTCTTCCGCGTCTTTCAGCGTTACCGAACTCGCAGAAAAATGAAGGTCCCAATACTGCTTGATCTCTGTTTCCCCGTTTTTCACAACCATGAACGAAGCCGGGGGAAGCTTATAAATACCTTTTAAAAGCGTTTCTTCCCCCGGCACATATCCGAAGGTTAGAAATCGATCGACGGTGGAGGGCAAAATCTCGCGCTTGATTTGTGGATCTACCAGGATGGCCTTCATTTCTGAAGCAAATACCACGCTCTGCGAGGTCACGGCGTAGTAAAGAGGTTTGATACCAACCCTGTCACGCGCCAGTAAAAGTTTTTGTTGCTTTTGGTCCCAAATGGCAAAAGCGAACATGCCACGTAAAGATTGGATGCCCGCTTCGCCGTATTCTTCGTAAAGATGCACTATCACTTCGGTGTCGGCTTTGGTGCGAAAAACGTGGCCCTTTTTGAGCAAGTCTTCGCGAAGTTCTTGATAGTTATAAATCTCTCCATTGAAAACTATCCAGACAGTTTCGTCCTCGTTGGAGAGCGGCTGGTGACCTCCTGCCAGATCAATGATCGAAAGGCGGCGAAACCCGAGGCCGACCTGACCGGAGAGGTAGTACCCATCGTCATCTGGACCACGATGCGCGATGGAGTCCGCCATCGCCTTTAGCAGCTGTTGCGAAACTCTGTTATCGCGGTCGAAATTTAATTTTCCGCAGATGCCACACATGGGATCCTCGCCACTTATCGCTGGACTGATGTCTTTAAAACAGCGCCGTCAAAGCCGTACGACCATTTCAGCACAGCCAACCATTTGGAAGTAGAGTCTTTAATTGTCTGCTTTCTTAAATCGTTTCCGGCAAAAGGCTTTGCGAGTGACAAAAGAACAACTCTTAAAAGGGCCGCAGTGCCCATCGTGGCGCGAAATAATGAGCCATATAACGAGCCTTGTCGCTTTACGCAGAACTTATGTACAGCTTTAAATCGCATGATAATCGACCAATTGTTTACATTCACACGATTGCTGCTCTGACCGCCGTGATGAATTACTCGGGCTTGTCCCACGAAATAATTGCGCAGCCCTAGCGCCCTGACCTTGAAACAAAGGTCTAAATCCTCGGCATACATGAAGTAATCCTCGGTGAACTTGCCTGCCCGCTCAAATACGTCGCGCCTGAGCAGCATGCAAGCTCCGGAAATAACATCCACGGGAACGGGATTTTTACTCTCGGAAAAGAGCGCACTAATGCTCCAGAAAGAACAACTAGGCCATCGTAAACGGAGATATTCGTAATCGAGCAACTGATTTGGGATGGTCGGAAACGTTTGTATACAGCTCGTCTGTACCGAAAAATCGGTGTTCAGTAATTTGCAACCAATCACGCCAGCATCGGGAATAGAAAGACACTGCTCCAGCATGATCTTGAAGGGGTTGTCGGTCACTTCTGTATCGGGGTTAAGAAATAAGAGATATTCCCCCGAGGACCTAGTAAAGCCCAGGTTATTCGCGCCCGCGAAACCCAGATTAATGTCACTTTTAATCACCAAAACATCCGGAAATTCCGCGTTGAGAGCTTCGATCCCCGGCTCCGGCGAGGCGTTATCCACGACTATGACCTCAAAGGACAAATCTCCAATGTGTCCATAAAGGCTAGCCAAACATTTCCGCAAATAGCCAAGCGAATTCCAATTCACGATGATGATGGATAATTTCACGTTCTTGGGAATTGGCGAGGCTGTCGGGCTGGAATCGGTTATTTCCAAATGCTGTCTCGGCCGGTAAGACGTGCTAACTGTTGCTTCCGAAGATATTTAATAGTTTTAGGTTCGTTCACTTGCGGTATGCGTTTTGTGTAGCCGGTGATGAAGCCATAGAGCAGCGCCGCTGATCCCACAAAGTAAGGTCTTTCCGCGAGCCTGCGAAGGCATTTCACTAACATAAATATTGGGTGATAGCCGCACACATAATTGGCACGCCCATTTTTCACTAGATTGGCCCATGTGCCGTCGGCTGCCCCAGTGTAGCGGTGATGCAGGAGATGCAGGTCCGGGAAGCTCCTGGTCGTCCATCCGAGCATGCTGGCTTTCACTTCATCCATGGTATCCCAGCCAGGTGCCGGCCAAAATCCGCCAATGGCATCCCAAGTTTCACGTTTATAAATTTTGGTTGCTCCGCGGACATGAAATGCGGGATTAGATTCAAATGATTTCTGGCCATTCTCGATGTAACACATGACGCCACCGCCAACGCCAAGACGAGGCTCAGAGTCAAAATATGCGAAACACTTTTCAAAATAATCCGCAGGGAAGGATAAATCCCCATCTAACTTGACGATGTATTCCCAATCGTTACTGCTCAGAAGGCGGTAGCCATCATTGAATGCGTCTACAACACCTCCGCCCGCTTTGCGAAAACCACGATTGGCGCGATGAATCGCGCGAATCCACGGGTACTTTGCCGAATAGTCGTCGATTATTTGGCCGGTATTATCCGTTGAGCCATCATTAACAATAATCCATTCTGCCGGTCGAACCGTCTGAGCCAAAATACTCTCGATTGTTTTTGCAACGTGCGCCTCTTCATCACGCACCGGAGTAATGATCACGTATCTTGTAGTACGCGCTGTGCTCGTCGCCTTGTTGCCAGACCCGGCGCTATCCAAATTGCCTAGAAGTTCCGGCTTAGAAGATTGCATTGCGCACGCGAACCTTTCAAAGGTTTCAAACCATGCTGTATATAACTATCTGTTTTGGCGCGACTGGACAGTTGGCAAACGATAAGCGGGCGAGGCTCGCAGTTGGGGTCGTTTGACTATTTGCGGCACTTCGACTTCAACTTTTTGCGTTGCCAGTATCGGGGCGGTAGCCGCCGCAATTATCGCGAGGAACGCGCACCAGTAGATTTTGACGTTGTCAAAGTAACTGATTCCAAAATAGCTTACGATATGCGCAAAAAGAGCGATTCCCAAGAACCACATGAACCATTCTTGCTTTGTATCCTTCTGGTTCTCCGCAATGTTCCTCGCGGCGCCGATGCGTGAGAAACTGCGTGAGATAATCAGAACGAAGCAGATAAATGTAAGTAACCCGCCGGTCTCTGCTTCGGCGACAAACTGGTTGCTGAGATCCCACATATCGAATCCCCATGTGCCCGATAGGTTTGTCCCTACTAGCCACCAATCACTGAAGTGTCGGATGCATTGGTCAATTAATTCGGCGCGATGATAGCCTGAATTCCCCGCAATCAAGTCCACGCGAGCAATCAAAAACCAAACCGGAGCCTTCATCACCATGTGTAACGCTATTAGGCTCAACGCTACTCCCCATCGGATCAGCCGCATCCTATTGCGAAGAGGCCAGAAAGCTAATCCGATGAACGCCGCTAAGTATGCGAAAAGCGGAGTGCTTGACGCGCACGAAATCATCATCAAGGTGGACCCTATGAAACCGAGAGCTGCCAAAACCCTGGCTTTTCGGGAATACCATAGCCAAAAGAACAGCGGCACCAACGTCACGCCAAAAGTACCAGCCAAGATCGGATGCGCGAACGGGCCTTGTGCGCGAATGGCGCCTTCGCGGACATCGGGTACGATTGGTACGCCACCTAGGTAGCCAAAAACGTTTTGGTCACGGAGTTTCTCGTTTAGCATCGCCAAGCCGCAAACGAACGCGACCACTGCGAAGATCTTCACGACTCGCACAATGTCGTCTTCGGTTTGGATCAGTATCCTTAGAACAATGTAGCCGCCCAGAACGTCCCAAATGAAGCCGCCTTGGTAAACGATCGCACCGGCTTCTCCTCGAAACACAATGATGAAAGCTATCGCCCGAAATATAACCCACAGGATGAAAACCGTATCGACAGGGTTCAATCCGCCGGCAAAACGACTTTTCGGTGAATTCGGATTGATAAATACCACGCGGGCCAGCGCAACAAGAATCAAAATACGCGGAACGAATAGATGAACGCCCGCGAAATAGATGTTTTGACTCCAAGGAGCCAAGAAAATCATTAGCAGCAGGGGAACGGGGATAAATTTGCGAGGAAGGACGATTATTAAGATGATCGATAAAATCATCGCGACCAATACGGCCGGGTGAATTAACGATGCATTTAGTCCGCCGCCATATGCAGGCAATTCCATGATTTACCTAAAAACCACCACCATCAGCTAGATTCCTACGTTTTGAAAATCGCGATCAAACTTCCGTGACGATTCCATAACGGATTCCAACATCTTTGCGCTCTTTTCCCAGGTGAAGGTACTTAGTCTGCGCTCGCCTGCTTCCGCGAGGGTTATGCGAAGGCTATCGTCATCCAATACCCGACACAAATTCTCCCCAAGGGCTTGGGCGTTCCTGGGCGTCGATAGCAATCCGGTGTGGCCGTGTTCGATGAAATCGGCGATACCGCCACTATCGGTAGCTACGACAGCACACCCGCAACAAGCCGCTTCTGCCGGCGGTAGCGCAAATCCTTCCGCCCAGCTCGGACTCACAAACACACTCGATTTATTGTAAATCTCGCGGACAATGAAGTCTTGTGGCGGGTCCCGATGGTAGCGAACCCATTTCGGAATCCAGTCTGCGTCACGTCCGGTGCCGAAGAATACGGCGTTCAAATCGGGATGTCGCTTTTTTGCAATCTCCAGAGCCTCTATTCCGTCTCTAGACCCTTTGAAAGGCACATGTGAAAACATCATCGCCACTTGCTTAGGCCGAGGTTGAACAGGCACCAGAATACGGTAACGGTCATGGTCCACTGCGTTTGGTATGTACTCTAAGTGGCCGGCTCCGAGTTCGGTTCCCAGCGATAACAGCCATTTAGAGACTACAATTTTGTTCAACGGAGACCGCCAAGTTTCATCAACCAAATTCTTGGGTGCCACTTTCGGGCCCAGCCAAGTTTCATAATGCTGGATGAGATAGAATTTCGTACCTTTTGAAGGAGAATAGTTCAGAACCGGCGCTACGGTATTCCAAGCCGTCGCAAAGATGGCGTCTCCATCCGGCA
>JGI12053J15887_10000280_pt1 | contig 19769 bp, 19 predicted proteins | sample MedBloCAOM1_O3_FD_15887 | JGI IMG/M metagenome (IMG submission 15887)
GCGCTCCGCCCGCCCCTCTTTTGGGATGGGTGCGAAGAGATAGAGATAAAGACAACCCGGGCGCAACATGCGCCGCGGGAACGAAGAACACTGCGCTGTTTGACATCGTGAGATACGAGAGATGCGTAGGCGGGCGCTGTGCGCCCGGGCCGTGCGAAATCGCGTGTCCCGGCCGAGCGAGCGCAGCGAGACCCGGGACATGAGGTCAGCGCCCGATTTCGCGCGCGTCGGCCGGCAGCCATTTGGCCAAACGAACCCAAGTTGCAAAAACGCAACACCGCTGGCGCCCGGTTAGGTCGCTTCGGTCTCGCGCAGCACATCGACCGCAATGCGATGGGCCTCGTTGGCGGCGGGGATGCCGCAGTACATCGCGACCAGGAGGAGGATGTCCTGAATCTGCTCGGCCGTGCAGCCGTTGGTGAGCGCGCCCTTGACGTGGACGCGCAGCTCGTTGGTGCGCCCGGCGCCCGCCATCATCGCGACCATGGCGAGCGATTTCGTCGCCCGCGGCAGCGCCGGCCGGCTCCACACGTCGCCGTAGGCGTAAGCGTTGATGATCTGTTGCAGCGGCTCGCCGAACGCGCCGAACGCTTTCATGCGCTTGTCGACGGCGTCATCGCCGAACATCTCTCGGCGAAGCTTCAGGCCTTTGTCGTAAAGGTCGCGCGTATCCATGCGTTTCTCTCCGCAGGTCGTTATCTCGGCGAGGCTCGGCCGCCTTCGGCCTGGACTAGGGTGGCGGATTTGACGTTCCTATCAGCATTGCCGCGAGTCATTCGTAGGAACGTCAAATCCAAAGCCACACTAGAATCATATAGTTGCTAGTGTCCCTTTGGTTCCGATGTTCGTACGAGCGCGTGCAAAGGGATACGAACGTCGGAACCGGGACACTAGCCTCCCGCATCGCTGCAGCCTAGCATGCGCAGAGTTGCGGGAGCCGGTCCCCACAAGACCAAGGAAAGGCGTTCATGACCTCCGCATCGTTCGACTTCGCGCCGGTGCTGGCAGCCGGACTGCCGGCGCCGGCGGTCAAGTGGACGGGATCTCCGAAATACAGCTTCGTCGGCGGCAACAACGACGCGGACCAGGTTCCGGTCGATCGCCTCATTGCGGCGGTGACGGCGGTGCTCGAACGCGAGGGCACGACGCTGGCGACCTACGGCCTCAACAGCGGCCCGCTCGGCTATCTCCCCTTGCGCGAGTTCCTCGTGGACAAGCTCAAGGAGACGGCGGGCATTGCCTGCAGAAGTGACGAGATCCTGATCACCTCGGGCTCGTTGCAGGCCATCGACCTGGTCAACGGATTGCTGCTGGCGCGGGGAGACACGGTTCTCATCGAGCAGGAAACCTACCAGGGCTCGTTGACGAGGCTGGCGCGGCTCGGCGTCAAAGCCGTGGGCATTCCGCTCGATGGCGAGGGAATGCGGATGGATGCGCTCGCGGCCGCGCTCGAGGAGCATCAGCGCCGCGGCGTTCGTCCCAAATACATCTACACCATCCCGACGGTGCAGAACCCGACCGGCACCATCATGGGAGAGCAGCGCCGTCTGGAGCTTCTGGCGTTGTCGGAACAATACGGCGTGCCGATCTTCGAGGACGACTGCTACGCCGACCTGATCTGGGACGGCCGCCGCCCGCCCGCGCTTTACGCCATGAGCAAGCGCGCCGGCGTCATCCACATCGGCTCGTTCTCCAAGTCGATCGCGCCGGCGCTGCGGGTCGGCTACATCGTGGCGCACTGGGAGATTCTCTCACGCATGCTGGCGCTCAAGACCGACGCCGGCTCGGGCGCGCTGGAGCAGATGGTGCTGGCCGAATTCTGCAAGAGCCATTTCAGCGATCACGTGCCGAAACTGACGCGCGGCCTGCGCGCCAAGCTCGAGACGCTGATGGACGCGCTCGCCGAGCAGTTCGGCACAGCAGCCGAGTTCGAGGACCCCAAGGGCGGCATCTTCTTGTGGGTCAAGCTGCCGGACGTCGTCGACACGCAAAAGCTGGCGCAGGCGTCGCTGGCGAGCGGCGTCGCCATCAATCCCGGACCGGAATGGTCGACCGACAAAGGCTACAGCCGGAGCCGGATGCGGCTCTGCTTTGCCAGTCCCTCCCACGACGGGATCCGCCAAGGCGTCGCCGCGCTCGCGGAAGTCTGCCGGCGCGAGTTCGGCGTCCCGGCGAGGATCGCCAATGTCGAGCGGCGCGTGCGGGCGTAACTCTGTGGGGTGGGCAATGGCGCGCGCACAGACGATGACAAGGAAAATCTTTGTCGCGCGCCGTGCCCACGCGCAAGGCGGCGCGCCTTACGGCCACGCTGCATCTCTCAGACGACTTTCGCCTGCCGCAACTCGGCGATCGCCTTAGCGTCCAGGCCCAGTTCGCCCGCAAGGATTTCATCGCTGTGCTGGCCGAGCGTCGGCGGCGCGCGCCGCAGCGAGCAGGCGGTGTCGGAAAACTTGAATGGAATGCCGAGCATCTTGAGGGCGCCGATGGTGGAATGCTCGACCGTCTCGATCATGTCGCGGGCGACGGTGTGCGGATCGTCGAGCGCGTCGGCCACCGAGTTGATCCGTCCGCAGGGAACGCCCACCGCCTTGAGCTTCTCGAGCCAGGCATCGGCGTCGCCGTGCGACAGCGCCTCGTTGATCAAGCCGTCGATCAGGTCGCGGTTCTCGACGCGGGCGCGGTTGCTGGTGAAGCGGGCATCCGTCGCCCATTCCGGATGGCCAAGCACCTCGGCGGCGCGGGTGAACTGGCGTTCGTTGCCGATCCCGATGGCGACCATGGCATCGGCGGTCCGATAGGTCGTGTAGGGGACGATGCTGGGATGGCCGTTGCCGAAGCGGCCGCCGTTGCGGCCCGCGGTCAAGTAGTTGGAGGCGACATTGATGAGCATCGCGAGCGAGGTCTCGTACAGCGAGAGCTCGACCTTCTGCCCCTTGCCGGTGCGATGGCGCGCGTTGAGCGCCGCGAGGATGGCGTTGCTTGCGAGCATCCCGGTGCACACGTCGACAATGGCGACGCCGTACTTGGTCGGGGCGCCGTCCGGCTCGCCGCAGATGCTCATCAGCCCGGATTCGGCCTGCAGGATGAAGTCGTAGCCGGGCAGCGCCGCCTTGGGTCCGGTCGATCCGTAGCCGGTGATCGAGCAGCGCACGAGGCGAGGCGCATGCTGCTCGAACCAAGCGTCGGTGAAGCCCCACTTCTCCAGCGTGCCGATTCTGAAATTGTCGATCAGGACGTCGGCCTTTTCGACCAAACCGGCAAGAACTTTTTGACCGGCGGGCACCGCCATGTTGAGCGTGAGCGAGCGCTTGTTGCGATTGATGCCGAGGAAATACGCGGCCTCGCCGGCAACGAAGGGCGGGCCCCAGCCGCGGGTGTCGTCGCCTTTGTCGGGAGGCTCGACCTTGATCACCTCGGCGCCCATGTCGCCGAGCATCATGGTGCAGAGCGGGCCCGCCAGAATGCGGGTCAGGTCGACCACTCGCATCCCGGCGAGCGGGCCATTGGCGGCGTCGGTCATGGATTGTTTCCCGGGTTATTTCCTGCGCATTGAGGGCGGCGCGTTGAGGTCCTGGGCGCAGCCCTCGAGATAGTCTTCGAGCGCGCGCTTGTTGCGCATGCGGAACTTCTGGAAGTCGGGTTTGCGTCCCGCGAGAAAGGCGTCCATGCCCTCGAGACTTTCCTCCGAACCCCAGACATGAGCGAGCAGCTCCATGCCGTGCTGCCACGATGCATAAAGGAGATCGGACTCGAAGTTCAGGCTTTTCTTGGTCATGCGCAGCGTCTGCGGGCTGTGGCCCTTGATGGTCTCGCACCACGTCAAGGTCTCTTTGAGGAGCTCGCTCTGCGGCACGCATTTGTTGATCAGGCCGATCTCTACCGCTTCCTTCGCGCCGAAGCGCCGGGCGCAGAAGATCATCTCGCGCGCGAGCCGCTCTCCGATGATGCGGGGTAAATATTGCGTCGCGCCCACGGTCGGGCAGGCGCCGACGCGGGCGCCGGTCTGGCCGAGCACCGCATTCTCCGAGGCGATGACCAGGTCGCACCACAAGGCGAGCTCGTGGCCGCCGCCCATGCACCAGCCGTTGACCATGGCGATGACCGGGATCGGCAGCCCGCGGATGGTCATCGCCAGACCCTGCATGCGGTCGTTCCACATGGCGCCATTGACGAAGGTGAGGCGCTTCATGGCGTAGAAGTCGCCGCCGGCGGAAAACGCCTTGTCGCCGGCGCCGGTCACGACCGCGCAGGCGATGGAGGGGTCCTCGCGGGTGGATTTCAGCGCGTCGATGAGCTCATCGAGCGTCTGCTCGCGAAACGCGTTGAGCACGCGCGGGCGGTTGATGGTCGCCCAGGCGACCTGATCCTTCACCTCGTAGAGAATATCGTTGTATTGCCGCCTGGTCGTGCTGCGTTTCTTCGCTGCGGGCTTTTTCGCCATCTCTCCTCACCGTCGTGCTCTTATCGGCGGGGGATCTCGCCCGAGCGCGCTTTCTGGCATCATAGGCGCGGCGCGTTGGTGCGGGCAAGTTCGCGTAGCGGCCGATCACGGTGAACGCAGGAGAAGAATGCAATGCAGGAGTTGATCGCACGCGGGGAGAAGATCGCGCGTCGCCTGAAGGATCGGGGCGAGACCATCGTCGTGGCGGAGTCCTCGACCGGCGGCCTCATTTCGGCGGCGCTGCTCGCGTTGCCCGGCGCGTCCGCCTACTTCCTGGGAGGCGCCGTCGTCTATACCCAGGTTGCACGCCGAGCCCTGCTGGACCTTCCGGATATCTCGGCGCTCGGCATGCGCGCCTCGACCGAGCCGTATGCACGGCTGCTGGCACAGACCGCGCGGCAACGTTTCTCGGCAAGCTGGGCCTTGGCGGAGAGCGGAGCCACCGGGCCGAGCGGCAATCGCTACGGCGATGCGGCCGGCCATAGCTGCATCGCCGTCGCCGGAGCGAGCGAACGCGCGATCACGCTTGAGACGGGCAGCGCTGACCGGGTCGCCAACATGCGCGCCTTCAGCGCCGCCGCACTCGACCTGCTGCTGGACGTTCTGGCCGGCAAAGCCGCGACGGCGTCCTGATGGAACGACGGTGCGTCAAACCGCCGGTAATGTGACGGCGAAGCAGCTGCCGCGCTCAGAGTCGTAGACGACATCCCCGCCATGTCGGCGGGGGATCTGCTTCACGAGCGCCAGGCCCAGCCCACTTCCCTTCGGGCCGGATCGGCCTGGAATGCGGTAGAACATGGAAAACAGCCGTTCGCGCGCACTCTCGGCGATGACCGGTCCATGATCGCAGACGCGCAGGACAGCCAGATCATTCTGTCGGTCGACGGTTACTTCGATGGGTGGCTGGCCATGAAGCTGGGCATTTTCGACGAGGTTGCGGATCATTCGGCGCAGCAGCGCCGGGTCTCCGTGGACGGTCACTGGCCGTGCTTCCATGGTGCAATCGTCGTAGCGCGCGCATTCCTCGGCGGCGAGGGCGGCCAGGTCGATGTTCTCACGAACGTCCAGTTGTTCGGTCGAATCGAGGCGGCTGACCAGAAGGATCTCATCGACGAGCTGGTCGAGTTCGGCGATGTCCTTCTCGAGCTCCGCTTTACGTTCCGAAGAACCGCCGGCGAGCTCGAGACCGAGCCTGATGCGCGTCAGCGGCGTCCGCAACTCATGCGACGCATTGGCGAGCAGCATCTTGTGCGCGTCGACCAGGCTCTCGATGCGAGCGGCGGCCTGGTTGAAGCTTTGGGCGAGCCGCGCGACTTCGTCGCGACCTTCGACCTTGACCCGCGCGCGCAGGTCGCCGGCCCCGAGGGACTCGACGCCGTGCTGCAGCCGTTCGAGCCGTCCGGTGAGTCGTCTCACCACGGGACCGGCGCCGAGCGCGACCACGAGCGCGATGGCCCCGAGGAATGCCGCGAGCATGAGCGCGCCCGGGCGTGGCCGCGACGGGATGCGTGCCACCAGCCGCCGACCGTCGGGAAGCGGGATCGCGACCGCCGGTCCGCCCGGCGATCGCACCCAGCCGCCGGTTTGGCCGCTGCGACCAGGAGCCGGAAGCCGACGTCCCGCCGATGCCAAACGCTCGTTGCTGCGGCTGAACAGCGCCAGGTCAGTGCCGATGCGCTCGGCCAGCCGCTCGATCGCCTGCTGCTGAGCCTGCGGAGAGGCATCCGCCGGCGGGACAAGCTCGGCGATGATTTCGCCGGCAACCTCGAACTGCTGCCCGAATGGAGGAAACGACGTGCTGAAATGCCAGAGGAGACCTGCCGTGATGACGACAAGAACCAGGCTCGCCACGATGGTGAAGTAGACTTGAAGGTAAAGCCGTCTCATCCAAGTCTGCCCTCTCGGCGGAGGCGCCGCAAAATGCCAGCGCCCTCATTCCTGGGCCTTGGCGAAAACGTAGCCCATGCCACGGACGGTGATGACGCGCCGCGGCTTTTTTGGATCGTCCTCGATCGCGGCACGAATGCGCGACACATGCACGTCGATCGACCGGTCGAACGCTTCCATCTGTTCGCCCTTGATCAGGTCCATCAGCGCGTCACGGGACATGACGCGGCCTGCGTGTTCGGCGAGCGCCAACAGTAAAGCGAATTGATAACCGGTGAGCGGACGCGGCGTGCCGTCAAGGCGCACCTCGCGTGATCCTCTATCGATCTCGATGCGGCCATAGCGTAGCACGTCGGGTCTGGGCCCGGCCTGGCGACGGCGCAGGATCGCGCGCAGCCGAGCCAATAGTTCGCGTGGCTCGAATGGTTTCGGCAGATAATCATCCGCTCCCATTTCGAGCCCGACGACGCGATCCATCGGGTCGCCGCGGGCGGTCAGCATCAGGATGGGGCTGTCGGACCGTGCGCGGATCAGGCGACAGATGTCCAAGCCGTCAGCGTCCGGCAGCATGAGATCGAGGATGACGGCATCTACCTGCTCTCGCCCATGCAGCGCCAGGCCGCGGGTCCCGTTCTCGGCATGAACGACGTGAAAGCCCGCCTTGCCGAGGTACTCGCCGACCATCTCGGCAAGACGGGAATCATCTTCGATCAGAAGGACACGTTCGCCCACGATGATCCATCAATCCGGTGTCCATCAACCACGATGCCAGGGCATCCATGGACCGCGGCGCGCCATCCAGTCCGCAACTTTGCGGCGCTGCTCGGGGTTCAGCACATCGGCGGCATCGGCCAGCGCCTGCGCAATGCGTTTGCTCGCGGTTTCCGCGAGCCCTATCTGCTCGGTGCGCAGGCGCTCGATTGCAGTACGATCGATGGTGGACGCGGTCAAGAGCGTGATCGCCTGAGCGCGTGCGCCCTGCGCCTTCTCCTTTAGCGGCCGCAGATCGGCGACGGCGGCCTTGGCGATGTTCGCCAGCTTGACCTGTTGGTCCTGGGTTGCGTCGAGCTCGATCGCCATGTGTTTGGTCATGCGGTCGATCCGGTCGTCGATCTGCGCCGGGGTGAGCGGGCCACCGAACATGCCGCCGCTGTGCCAGCTGATCCGATGCCAGCTGGCGCCTTGGCCGAACGCGCTCGACAGCATGCTTCCGCCGAGGCCGGCCAAGACCGCCACCGCGAGCAAGGCGATCAAGAACGTGCCTCGTCGACCGTTTCTTTGGCGCGGGGACGCGGTCTGGTCCGGGTTCGGCGGCTTGGTATCGCTTTGGTCAACCATCGTGAGCTCCTCTGGCCGGTATGCCTGGGAGCGGCAAGTTAGGGGACGGTGTTTGCTCGTCCGTGTGGACTACGTAAAGTTTTGTAAAGTGTGGACCGCCAAGGGTTATCGCGACTCGATAGGCCGCCGCGGACGTCGGTGAGGGCTGAGGCTGGCCCCAGCAACCCGATCAGGCTTGCGCGGGTGCGCTCAGCGCTTGCCCAGCCGCGCCACCGCGTAATCCACGTATTGATAGTCGATGACCTTGCTGAGGTCGGCGCGTCCCTGCTGCAGGCCGAGCTTGAGGAACCAGTCCTGATCGGCTTCGAGGCTCTTGATCTCCATTCGTCCGTTGGGATCGAAGCCGGTGGGCGCCATCTTGGCAAGCAGGGCGAGATCCTTGACCGCGGTGTACTTGGCCAGGATCGCGTTGATGCCGTCGCGGTCGGTCCCGTTGATGACGGAGTCGAGATAGGCGCGCGTTCCTTTGAGATATGCCGCCATCCATCACTTGGCGGCCTCCGGCTGCTCCTGGGCGAATTTCTGGGAATAGATGATCACTCCGTTCTGGCCGGTGAACGGGAGGAAATCCTCCATCCCCTTCCAGCGGACGCCGACATTGCGGGCGGTCGCGAAGGTTATGAACGGCTCCAGCAGCGTGGCGCCGTCGATCGCCTTGTTGCCGAGCGCGGCAACCATTTCGGGCAAGCCGAGCTCGATCAGCTCGACCTCGTTGGGCTCGATCCCGCCGAGCTCAAGTGCCTTTCCGAGCTGGGTGGTGCTGGAAACGCCTTTGCCCATGACGGCGAACTTGCGGCCCTTCAGGTCCTTGAAGTCTCGGATGGTGCCCGCGAGGTCGCTGCGAATGACGATGGCGGCAAAGCCGAATCCCTGGGCGACCTGGCCCTTGTCGGCGACAAGCTTCATGACGATGCCGCGCGCGAACGCGTTGAACAGAGCGGGTGTCACCGCTGAGCCGCTGACCTGCACCTCGCCGGTTGCGATCGCGGGCAGAATCTGCGGCGCGGCCTTGAAGCCGACGATCTCGACGTCGAGCCNCTCGTCCTTGAAGTATCCCTTCTCCTGCGCAATGAAGATCCCGGCATCGGACACCGCGCCGATGGCGCCGACCTTGAGCGCCACACGCGGATTGAGGGGCGCGGTCTGCGCCGACGCGGCCGGGGCTGCGATCGAGAGCGCAGCCGACAGGCCCACGACGAACGCGGTGGAGGCGAAACGAAAACCCATACAACTCTCCTTGGTGTGCCGTCGTTGCGGCCGGCAAGTGCGATCTTGCCCTGTTGTTGGATCCTTGCCGTGGGTGCAGCTCTAGCCTGTCGCCGATTCCGCGGCCGGAAGCGCGACCTTGCTCTCATAGTACGTCCACAGCAACTTGAAGAGGCGCGGATTGTACGTGCTCTCGGAGCAGTCGCGGGCTTCGTCGGCGGACAGCGCGATCGCCCCGCCCATGATCTCGGCCTCCAGTTGCTTGGAGGCGTTCTCTTCCAGAAAGGTGCAGCCGAAGAAGGCGGCTTCCGCGCTCTCGCCGACCACGACGCTGCCGTGGCCGCGCATCTGGACGGCGATCTTGTCGCCGAGCGCGCGCGAGAGATCGGTCGCCTGCGCGTCGTTGACCACGAGCCGCGGATTGTTCCAGGTCGGCACGCCGCCGTGCAGGAACGAGCCGTGCAGGAACACCGGCACCACGTCGTGACCGGAGATGCCGAGGACGGTCGCGTGCCGGGCATGAAGATGCGCGATGCACATGCATTCCGGGCGATCGCGGTGAATGCGGGTATGGATCCGCCATTCCAGCGGAATAAGACCGCCGGGATGATGAACGATGTTGCCGTCGATATCGAACACGAAGATTTCGTCCGGCTGCACCGTCGCCTTGTCGGTGCCGCCCCCGGGGCTGAGCAAGACGCGGTTGGTGCCGGGCACGCGCACGGAGACGTGTCCGAACATTCCGATCGTGCCCTGGTGATTGAGCATCCGCGTCAAGGTTGCCGTCTTGCGCCGCAATGTTGTCTCGTCGTCCATGAACACCTCATCCACTCTAGAAATCGGACAGCCCGAAAATCCCGTCCGGGACATCGGCTTCCATCAAACGCTTTCCGATCAGATCCCGCAGCGTTTCGGAGGTGCCGCCGCCGAGGCTGCCGTAACGCGCCCCGCGATAGAGCCGCGACACCAGATACTCGTCGGTGAAGCCATAACCGCCAAAGACCTGCAAGGCGTCGCTGGTGACGCGCACCGACATCTCGTTGCAATAGACTTTGGCCGTTGCCGCAAGCAGCGGATCGGGAAAGGGGTCGGCAGTGGCGCAGGCGCGATAGAGCAGTCCGCGGCCGGCTTCGATTTCGTGGTACATGGTCGCGAGCTTCCACCGCATGCCCTGGAATTCCCCGATCGGCCGGCCGAAAGCCACGCGCTCGCGGGCATAGCGCAGCGCCTCGTCGAATGCGCCTTCGGCAAGCCCGAGCGAGATCGAAGGATTGAGGCAGCGCTGAGTGTTGAACGCCGACAGAAGTTTCTTGAAGCCGCCTTCGCTGAGCAGCAGGTTCTCCGCCGGCAATTCGCAATCCTCGAACCGCACCTCCTGCAGGTACTCGCCGCCCATGGTGTGGTATTTGCCGGCGAGGACGAGGCCGGGCGTGCCCTTCTCGACCAGGACGCAGCCTATGCCGTCGCGTCCGGGCTGGCCGTTGACCCGCGTGAACACGACGAAGGCGCCCGCTTCCTCGGCGCGGCTGACCAGGGTCTTCACGCCCTTGAGACGCAGCGTATCGCCCCGCACGGTCGTGTTGGTCGTGTAGCTCGCAACGTCGGTGCCGGCCTGCGGCTCGGTCATGCAGATGGCGAGGATACAGTCGCCCGTGCAAACCGACGGCAGCAGGCGCCGCTTGATGGTTTCGGGTGCGTAGGTCGCGATGATGCGGGTCTGGACGCCGACTTCGCCCAGCACCGCCATCGCCGTGATGTAACAGCCCTTCGCGATCTCCTCGAGCACCAGCGCGGTGTCGAAGACGCCGAACTCGGCACCGCCATAGGCCTGTGGCACTGCCATGCCGAGCACTCCGACTTTCGCCAGGCTGGCGATGTTCTCCCAAGGAAACGCGCCGCTCATGTATTGCAGGCCGCGGGGCTTGAACTCGCTCTGGGTTAGGTCGCGCACGGTCGCGATGATGCGTCGCTGCTCGTCGGTGAGCTTGAACCGGAACGAGTCGTCCGCGCTCATGATCGCTTCATCGGTCTGTCACAGCCGGGCCAGTGGCCCGATCCGCTTGTCACAGCAGGCAGGCCTTGAGGAAGGCGACGAGTTGCGGAGAGGCGATCACGGTCGCCGCCGGGTTGGCGACTGGCTCCTTGCGATGCATGAAGCCGTGCTCGGCATCGGGATAGTATTGCCAAATGGTAGGCGCGGCACGCTTGTTCAGCGTCTCTTTGAGCGCTGCATAGGTCTCCACGCTGGCGACGTGATCGTGGCCGGGCTGGACGATATGCACGGGGCACCGGATGTCTGCAGCAAGCGCGACCGCGTCCTGCTCCTGGTTGGGAAGACGCGGGCTTTCGATCGACGGGTAGGCGGCGGCGCAGGCTTTGATCCGCGTGTCCCGCGCGGCGGTCATGAGCACATAGCGCCCACCAAGACAGAAGCCGAGCACGCCGACCGACGTGAGCTTCAGGTCGTCCAGCATGTGGTCGATCCACTTCTTGACCGCTGCCTGCATCCCGGCGTCGGAGAGCTTGCGTGCGCGCGACTTCGATTCTTCGTAATCCGTCGTCAGCGGCAGACCTTCATAGAGATCCCACACCGCGGCGGCGAGGCCGGCGCGGGCGAGCGTCTCGGCATAGCCGCGGACGAACGCGTTGACGCCGAAGATCGTCTGCAGGATGACGACGCCGCCCTTGGTGGGCGTGTCCGGTTGCGCGAGAAAGCCGGCAAGGCCGGACTGCTTGATATCTTGAGATCTGGGCGACACGGTCACTCCCCTTGCGTTTAGCTGTTCAACTGACGGCGCTATTCGGCCGCCACGGACTTTCCGAGCGCGGCGTTGACGGCAGGCATGACCCTTTCCGCCATCAGCTCCATGGACTTGCGGCCGAGCTGCGGATCGGCCCAGTCTTTGCCGCAGTATAAAAGCGTACCGAAGTCGCCGATCTGCTCGTGCAGCTCCAGGATGCGATCGACGACGCGGTTCACGCTCCCGCGGATCACGATATTGTCGAAGATGTAGTCGAAGGTGATGTCCTCGTCGGGCATTTCGGGATGCGACTTGAAGGCGATCATGCGTCGCGCCTTCTTCAGCTTCGCCGTGAGCTGGCTCATATAGAAACGATACGGGCTATCGGGATCGTCGCCGCCATAGGCTCTCGCCACCTTGTCGTCCTCGGCAACGAAGATCGAACGGGCCACCCGCCAGTTGGCGCGATCGGGCTTGTGCCCGCCCTCGACGCACCCTTTGGCGTAGTTGGCCCATTGGCTCTTCAGACAATTGAGATGCAGGAAGTGGGAGGAGATCGGCCACCACCCGCGCCGCCCGAGCGCAATGAGGCCCTTGGAGTCCGGATCGGTTGCCGTGCCGGCAATCGGCGGATGGGGTTTCTGATAGGGCTTGACCACATCGCCGATGCCGACCTCGGGCCAGAGCGTCTTCACCGTCGAAATGGTCCAGTATTTCCCCTTGAGGTCGATCGGCGCCGTGCCTGCCCAGAGGGCGAGTATATGGTCGATAGCTTCCGCGAACATGTCGTTGCGGTCGGCCTCCAGCAGTCCAAGCGCCTCGGCATCCGAGCGCAGAACGCCCGCGCCGATGCCTAAGATGAACCGCCCTTCGAACAGGTTGTCGAGCATTGCCGCATTCGAGGCCACCACGACCGGATGGGTGTGCGGCAGATTGACGACGGCGGTGCCGACTTTGATCTGAGAGGTCACGCCGAGCAGCGTGGCGATGAACATCATGCTGTTGGGAATATTCTCGGCGGCGTCGGTGAGGTGCTCGCCGCAATAGCCTTCGCTGTATCCGAGCCGGTCGGCGAGAATAAAGGCTTCACGATCCTCCTTGAGCGTCTCGACGTAGCTTCTCGCCGGCGGATGGACCGGCATCGTGAAATATCCGAGTTTCATGCGTTTCTCCGCGGCGCCGAGAATGGTCGCCGCGCATTCTTGTCTTGTGGCGGTTCTCGCACAAGAGCCTGTCCGCCTCGGCGGCGGCATTCCTTTGCGTTCGGCCATCGAAGGAAGAGCAAGAGCAATTTTGGCGTGTGGCGATCGGGACAAATGAGACGTGCTAGCCTGCCGCGAAGCAGGGGAGTTGTTGATGGCACCGCGAAACGGACAAGAATTCATCGAAGGCCTGCGCCGGGCGCCGAGAGAGGTTTGGATCTCCGGCCGACGCGTCGGCGACATCACAACCGATCCGGCCTTTCGACGGCCCATTCAATCGATTGCGCAACTGTACGACCTTCAGTCGCAGCCGGAGCACCGCGAGATCATGACCTATGCCGGCGACGGCGGGCCGGTCGGAACCTCGTTCATGATCCCGTGCACCCACGCCGACCTCGTCAAGCGTCGCGAGTCCATGAAAGTGTGGGCCGATGCCACCTTCGGCATGGTCGGGCGCTCGCCCGATTATCTCAACACGGTGCTGATGACCTGGGCCGAGGGCTCTGACTTCTTCGGACAGCCCGGCGAGCAATTCGCGCATAACGTCAGGAATTATTATGACTATTGTCGCGACCGCGATCTGTTCCTCACCCATGCCATCGTCAATCCGCAGAGCGACCGCTCGAAAGGTTCGCATCAGCAGGACAATGCCTTTGTTCACCTCGGCGTCGTCGAAGAAAAGTCTGAAGGTCTGATCGTGCGCGGCGCCAAAATGCTGGCGACTCACGGACCCACGGCCGACGAGCTTTTGGTTTACCCGCTCCCCGGCATTCGCGAGGGCGAGGATCGTTACGTCCTGGCCTTCGGCATTCCCACCTCGACGCCGGGTCTTCGCTTCATTTGCCGCGAGCCGTTTGACACCGGTACCCAGTCGCAATGGGATCATCCGCTTGGGGCGCGTTTCGAAGAGCCCGACGCGGTCTGCGTGTTCGACGACGTGCTGATCCCGTGGGACCGGGTTTTTCTCTATAACGACGTCAAGATGGGCAACGCGCTGTTCGCGCAGGCGAGCATCCGCAACCATACCGCAATCCGTGGCCTGGCCAAATGTCAATTGGTGACCGGCATTGCCATTGCGATGACACGAACCGTCAAGAGCGACGTGTTCCTGCACGTGCAGGAGCAACTCGGAGAGCTCTTGGGCTATCTGCAGCTCATCGAAGGTGCGATCCTGATGGCGGAGCGCAACGCGGAGCCGACCGGCCGCGGCGCGCTACGCCCCGCATATGCGCCGCTGCAGGCGCTTCGCTACCATTTGCCGCGGATGTACGAACGCATGGTGCAGGTCACGCAGGTCTTGGGCGCCGGGGGCCTGTTGATCAATCCAATGGAAGCCGATCTTCGGTCCGAGATCGGGCCCGACATAGCGCGCTACTATCGGGGCGCCGGCGTCGACGCAGAGAAGCGCATCCAGCTCTACAAGCTCGCCTGGGACGCCACCGGCACACAATTCGGCCAACGCATGCTGCAATACGAGCGCTACTATGCAGGCGATCCGGTGCGGGTGGGAGCCTCGTATTATCTCGATCACAATGTGGAGCCACTCCTGGCGCAGGTCGAACACGCGCTCAACGCTCATTCATAAGGCGAGCAGCCAATCTCATAACGCTGTTCATCTCCCGGGGGATGACCGCAAAGAGGACATTGCCCTTAATGGCCGCGGGCGGTGCCAGAGGGCCGATCGTCATCGCCGCGGCCGCATTGACCTTACCGACCGGTCGGCCCCCAAGGCGCCGGCCTTGAATAATTGACCAGATTGGCCAGTTTGGACTATGTCAGCGGTAGGCATGCACCGAGCGGCATTTGTTACCTTTGCAGCGTTTTTGGCTTTGGCGGCGCCCAGCACCGCTGAAGCAAAGCGCGTTGCGCTCGTGGTGGGCATTAATATCTATGACAATCTTGCCCCCGGCCAGCAATTGCAGAAGGCACGGAACGACGCACGCGCGGTGGCAGCCACCTTCAAGGAAACCGGGTTCCAGGTGATTCTGGCGGAGGACGCCGGACGGGTCGCCTTCTTACGGGCGTGGCAGCGATTCCTCGATACCGTCGCACCCGGCGACGTGACGGCCCTGTATTTTTCCGGGCATGGCGTCGAGATCAATGGTTCCAACTACTTGCTGGTCCGCGACATCCCGGAGGTCGCGGATGGCGAAGAGGTTTTGAAGAATTCCGGCGTTCGGCTCCAAGCCCTGATGGAACGGCTAAAGGAGCAGAAACCTCAGGTGTCGATTTTCATCATCGATGCCTGCCGCAACAGTCCCTACGCCAACCAGGGCGGCAAACGCGGGGTTGTTGCTTCCGCACGCGGGCTAAGACCAGAAGAGCCCCCCAAGGGAACTTTGATCATGATGTCGGCCGGGGCAGGTCAGGAGGCGTTGGATTCGCTTTCGCCCACCGATACCAATCCGAACTCGGTCTACACCCGGACCCTGTTGCCCCTACTCAGAGAGCCAGGTCTTGAAATCACGGATTTGGCCAAGCGCCTGCGTGGGAACGTCGAGGCGCTTGCGTTGACCGTTCGGCACGAACAGCGACCGGCCTTTTATCATGAGCTGTCGGGAGACTTCTTTCTGGCGGCGAAAACCGAGGCCGCGGCGGTCGTAGCCGCGAGCGCGCCCGGCACGAGCGAAGCCTCGGCCGCGTGGGGGGCAACCAAGGACACGACCAGCCCGGCCGTTCTCGAGGCGTTCATCAAGCAATTCGGCGCCACAGTTTATGCCGCCATGGCGCGCGCGCGGCTGGACGAATTGAAGAGGACACAGGTAGCGACCGTCATTCCCCCCTCTGCCCCACCGAAAGCGACGGCGCCTGGGATTTCGGTCGCGCCTGGCTCGACACCCACGGACGCCAGGCCTCCGTCGGGCGCTGCCCCCGCCCTGGCGGTTCCGAAGCCTGAGAGTAGAGGCGCGCCGTCTGTCTACGAAGCCGCGCAGGAATGGGCGAAGACGCGAGAGACGACAAATCCGACCGTTCTGGAAGCTTTCCTCGGTCAGTACGGCGACACCATCTATGGTCCCATGGCGCGCGACCGGCTGCGCGACCTGAAAAATACGCAAGTCGCGGTCGTCGTCCCGCCGGCATCAGCGTCGAAGGCACCGAACGCGACCGCTCCTGCGGTCGTCGCCCCGCCCGCACTGATACCGGGCCCGCCCACGGCGACGCCGGCGGTCGGGGTTTTCCCAGCCTCGCGGTCCTCGACGCCGCTGACCGCGGCCGAGGAGCTTGCGCTGAAGCCCCGGGACGGTTTCACCGAGTGCACCCATTGCCCCGAGATGGTGGTCGTACCGGCAGGCGGGTACACGATGGGATCGCCCGCCGGAGAAGAAGGGCGCGCAGCCGCTGAAGGGCCGCAAAACGCGGTGACGTTCGCGAAGGCCTTTGCGGTCGGCAAGTATGCCGTGACCTTCGAGGAGTGGGAGGCCTGCGTCGTCGGCGGCGGGTGCAATAGCTACCGGCCCGGCGGTGGCGAGGGCCGGCCGAGTGGCCGGTACCCGGTTGTCAACGTTTCGTGGGATGACGCCGAGGCCTATGTGGCGTGGCTCGCCAAGTCGACCGGCAAGGCGTATCGGCTGCTTTCAGAGGCGGAACGCGAATATGTGACACGCGCGGGCACGACGACGCCGTTCTGGTGGGGTCCCTCGATTTCGACCGAGCAAGCCAATTATGACGGCAGCGTCACCTATGGCGGCGGCAAAAGAGGCGAGTACCGACAAAAATCCCTGCCCGTGGACTCGTTCGCCCCGAACTCCTTCGGGCTCCATCAAGTGCATGGCAACGTCAACGAATGGGTGGCCGACTGCTGGCGCAACACCTATCAAGAGACGACGATCGGGGCAGCGGCGGGGACCACGGAAGGTTGCGGTCGTCGCGTCCTGCGTGGCGGATCCTGGTACGACGGTCCGCAACTGCTCCGGGCGGCTGCCCGCCTCGGATTCTATCCCGGCCACCGCTCCAACAAGATCGGGTTCCGGGTCGCCCGGTCGCTCTGAAGCTCAGATCCCGAGAGCTCCCGCTTTCGCGGCCGCGTAGCGCTCGCCCACTGCTTTCCAATTGACGACGTTCCACCACGCCTTGAGGTAGTCGGAACGGCGGTTCTGGTAGTTGAGATAGTAGGCGTGCTCCCAGACATCATTGCCCATGATCGCGCGTCGACCGTCCATGAGCGGCGTGTCCTGGTTCGGCTTGGTCACGATCGCGAGCGCGCCGTCGCCATCGGCCGTCAGAAACACCCAGCCTGAGCCGAAAACGCCCGCGCCCGCGGCATTGAAACGGTCCTGCAGCTTGGCGAGCCCGCCGAAGTCGCGGTCGATTGCGCTCCTCAAGTCGCTATCGGGCGCCCCGCCGTCCTTGCCCATGATCTGCCAGAACATGGTGTGGTTGGCGTGACTGCCGCCATTGTTACGTACGGCGGTTCGTATGTCCTCAGGCAGCTCCGCAAGTTTGAACAGCATCTGCTCGATCCGCATCTGCGCCACCTGGCCGTGGTCCTTCAACGCGGCGTTTAGGGCGGCCACCGCGGCCCCGTGATGCCGGTCATGATGGAATTCCATGGTCCGCGCGTCTATGTGCGGTTCGAGAGCGTTGTTGGGGTATGCCAGCGGAGGCAGCTGGAACGGGCCCGATTGAGATGTCTGCGCGTAGCAGCCGGACAGAACGATATTGGCCGAGACGGCGACTGCTGCACCCGTGACAAACGAACGGCGGCAAAGGGTCGGCACTAACGGCCTCCTTTTGAATTGTGTCGTTCCGATTGAAAGACGGCACTCATGCCGGCGGCACCTGCACCGCCGGCATGTACCTAGTGGGTCAGCACCCGGAATTCGATGCGGCGGTTCTTGGCCCGATTGGTCTCGGTATCATTCGGCACGATCGGCCGCGAGTCGCCGTAGCCGGCCGCTTCGACGCGGGTGGCAGCGACGCCCCGTTGCGATAGGAAGCCGAGGACCGAGCGCGCGCGCTGTTCGGAAAGCTGCCTGTTGTTCTCTTTTCCGCCAATCGAGTCGGTATGACCAGTGACCTCGATCTTGACCGCCGGGCAACGGTTGGCGATCTCGGCAACGCTTTGCAAAATGGGGCCACTTTCCTTGTCGAGCTCGGCGCTTCCGGTCTTGAAGTAGATGGCGCCAGCGGTCGAGATTACGCTGAACCTGGTCTCGCAAGCTTCCGCTGAAATCGTGCTGGTCTCCGCTTCCGTCTTGCGCTTCACGGCTTCATCGCGGGCCGCCTGAAGCTCGGGGAGCTTGTCTCCGGTCTCGAACAAGAGATCGAAGGTGAAGGTCGCGCCGGTCGCAATGATCGTCCCGCCCACAGCCTCCGAGAGTTTGGCGATACCAGGCCCAAACCCAAAGGAGTCGGCCGTAATGACGATCGGCTTGGCCGTGGCGACTGAGACCGATTTGTCGCTGAGCCGTGTAACCGTGACCGGCGTTTCGATCTCCTGGGAGAGGCCGTGCAGAGCGAGCTTGAACTTGAGCGGATAGGTGATCCGTGTCGTCGTCCGCAGCGCTTGCAAGGATGCCATGTTGAGCTTGGCGGTCACGTCGGCGGTTGGAAATTTGTAGGTTTCAAACAACAGGAAGCGCATGCGCACGTCGCGCACATCGACGCCGGAAGCGACCGAGGTCAGGTCGATCTTGACGGTCGCGTCGCCGCTATCAGTGATGCTGCCGTCGAGGCCGGTGAACTGGTGGACCTCGAAGATCGAATTCGCCTTGACGGTCTGCATCTGAAAGCGTGATGCGCCGGCATTGAGCAGCCACTCCTGGGCATGGGCGCTGCCGAGACACCCTGCTGTCACCGCGATCAACACAATCGCGCGGTTCATGAATGCCTTCCGCATGGCAACTCCCTTCATTGGCAGCCAGTCTTCGCCCACTGCATGATTGCGATCTTTTCGGGGCCGCCGTAAGGATGCGACCCGCGGAGCGCGCTTCTTGGATTCTTGACGTAGGTCGCTCCTTGTTCGCATAGGCTCATGCGATCCCACTTGTGACAAGCACTGCATGGTTTCTTCCAGGTGGCTTCGTCGAGACCCTCGAACGGCGGGAACAGCGGAACGCCTTGCACCAGTTGCTCGAGCGAGCGACCATTCACCGGGAAGGGACCGGACGTCAGCGGCTCGGTGAAACGCACGACTTCCTCGGGGGAGGCGGCCGCGGCAGCAGGAGGCTGAGCCGCAGTAGCAGGCGGCTGAGCCGTAGCAGCGGGAGGCGGGGGAGCCGCGGCAGGCGGGGGAGCCGGTGTACCGCGTAGCGCGGCGACCTCTGCCGCCGAGAGCGATTGCAACAATGCCAGATTTGCCCATCCTGCGACCGGTTTGCGCTGATCGGGCTTCAACAGCTTGTGATCGACGAAGCCCCAGATGCGCTCGCCCACCTTCTGCTCGCGGGTCACACAAACAAGGTCCGCGTTGTCGAGCATGTCGATGTAAACGGCGTCTCCGCGCGGCTCTTTGCTGATGTTGAGGGTGCTCGACCGGACCTTATAGAGCTGACACGGCGCCTCCTGGGCGGCCGCACACTGGGTCCAGACCACGGCGGCAACACACAAGACCACTTGCTGCATCCGCCGCCGAATCATCCCTGGTTCGTCCCTCGCTCCGAGTTCCATTCGCACGTCGCGCATACGTATTTTCGAGCATACCTATTTGCGCATGTCCAGTTTTCGACCATACGTATTTGCACACGTCTAGCATATGGAAAAACCCGCAGGCCAACAAGCGACGCGCCGAAAGTTAATGAAGAGCATGTCAGCGGCCACCAAGCCGGAACATTGCTCCCGCCGCGGAATTTTGCCAGCATCAATTTCTTCTCGAGCGCGCTTCGAGTGCCGTTATCTCGACGAAACCGGATCAACTGACGAGGCGAGCGATGTCGGAAACNTGGGGCGAAGCGGCGGCAAGCCACCAACGGATCATGACTCCGCTCGCAATCGTGATTGTCGTACTGCTATTGG
>JGI12053J15887_10000281_pt1 | contig 19761 bp, 18 predicted proteins | sample MedBloCAOM1_O3_FD_15887 | JGI IMG/M metagenome (IMG submission 15887)
CCAATAACAGCGAGGAGGTTTTCACGCTCTCGCGACCAGGCAACGTGGTCAAGTTGCCGGTCACGATCAACGGAGTGCGGGGCAATTTCGTTCTGGACACCGGCGCAACATTCGTGTCGCTGAAGGCCACGTTCGCGGAAAAGGCCAAGGTGCAAATCGAACAAGATAGCGCCGTTCGACTGCACACGGCGAACGGGATCACCGAGGGCAAGCGGGGACGAGCCGCAACAATCCAGTTACGCTCGCTTCAGGCCAATGATGTCCCTGTCGTCGTCCAGCCTGATGGCCAGGGCACCTTTGGTGAGGGCGTCGACGGGTTGCTGGGAATGAGCTTTCTGTCGCGCTTCAAAGTTACAATCGATGCGCAGGCGGTCAAAATCTCCAATCGCAAAGACAAGTAAGTTGAAATTGAGAAAGGCCGCTCCAGGCGCGCCTTCGATTAATGCTGCCCATTGACGCCGCGCGCCCGACACGGTCGCGCGGCCCGGACGAGCCTGCGATCGGAATAAAACGGATCGAGGCGGTCCCGCTTTGCACGTCCATACTATTGAGCCTCGTCAACAGGTCCTTACGCGGCCTTCTCTGCCGGCGAAAATCCGTAGAGCGCGCACGCATTGTCGACGAGGATTCGATCTCTCGTCGCGCCGTCCGGCACCCATTCCGCCAGCAGATCGAGCAGATCTCCGTCGTTGGGCATCTCGCGGCCGTCGAGGTTCACATGCGGCCAGTCGGTGCCCCAAACGAGACGTTCGGGGGCGTGCCGCACCAGCGCGTGGGCGAGCGGCGTGATCTCGGGATAGGGATAGTTCTGCTTCGTGCATCGCATCGGGCCTGACAGCTTGACCCATACACTGCCGGTGTCGAGCATGCGTAACACCGTCTTGAAAGCCGCCTGGTCCACGCCGCCGGCGGCCGGAACGCTGGCGAAGTGATCGAGCACGATCGTATTCGGCAGGGCGAGGAGCTTGTCGGCGTAATCCACGATGTCGGCATCATGCGGATAGAACTGCACGTGCCAGCCGTGTTCGGCCGCGCGCACGGCGATGGCGCGGGAATAGTTCGGAACGTGCGGGCCGCGCTTCGCACTCATCATGCGCAGCCCTCGCACGCCGAGCCCCGTGAGCCGGGCGAACTCGGGTGCGCCGGTATCTTCCGGCATCAGCGCGATGCCGCGGAAGCGGTCGGGGAAGCGCGCGAGCGTATCGGCCAGCAATTGGTAGTTACGGCCATAGCCGCCGGGACTGACGATGACGGCGCGGCTGAGACCGAGCTTGTCCTGCAGCGCGATGAACGTCTCGGGCAAGGCGTCATGCGAAGTATAGGGACTGTCGGGCGCGAACGGATATTTTGCGGCCGGACCGAACAAATGGATGTGGGCGTCGCAGGCGCCCGGCGGAGTTGGCAGCCGCGGCGTCTTGGGATTGGGGTCGGGTCCTTGGGTGAGGATCGGCATCGAGAACTTCGCTTTGCTTGTGGCTGAAGGGATTGGTGCGTCAATCGAGCGTGATCTTGGATGACTGCGCCAAATTCCGCCACTCCCTGATTTCCCTGGTGATCAGCGTGCCGAACGCTTCGGGCGTGCCGCCCGCGGGATCGACGCCGTCGCGCTTGAGGCGCTCCGCCAGATCAGGCGCGTGGGTCGCGCGTTGCGCCGCGTTCGCAAGCTTGTCGATAACCGGCCGCGGCGTTCCCGCCGGCGCCATCATGCCGATCCACAGGATGCCCTCGTAGCCGGCGAGCCCCATCTCGGCCACCGTCGGCACGTTCGGCATCAGCGTCGACCGTGCGCGGCTCGCATAGGCGAGTGCACGCAGCTTGCCATCGGTTACGAGCCGGTTGGCGGTGGCGAAGGTGTCCATCTTGAGCTGCACCTGGCCGGCCAGGTGATCAGTCATGGCCGGCGCTGCACCGCGGTATGGGATGTGGGCGACCTCGATGCCGGTCCGCCGCAACAGCAATTCCATGCTCACATGCGGAAGCGTTCCGTTGCCGGCGGAAGCGTAGTTGAGCTTGCCGGGGTTCTTCCTGGCGTATTCGATAAACCCTGCAAACGAGTCGAACGGCGCTGCTGGATGGCTCACGAGCAATTCCGGGACTTCGGCCCAGATCGAGACCGGCACAAGGTCCTTTTCGGTATCGTAAGGGAGCTTCGGATTGAGCGCGGCATTAATGGTGTGATTGGGAGTCGTGAGCAGGAGGGTATAGCCGTCGGGCGCCGCCTTGGCCGTTGCATCGGTCGCGATGATCCCGCCCGCGCCCGCCTTGTTCTCGATCACGAAGGGGCGGCCAAGCTCGTCCGCCATCCGCGCGCTCACGAGCCGTGCAACAAAGTCCACCGCGCCACCGGCGGGGAAGGGCAGCAGCAGGCGGATGGACTTCTCCGGATAATCGGCCCAGCACTGCCCATGCATGGCGAGCAAGAGGGCGACGGCCACGAGCGCCGCTTTGCTCATGCGGCGGAAGGACGAGGGCGCGGACTTCATCGTCATTTGCGCGCGAGCCCGACAGCTTGATCGATGGTCGGCAGCGTCCGCCATTGTCGTCCGAGATACAAGGCGCCCTGGGCTTCGATCGGTACTATCATCGCGCCACCTGAGCGAGGTCCAACATCGCAGTGGGAGGGAAGCCATGACGATCACCAATTTACATCGCGAGCAGTTGCATCACGAACAGCCACATCGCGCACGGTCGCGTCGCGAATTTCTCGCCGGTGCCGGTTCATTCGCGCTCGCTGCCGCGCTGCCCGGCCAGGCACGCGCCGCCATGGGCCCTGACGACAAGTTCGATCTCGTGATCAAGAGCGCCGATGTGCTCGATCCCAGTCAGTCGTTCCGCGGCAAGCGCGACATCGGCATCCGCTATGGCTTAATCGAGGCGGTGGAGATCGACATTCCCGCGGCGCGCGCGGTGCGGGTGCTCGACGCCGGCGGCAAGCTGGTGACGCCCGGACTGGTCGACCTGCATTGCCACGTCTACCCGTACGGTTCGGCGATCGGCATTCCGGCGGACGAGCTTGTGCCCCACCAATGCAGCACGACCTGCGTTTCAGCTGGAGATGCCGGCGCCAACAACTTCGCGGCGTTCCGCCGCTACATCGTCGCGCAAACGCGCACGCGCCTCTATGCCTTTGTCCATATCGCCAATATGGGCCTCGCGCCCTTCCCGGTGGCCGAGCTTTACAACATCGACTTCGCGCAGGTCGACGTCGCCGCGAAAGCCGTCGCTGAGAACGCCGACATGGTGCTGGGCGTCAAAGTGCGGATGTCCGAGAACGTGATCGCCAAGAACGGTCTCGAACCGTTGAAGCGTGCGATCGCGGCGTGTGAGCGGGCCGGCACCGGCGGCAAGGTCATGTGCCATATCGGCGGCGTGGAGACGCGCGAGTTGATGGCGCAGATCCTCGACACGCTGCGGCCGGGCGATATCCTCACCCACGCCTATTCCGGTGCGCCCAATCTCGCCGGTGCCTTCACCAACATCGTGTACGACGGACGGCTGCTTCCGGCGGCGCTCGCGGCCAAGCAGCGCGGCGTGATCTTCGATGTCGGTCACGGCGGCGGCAGCTTCGACTTCAGCGTGGCCGAGCCGGCGATTGCCCAGGGATGCCCGCCCGACACCATCTCCTCCGACATCCACGTGTTCTCCGGCAACACGCCGGGCATGCCGTACTTGACCTGGGTCATGAGCAAATTCTTGGCGCAGGGCTTCACGCTCGAGCAGGTGGTTGCCATGGCGACGATCAACCCCGCCAAAGTGATCAACCGCGCGCCCAAGCTCGGGACCCTGCAGATCGGGGCGCCCGCTGACGTGGCGATCATGGAATTGGTCGAAGGCGACGTGTCGTTCGTCGACACCCGCAACAACATCCGCACCGGTCGCGCCTATCTCAAGCCGGTACAGACGGTCACGGCCGGCGTGCCGTTCGGACGGCCGTACAATTCGCCCTTTGCGGTGCGGTGAACGAGCGCAACGGGCAGCGCCTGCCCGTGCGCGATCTGCAGGTCAGGGCGGACCCATTTCCGCCCTGATCTCCGCGCGCAGCGTGTCGATCGAGACCAGGCCCTTGGTCGTTTCCAGGTGCCAGAAGGCCCAGCCGTTGCAGGCTTCCAGGCCCTGCGCCAGCGCGCCGATGCGGTGGATGGAGCCGACCCTCTCGCCCAGCGCAATGGCGCCGTCCGCGCGCACCAGCGCCTTGACCTTGCGCTTGGCGTCGCACAGGCGCGCGCCCGGCAGCACCATCCCGCGCTCGATCAGCGCCGAGAACGGCACCCGGGGCGCCTCTCGCGCGGTCTGGAATGGAGCGAGCGCCTGTTCCGGCAGCGGCGCGACGGTTTCGATGCGCGCTTGCGCGGCCGCCGCATAGCCCGCATCCCGCTCGATCCCGATGAAGCGGCGGCCGAACCGCTTCGCTACCGCGCCGGTCGTGCCGGTGCCGCAGAACGGATCGAGCACGAGGTCGTCGGGCCGCGACGATGCGAGAATCACCCGCGCCAGCAACGCTTCGGGTTTTTGGGTCGGATGCAGCTTCTTGCCGTTGCCGCCCTTGAGGCGTTCCTCGCCGGTGCAGAGCGCAAGCATCCAATCCGAGCGCATCTGCACATCGTCGTTGCCGGCTTTGAGCGCTTCGTAGTTGAAGGTGTAGCCCTTGCCGCTGGGTTCGCGCGCCGCCCAGATCAGGGTTTCGTGCGCATTGGTAAAGCGCCGTCCGCGAAAATTCGGCATGGGATTTGATTTGCGCCACACCACGTCATTGAGGATCCAGAAGCCCAGATCCTGCAGGATCGTGCCGACGCGGAAGATGTTATGGTAAGAGCCGATCACCCAGAGCGTCGCCGAGCGCTTCATCACGCGCCGGCAGGCAATGAGCCAGGCGCGGGTGAAATCGTCGTAGGCGGAGAAGCTCGAGAACTTGTCCCACGCGTCGTTGACCGCGTCGACGCGCGAATCGTCGGGACGCTTGAGATCGCCCTGCAGCTGCAGGTTATAGGGCGGGTCGGCAAAAACGAGGTCGACCGACTCTGCCGGCAGCGCTGCCATCTCGGCAACGCAATCACCGATCAGAACTCGGCCGCGCTCGATCGCCTTGGAACTGACGCGGGGCGCCCGATCGGACGCCCCGCGACGCGACACTACCATGATTCAGGCTCTGACTCAGGCGACGCGGCCGGCGACGCGGGACCTACAACCGACCGACGCACTATGAGTGCCCAAAGTAAAAATCGGCTTAACCCGGGGTACCCCGGTCCTGGGAAAGGTGTGCCTGGCAACTATATTGACCAAAGCGCGTTGATCCGTGCGCTGGTACACTGAAGCGACGCCGCGGCGATCCTCGAATCCGGCCGCCGGCGAAGGAGGAGGAAAGCCATGCGATTGGACGATCTTCCGGAAAGCGGCAACGTCGAAGATCGACGCAGCGAGGGTGGTTTCGGCGGCGGGGGCGGCGGCTTTGGCATCCCGATGGGAGGCGGCGGCCTGGGCATCGGAGCGATCGTAGTGCTCGGCCTCATCGGCTGGGCGCTCGGCATTGATCCGAGCATCCTCATCGGCGGCGCCGAGATCTTGACCAACCCCAGCCAGCCACAGGTGCAGGCGCCCTCCACGGCGCGACGCACGGGTGCACCGCAGGACGATATGGGCCGTTTCGTGAGCAAGGTGCTCGGCAGCACCGAGGTGCAGTGGAAGCAAGTATTCGCCAAGGACGGCAAGACTTATCGCGCGCCGGTTCTGGTCCTCTACAAAGGGGCGACGCAAGCCAGTTGCGGCGGGGTCGCGCAAAGCGCCATGGGACCGTTCTATTGCCCGTCAGACCAGAAGGTCTACCTCGACACCTCGTTCTTCGACCAGATTGCGACCCGCTTTCGCGGCTGCGACGTCGGCAGCAAGGCGTGCCAGTTCTCCGAGGCCTACGTGATAGCGCATGAGGTCGGCCACCACGTGCAGAACTTGCTCGGCATCCTGCCGAAGGCACAGCAGGCGCAACGCGCGGCCGGCAGCAAAGCGGGAGCCAATCACATCCAGGTGCAGGTGGAGTTGCAGGCCGACTGTCTTGCCGGCGTGTGGGCGAACCGCGAGAACGAAAGTCTCAAGAGCGAGGGGAAACCGGCATTCATCGAACCGGGCGATGTCGAGGCCGCCTTGCGCACCGCGGCTGCGATCGGCGACGATACGCTGCAGCGAAGGGGGCAAGGCTACGTGGTCCCCGATTCCTTTACGCACGGGAGCGCGGAGCAGCGCCAGCGCTGGTTCACCGCCGGCTTCAGGTCTGGCTCGATGGCAAGCTGCAACACCTTCGCCTCGGCGCAGCTGTGAGCGATGCGTGATAGCGAGGTCGTAGTAGTAGGGCGGACAAGGCGCGGGAAGAATTCATTATATGCCGACGGGCAGGCGCGCTATTCCTGCCCGCTGCCGCTTTTGTGTAAGTAACGCGTCATGTCCGGAATCGACGCAACCAGGCAATTCATAGCGCTGAAGATTGCCGTGCTGACGGTGTCCGACACCCGCGATCTGGCCGACGACAAGTCCGGCGCCACGCTGGTCGAGCGGATCGAAAAATCCGGCCACGCGGTTGCCGCCCGTGCGATCGTGCGCGACGACGTCGAGAAGATCCGTGCGCGCATCAAAGACTGGATTGCGGACCCCGCCGTCGACGTCATCATCACCACCGGCGGCACCGGCTTCACCGGCCGCGACGTCACGCCGGAAGCGGTCGAGCCCTTGTTCGAAAAGCGCATGGACGGCTTCGCCACGTTGTTCCTGATGGTGAGCCACGCCAAGATCGGCACCTCGGCGATCCAGACGCGCGCGACCGCCGGCGTTGCCGGCGCCACTTACATCTTCTGCCTGCCGGGGTCTCCCGGCGCCTGCCGTGACGGCTGGGACGAGATCCTGGTGCACCAGCTCGACTACCGCTACCGGCCCTGCAATTTCGTCGAGATCATGCCGCGCCTCGATGAGCATTTGCGCCGCGCCAAACCCAAAGGCGCGACGGTTTGATAAATGCTCACTGCTGCCGGTCCTGGTCCAGCTCGAGTTCCCAGATCTCGCCGACCAGCGTCGTTCCGAACTCATTGTGCTCATTGGTCTCGATGAGCCTGAAGCCGGCCCGCTCATAGACGTGGCGCGCGGCGGTGAGCACGCTGTGGGTCCACAGCGTGATCGTGCGGTAGCGCGCCTCGCGCGCAAAGCGCAGGGCTTCCTCGACCAGTCGCGTGCCGATCCCGAGCCCGCGCGCGTTCGGCTCGACCAGGAGGAGGCGCAGCCGTGCGACCTCGTCGGTTTCCCTCACCAGCAAGACCGAGCCGACATTCTCACCATCCCGTTCGGCGATCCAGCAGCGCTCGCGCCTGTGATCTTGATTGCGAACGAAGGCTGCGACGATTTCCGCCGTCAGCGCTTCGAGCCGCTCGTCCCAGCCGTATTCCGCCCCGTAAAGCGCACCATGCCGGCTGACGATCCAACCCATGTCGCCGGGACGTGGAGGCCGCAGGATGTATGGGACTGGCGGCGAAGGGGTTTCGCCCAGCACGTGTTCGATGGTGCCCATGGCGGCGACGAGACGGTCCTGGTCCGCCGCCGAGAGCTTGCCGATCATGGCGGCGACGTCGTCCTGCGACCGCTGGTCGAGCGGCGCAAAAGCCATCCGGCCTTTGACCGTCAGCGAATACAGGCTTTGCCGCCGGTCATCCGGGGAAGGTGTCTTGATGATGAGCCCACGCTCATTGAAGCCGCGCAGGATGCGGCTGAGATAGCCGTGATCGAGGCCGAGTTCGGCGGCAATTTCCCCGGCCGTTGGTTTTTGGCGATGTGCGAGTTCGTAAAGCACGCGGGCCTCGGCCAGCGAGTATGAGCTTTTCAAAAAATCGTCGCGCAGGACGCCGATCCGGCGCGTGTAGGCCCGGTTGAAACGGCGGACGGCGCCGACACGCTGGTCCAGGGAATGGTCGGACATGTTCCGCACCGATAGGGATATGTGTCAATATCAAACACATATGTGACAAAGTCAACTAAGTTTCCATTGCCACCCGTGCGGCGCCGCATTTCAGCAGGACTATGCGACGGCGACCGACGCGGCGAATGAGATCACGCTCGGGGGTTTCGACATCGCGATGGCCGCCGAGCGCCTCATAGAATGCCTTCGCGATCAGCAATCCCTGGCTGGCTCTGGGCATTGCGCCGAGCGCGGTGCACAGCAAGGCCCAAACCTCGACCAGGGGGGATTGGAAGGGTGCCAAATCCGGGCGGAACGCTGCGGCACAGGAGCGTGCGCTCCCCCGCAGTTCGGCCTCCTCGATGAAGCGCCTGGTTTCATCGACCCAGGTGACGTTGGGGACGATGCCGGGAGCAAGGAAAAGCAGCCAGGGCCCGCGGGCCGCGTCGGCAGCGGCCTTGAGGCGGGCGCCGCGCGGCTGCGTCGACATCAACACACGACAGCCGGCGCCATCCGCAATCGCGCCGGTCGCATCGCGCGAACCGGCGTCGGCAATGATCACCTCGCGGACGACACCGGCCGCCGCGCCCGCAACCAGCGCGGCCAGGGTCGGCAGCAGAACGCGTTCGCTGTCATGCGTGGCAATCACCACGCTGAGCATGGAATCGTTTCCCTAAAGCGCGCTCGCCGCGATGAACAACTATTGCCTGACGGCTAACACAAATGGCGAAACGTCAGTAGCGCGCCTCGGGCGCCTTTTTATTGCCGGTCGGCCGCCGAGCGCCGCCCGAACCCTCGAAAAAATTCTGGCGGCACCATCCGCCGGCGCCGCGGACGGTGGCCAGACACTGCTCGAAGCTGTGGAAGCCGCAATTGTAGGTCGATGCATCATAGAAGGCGCACCAGGGCGCCGCCCGGGCACCTGACCCCGTCCCGCCGACGAGGAACAACAGTGCGGCGCCGCCGATCAGCTTGTTCATGGCTTCTCCTCCTGAGCGGCGCCTTTCCGAGATGGGACGCCTCTCCCGCAATGCAATATGGGTGTTTCCAGGCCTTGCGCGAGCGCCTTGAGTGACTATGTTCTTGTTTTGTTCGAGAGCTTGCACTAGGATCATTCCCATGGCTCGCCAATCTGCAGCCGTCCGACGCCCGCCGGCGCCCCAGCCCTCCTTGCCAGAGACCTCTGCGCCGGCGGGCGGCTTTGCGCGACGAGGTCAGCCGTTGCACGGGCAGGACGGGCGGCCCCGCCCCGCCGCGGTCGACCTCGCTGCGCCCACGGATGGGGAAGTAGCGGTCGAAGCGGCCCGCCGCCGCGGTCGCGGCGCGCAGTCGAACGCGTCGGGCCGTTACGAGTCGGTGGCGCGAACCGCGTTCGACGACGGCTGGCAGAGCTTCGAGGAGCTACCGCCGTTCCAGACCACGGTCACCATCGACTCCACGCGCAAGATCATCACCCGCAACGACTCGCCAGACATTTCCTTTGACCGGTCGATCAATCCCTACCGCGGCTGCGAGCACGGCTGCATCTATTGCTTCGCCCGGCCGACCCACGCCTATCTCGGCCTGTCGCCGGGGCTCGATTTCGAATCCAAGCTGTTCGCCAAGCCCGAAGCGCCCAAGCTGCTGGAACGCGAGCTGTCGGCCCCGGGCTACGTGCCGCGCACCATCGCTATCGGCACCAACACCGATCCTTATCAGCCGATCGAGCGCCAGCATCAGGTGATGCGCCGCATCCTCGAAGTACTCGAGCGCTACGGCCATCCGGTCGGCATCGTCACGAAATCGGCGCTGGTTGTGCGCGACCTCGATATCCTCGCCCGCATGGCGGAGCGCAATCTGGTCAAGGTTGCGCTGTCGGTGACCACGCTTGATCCTCAGCTTGCGCGGGCGATGGAGCCGCGAGCCGCGACACCCGCACGGCGCCTCGACGCGCTCGCCCAGCTCTCCGCGGCGGGCGTGCCGGCATCGGTGATGGTCGCGCCGGTGATTCCCGCCCTCAACGACGCCGAGATCGAGCGCATTCTCGATGCCGCCGCTGCTGTCGGCGTGCGGGAAGCGGGCTACGTGCTGTTGCGGCTTCCGCTCGAAGTCCGCGACCTGTTCCGCGAATGGCTGATGGCGAACTTTCCCGATCGCTATCGCCACGTGTTCAAGCTCATTCGTGAGACGCGCGGCGGCAAGGACTACGATTCGAGCTGGGGCAAACGCATGACCGGCGGCGGCCCTGTCGCCTGGATGATCGGCCGGCGTTTCGAGCTTGCCTGCGAGAAGCTCGGCTTCAACCAGGTCCGCACGAAGCTGACGACGGATCATTTCAGTCCGCCGCGACGCGGCGCCGAGCAATTGAGTTTGTTCTAGCAGTCGTAGTCGCGCGCAAGTGGAGACGACCTCGCAAAGAGGGATGGCGGCATGACTGAGACCATTCCATCGTTCGCGCTCAATGTCGTCACGCTTGGGGTCTCCGACTTTACGCGCAGCGTGCGCTTTTACGAGGCGCTCGGCTTGGCGCGAAGAGTGCGCGCCACGGGCGGCGAGATCGCTTTCTTCGATGCCGGCGGGATCGTGCATGCGCTGTTTCGCTGGCACATGCTGGCCGAGATGCCGCGCTACCCGATACGCGGCGGCCTTAGGCCTTTCGCGGGCATCACACTCGCGCGCATGTGCCGCTCCGATGCGCAAGTCGACGCGGTCTTGGCACACGCATTAAGCATTGGCGCGCAGTTGCTCAAGCCGGCGCACCGTACCTCCTTCGGGGGCTATTCCGGGTATTTGGCCGATCCCGATGGCCATCCATGGGAGGTCGTGCGCGCTCCTGGATTTGCATTTACCGATGACGACCTTAAGGCGATTCTTTCCCCGCCCTTCACATGCGGGAACCGGCGACGGTTGACTTGTGCCCCGCGGCGCGCACCATCGCGCCATGAGTCGGGTCACAGACGGTCGCATATCACCGCGTCGCGCAGAGGCCATTCGAGTCGTGCGCCTGCCGCTCGGCGAGGAGGACGTCCGTCCGACCTTCCGCCGCGAGCGCGCCGCGCTCAAGCGCGGGGTCTGGCCGGTCGCGGGCTGCGACGAGGCGGGGAGGGGGCCGCTCGCCGGTCCGGTCGTCGCGGCCGCCGTCATTCTCGATCCCAAACGCGTACCGCGCGGCCTCGATGATTCCAAGAAGCTCGACGCTGAGACGCGTGAGAAGCTCTATGCCAAGATTTGCGCCAGCGCCGAGGTCGCGGTGGCGTTCGCGCCGCCCTCGCGCATCGATCGCGACAACATCCTGCGGGCGTCGCTGTGGGCGCTCGCGCGCGCGGTCGCAGCGCTGCCGGTCAAGCCGAAGCTCGTGTTCGTGGACGGCCGCGACCGCATCGACGCCGCCTGCGATTGCGAGGCCGTCATCAGCGGCGACGCCATCATCGCCTCGATCGCTGCCGCCTCGATCGTCGCCAAAGTCACGCGCGACCGGCTGATGACCCGATTGGGCCTGCTTTATCCGGGCTACGGCTTCGAGAATCACAAGGGATACAGCGTGCCCGCGCATTTCAGCGCGCTCGCGCGGCTTGGCCCCACTATTCACCATCGCCGCTCGTTTGCCCCGGTCGCCGCGGCCTATGGCGATCTCGTGACTGCCGACATGGCGACAGGTGACATCGAGCCGGACGTGTTGCCTCTCTAGCGCCAGGGCTTTATCTGTGCCGGTCGCGTCGAACCAACGTCCGGCTGATGCTTTACGTCTCCATTTTCGTTGAACTGCTGCGCTCGCGCCCGTCGCTAGCCATCTGGCTGGCGGCGCTGCTGCAGGCGCTGCTGTGGACGCTGGTCCCTTCCCTTTTCTACGCCGGCCCGCCGGGGGACTTGGCGAACGTGCTCGCCGTCGGACACGAGTTCCAGCTCGGCACCTATCTCGGGCCGCCGCTTGCGTTCTGGCTCGCTGAGATCGCATTCGCTCTCGCGGGCATGTTCGGCGTCTACGTGCTGTCGCAGGCCTGCGTGGTCGCGACCTATTGGGCCGTGTTCGCGCTCGGACGCTCAATCGTCGGCGCGCAGCATGCGGCGCTCGCCGTGCTGCTGATGGTTGGGGTCGCCGCCTTTACGGTGCCGACGCCGGACTTCGGGCCGGTCATTCTCACCATGCCGTTGTGGGCGATCATCCTGTTGCACTATTGGCGCGCGGTCGGCGAGGGCCGGCGGGCGTACTGGCTCCTACTGGCGATCGAGATCGGGCTGTTGTTGCTCACGACCTATGTCGGGCTGATCCTGGTCGGATTGCTTGTGTTGTTTACCCTTCTGAACAGGCGAGCGCGGGCCGCGCTGAACTCATACGATCCGCTGATCGCGGCGGTTGTCGCGGGCATCGTGATGGGCCCGCATCTGATCTGGGTCGCGGATTCAGGCGAGGGCTTGCGGCCGATCCTGCTCCGCTTGCGCACGCCCGAAGCCGTGGTCGGCAATCTGGTGGCATGGCTGCGGCAAATCGGATTGATCTTCGCAGCGCATGCCGGCCTCATCGTGCTGGTCGCGCTGGTGGCCGGCTGGCCGTGGCCCCGGCATGATCCGGCGCCTGTCATCGTGCGCCGCCAGGTCGATCCGTTCGCCCGCCAATTCGTCTACTTTTTCGCGGTGGCGCCGGCTTTCGCCGGCACGCTCTTCGCCGTGCTCCTGGGATGGGCGGGACCGGTTGGCGGCATTGCGCCGCTGGTCATTCTCTCCGGTCTCCTGGTAGTCGTGGCGGCCGGCGACGCCATCGAGTTCAGTCGCCAGCGCATCGTGATCGCGGCCTGGTTCGGCCTTCTGGTCATTCCGCCGATCATGGCGGTGGCCGCGCTCATGGTGCTGCCCTGGCTCAACATCGACCTTCGGGTGACGTATCCAGCCGAAGCCATGGCGCGGTTCTTCTCGGAAAGCTTCGAGCGCCGCATCGGTGCGCCGCTGCGCGTCGTCACCGGCGATCCCGGCATCGCCGCGCTGGTCGCGCTCGGTGCCTCGAGCCGCCCGAGCCTCTATCTAAGCGCCACGCCCGAGCGCTCGCCGTGGGTCACGGCCGATACGATCAAGACCAAGGGCGCGATCGTGGTCTGGCCGACCACCGATACTGCCGGCGCGCCACCGCCCGCGATCAAGGAGCGCTTTCCGGATCTCGTTCCCGAGGTTCCGCGCGCGTTCGAGCGCTCGGTGCAGGGTCGGCTGCCGCTCTTGCGCATTGGCTGGGCGTTGATCAGGCCGCAAAGCCCGGATGGCGAAAAGGAGAAGACGGAGAATAAATAGCGCTCCGTCCTCTCCCTTATCTGTGGCGTGTCAGTGATAGCCCTCGCCCTCGCGCACTTTGCCGCGGAAGATCCAATAAACGAATACGATATAGCCGAGAATGATCGGCAGCAGGATCAGCGTCCCTGTCAGCATGAAGAGTTGGCTCGCGGGCACCGCCGCGGTCTGCCAGATCGTCAGCACTGGCGGCACGAGGTAGGGAAAGGTGGAGATCACGAGGCCGAGATAGCCGAGCAGGAACAGGACGATCGACGCGAAGAAGGGAAGCATCTCGCGGCGCTCTTCGAGCCAGCGCCAAGCCATCAGCGCAGTCAGTGCCGTGAGCAACGGTACCGGCCACAGGAAGTAGATATTGGGGGCCGAGAACCAGCGCGCCGCGATGCGTTCGAACGCGAGCGGTGTCCAGATGCTGACCACCGCCATGAAAGCAAGCACGCCCAGGAGCATCGCCTTGGCCTGACCGCGCGCACGCTCGGCAACGGTGCCTTCCGTCTTCATCACCAGCCAGGTCGCGCCGAGCAGGGCGTAGCCCACCGTCACCCCAAGGCCGCACAGCAAGGCGAACGGCGTAGCCCAGTCGAATGGTCCGCCGGCGAAGACACCGTTCTCCACCTTGATGCCTTGGATGATGCCGCCGAGGATCACGCCTTGGCAGATGGCGGCAATCGTCGAACCGCCGGCGAAGGCAACGTTCCAGTAGCTCTTGCTCGTCACCGCGACCGAGCGAAATTCGAATGCGACGCCGCGAAAAACGAGCGCCAGCAGCATGACGAAGACCGGCAGGTACAGGCCGGGCATGATCACCGCGTAGGCTTGCGGGAACGCGACCCATAGTCCACCTCCGCCCAGGACGAGCCAGGTCTCGTTGCCGTCCCAGAACGGCGCGACCGAGTCCATCATCTGGTCGCGCTCGCGCTCCGTCTTCGCGAATGGAAACAGGATGCCGGTGCCGAGATCGAAGCCGTCGAGAATGACGTAGAGCGCGACCGCCGTGCCGATCACCCCGGCCCAGATCACAGGAAGGTAGGTCTCCATGGCTTCCCTCGCGTTATCGTTGCGGGGACGAGATTTCGCGTGCAGCGTCGATGACGGCTGACAACGGCCGGACCGGCGTACCGCTCTCGGGCGGCTCTGCCGCGCGTCCTTGCGGTCCGAGGGCGATCAGCCGGTTGATGTAATAAATGCCCATCGTGAACACGACGCCGTAGACGAGCACGAACAAGGCGAGCGTCGTCGCCATGCTCGCGCCGGGGACAGGCGAGACCGCATCGGCGGTGCGCAATATGCCGTATGCGACCCACGGCTGGCGTCCGCTCTCGGTGACGATCCAGCCCGAGACCACGGCGACGAAGCCGAGCCACCAGCTGTGCGCCGCGAGCCGAAGGTACCAGCGCGTTTCGAACAGCGTTCGCCGCCACCACAGCCACACGCCTACCAGTCCGAACCCGATGATGATGATGCCGATGCCGACCATGCTGCGAAACGCGAAGAACACCGGCACCAGGGGTGGACGGTCAGCCGGCGGTACGCTCTTGAGCCCGGGAAAGAGACCGTTGGGGTCGTGTTTGAGGATCAGCGATCCGGCCTTGGGGATCGCAATCTCGAACAGGTTCGTCTCCGTCTTCGCGTCGGGCCAGGCGAACAGCACCAGCGCGCCCGGCTTGCTGCCGTCCCAGTGGGCCTCGACGGCGGCGATCTTCATCGGCTGGTGCTCCAGCGTATTGAGACCGTGCTGATCGCCGATGAAGAGCTGCAGGGGGCCGAGCACCGCCAGCATCCCGATCGCCATGCGCATCATCGTGCGCCCCTCGTCGATGTGGCGGGCGGCAAGGAGATAACGCGCCCCTACCGCCAAGACGACGAGCGAGGTCGTGAGATAGGCGGCAGTGAGCATGTGGGGCAGGCGATACAAGAAACTCGGATTGAAGATCACGGCAAACCAATCCACCGGATAGGCGATGCCGTCGCGCACCTCATGTCCCGTGGGAGTCTGCATCCAGCTGTTCGCGGACAGGATCCAGAACGCCGACATCGCGGTGCCGCCCGCCACCGCGACGGCGGCGAAGACGTGCAACCACGGCGGCACCCGTTTCCAACCGAACAGCATCACGCCCAGAAAGGTCGCTTCGAGGAAGAAGGCGGTCAGCACCTCGTAGCCGATGAGGGGCGCGATGACATTGCCGACGACGACCGAGAACCGGCTCCAGTTGGTCCCGAACTGGTAGCTGAGCACGATGCCCGAGACGACGCCCATGCCGAATGAAACCGCGAAGATCTTGGTCCAGAACCGGGCCAGGCGGTGGAGATGCTCGCCCCCGGTGACGATCCAGCGGACCAGCAGCGTCGCGATGAAGGCCGACAGCCCAATGGTGAAGCTCGGAAAAATGATGTGGAATGTCACCGTGAAGGCGAACTGGAGACGAGCCAGCAGGACGGGATCGAAGTCCATCGGTCATGCCCCGATAGAAAGAGAAGCGAACCGTGGCGGTGCATGATCGCTCAGATGAGGGAGATCGCCAAGGTCATCCGGTGCGGAATGCGCGGGTTCTCCGCAAGCCTGGGGCCCGACCCCGGCGTCCGGTGGAAAAATCGCCGATGGCCGAGCGTTTGCAGTGGGTTCACGGCCCGTTCGCCGCTATTGTGGCCGCGGCGCGCTCGGCCCGGTCCTTGCCTGGACAGGGCGTCGGTTGAAGCGAAGGGCGGCAGCGTGCAATCCGCTGGGGGAACGCAATGAGCGACATGACGAAGCCTTCGAGCGAAAGACCGTTTCTCGATCGCTATTTCGGCTTGACGGATAACGGCACCGATGTCCGCACCGAGTTCATCGCCGGCATCACGACCTTCCTCACCATGGTCTATATCGTGTTCGTCAACCCGCAAATTCTCGCCAATGCGGGCATGGACAAGGGAGCGGTATTCGTCGCGACCTGTATCGCGGCCGCGGTGTCCACTTTGGTCATGGCGCTCTATGCCAATTATCCGATCGCGCTTGCGCCGGGCATGGGGCTCAACGCCTTCTTCGCATTCACCGTGGTGCTCGGTTACAAATATACTTGGCAGCAGGCGCTCGCCGGCGTGTTCTGCTCCGGCGTGATCTTCTTCCTCATTTCGATCTTCCGGATCCGCGAATACATCATCAATTCGATTCCGAAGAATCTCAAATTTGCGATCGCGGCGGGGGTCGGGCTCTTCCTTGGCATCATCGCGCTAGAAGAAGCGAAGATCGTGGTCGCGAATCCGGCGACGCTCGTCACGCTCGGCGATCTCAAGCAATGGCCGGCGATCCTGTGCCTCGCCGGCTTCGTCGTGATTGTGGCGCTCAACTACCGCAATATCGGCGGCGCCACGCTCATCGGCATCCTGCTGGTGACGCTGATCGGCCTGCCGCTCGGGCTCGCCCAATTCAACGGCATCGTGTCGATGCCGCCCTCGCTCGCGCCGACCTTTCTGCAGCTCGACTTTTCGCGTGTCACCGAGGTGACCTTCATTATCGTCGTGTTCAGCTTCTTGCTCGTCGACGTATTCGACAATGCCGGCACGCTGATCGGCGTCACCCATCGTGCCGGCTTCCTCGACAAGGACGGCAACCTGCCGCGTATGAAGCAGGCGCTGCTCGCCGATAGTTTTGCCGCCATGTTCGGTGCCCTCATCGGCACCTCGACCACGACCAGCTACATCGAGAGTGCGGCCGGCGTCGCGGCTGGCGGTCGCACCGGCTTGACCGGCGTCTTCGTCGCATTGTTCTTTCTGCTGGCGTTGTTCTTCTCGCCGCTCGCCGAAATGGTCCCCGCCTACGCTTCGGCGGCGGCGCTGCTTTACGTCGCCTGCGTGATGACGCGCGCGCTTGCCGAGATCGATTGGGAGGACATCACGGAATATGCACCGGCGGTCGTGACCGCGGTCACGATGCCGCTCACCTATTCCATTGCGACCGGCATCGGACTGGGCTTCATCACCTACGCGCTCGCCAAACTTGTTGCCGGAAAATTCGCCGACGCTAAGCCGGCGGTGGTGATCCTGGCGATCATCTTTGCCATCAAATTCGCGCTGCCGGGGTAGACGATCAATCGAAAAGGGGGCGCAATGCGATCGCGTCGCACCACTCCCGTGCTCTGCACGGCACTCGCCGCGGCGTTGTTGGTCGGTTTGGCGCAGATGAGCGGCGCGAACTGTGCCGAGCTCAAGATCTTCGGCTCGCGCGTGACCAAGATGATCATGACCGAGCTCGGCCCGCAATTCGAGCGGGCCAGCGGGTACACACCCGTGGTGGTGGCGGACGTCGCCGCCGTGATGAAACGGCGGATCGAGTCGGGCGAGCCGTTCGATCTTGCGGTGCTGGTCGATTTCCAGGCCGACGATCTGATCAAGGCCGGCAAGCTCGTCGCGGAGACGCGGACGGATGTGATGAAAGCGGGCATCGGGGTCGCGGTGAAGCGGGACGCGCCCAAGCCCGATATCGGTACGGTCGATGCGTTCAGGCGCACCCTGCTCGATGCCAAATCGATCACCTATCTCAAGGAGGGCGCAAGTACGATCTACCTCGATCGCCTGTTTGCGCGATTGGGGATCGCCGAGGCATTGCGGGCAAAAACCGTGAAACCGGATACCGAAACGGTCTCCGAGCGGGTGGCGCAAGGCGAGGTCGAGCTCGGCATCATCGTCATTCCCAACATCCTCTCGGTGCCGGGCGCCGAGCTGGTCGGGCCACTTCCCTCGGAGATTCAGTCCTACATCGTGTTCACCGCCGCCGTTTCCGCGCAATCCCCGAACCAGCAGGCCGCCCGTGACCTGATCAAGCTCATCACCTCACCAGCCGCCGTTTTGGTGCTCAAGGCCAAGGGCATGGAACCGGGCTGATGCAAGCCAGAACGCCGGCGCATCTTGTCCGCCCAATATGGTTAGGCGAAACGTACGATCGCATTCGCCTGAACGTGCACTCATGAACGCGACCGCATTTTCGAGCTGGCAGCTGTGGGCGGTGCTCTCCGCGATTTTCGCGGCGCTGACCGCCATCTTTGCCAAGGTCGGGGTCGCGCACATCAATTCGGACCTTGCGACCTTCATCCGCACCTGCGTCATCCTGCTGACCCTGGCGCTGATCGTCTACGCCACCGGCCAATTCCAGAACCCGGCGTCGATATCGCCACGCACCTACTTGTTCCTGGTGCTTTCGGGACTGGCGACCGGGGCTTCGTGGCTGTGCTATTTCCGCGCGCTCAAGCTGGGCAATGCCGCACAGGTCGCGCCGGTCGACAAGCTCAGCGTCGTGCTGGTCGCGATCTTCAGCGCGCTGTTGCTGGGCGAAAAGCTGACCATGCTCAATTGGCTCGGGGTGGCGCTGATCGCGCTCGGCGCCGTATTGGTGGCGTTGTAGGAGCCAATGTTCGCCGCATGCCTGCGCCGGACGGATCAGTCGATCACGGCCACCGCATTGATCTCGACGAGACAGCGCGGATCGGTGGCGAGCCGCACCACCTGCACGGTGGTGGTGGCCGGCTTGGCGTCGCGGAAGTATTCGCCCCACACCCGATTGAACGCGTCCTGGTCCGAAAGATCGGTGACGAAGCGGTCGACGGTCACGACGTCGGCGAACGTCGCGCCCACCGCTTCGAGCCCCCGCTTGAGATTCTCGAGCGCGGCGCGCGCTTGGCCTTCCATGTCGCGCGGCATGGAATCGAATTCCTCGGGCCGGTGCGGATGGTGATGATAGACCGGCGCCGCGGTAACGCCGGCGAGATAGATCGTGGTGCCGCCCTTCACCTTGATCGCGGGCGCATAGGGCATCCACATGTCGGGCGCATCCGGCCAATGCACGTGCTCGACCGTTTTTGCCATGCTCCGCCTCCGTCGTTGCTTGCCGGCTCAGAACCTAAAGCGAAATCGCCCCATGTTGAATGGCGATTCCGCCGGCGCCATCCCTTCGCTCACTCGATCACGCGTCAGGTCGCCAGGGCCTTCTTGATCGCCAGAAAATCCCGCCAGGCGAGGCGCTTCTGCAGCGGCTGGCGCAACAGATACGCCGGATGCAGCGTCGCGATGGCGCGGATCTCGCGCGTTCCGGTCTGGTAGGCGAACCAGCGTCCGCGCGTCTTGAGGATGCCGTCCCTGATGTTGAGCAGGGTCTGCGCCGACGGCCCGCCCATGCACACGAGCACGTCCGGGCCGGCGAGCTCGATCTGACGCAGCGTGAATGGCAGGCAGATCGCGGATTCCTGCGGCGTCGGCGTGCGGTTGCCGGGCGGCCGCCACGGCACGATGTTGGCGATATAGACCGATGTGCGATCGAGCCCGATCGCCGCCAGCATGCGGTCGAGCAGCTTGCCCGAGCGGCCGACGAACGGCAGGCCCTCGATGTCCTCATCGCGTCCGGGCGCCTCGCCCACGAACATCACGCGTGCCTTCGGATTGCCGTCGGCGAACACGAGTTGGGTGGCGGTGGTGCGCAAGGCGCAACCTTCGAAACGGTCCAGGATCGCGCGCAGTTCCTCCAGGCTGGCGGCGCTTCTTGCCGCCTCGCGCGCCGCCATGACCGCAGCGTCGGGCGATTGCGGAGGCGCGGCGCCGCCCCGGCCCGCCGG
>JGI12053J15887_10000283_pt1 | contig 19705 bp, 23 predicted proteins | sample MedBloCAOM1_O3_FD_15887 | JGI IMG/M metagenome (IMG submission 15887)
ATCGGCTTGAAAATTCGGCGGTAGTTGAAAAAGGACGGGCCCGGCTTTTTCCCCCAACAGCAAAAGGCGGTCTTCGAGCAGTTCGAGGCTGTTGACCGAATTTTCCGACAACCGCTTCCAGTGCGTGATGAATTTGGATGCTTTCCATGCAAAGACAAAATCGCTTCCGGTCTGCTCACGCCAGCTGCGCACCGCCTCGCGCGTGGGGGTCCGATAAAACACGCCGTTGAGTTCGGCGGTTGTGAACTGACTGGCGTAATATTGAAGCTGACTTTTAGTCGGCAAGCCCTTCGGAAAAAACGGTCCGCGCCAGGATTCGTAATGCCAGCCCGAGGTGCCGATCAGAACACGGGTCATCTCACTACTCACGATGAACATCGCAGCTTCAGATATCGGAACCTTTTTCCGCACCGCCAAACGGTGTCGGCGCGCCAGTGACGAACTCAGCAAGAGCTTCGTCCTGTTCGGTTATGAAGGATCGGGGTGGCTGCAATTCCCACAAGAGGAGCGATCGTCCCGGAATATCGGCCGTGTCGCCCGCATCCAACTGCTGACGCCGCGCCCAAAGCGGCTGGTTTGTATCTAACAGCAGTTGCCACGTGGTGCCGCCCGGCACCGTTGGAAGCACGAAGCGGACGTTATCGTGATGAGCATTGATCATCATCAGCAGAGTGCGATCAATACCTTTGCGGATGATGCCGGTCGCCTGCGCTCGGCCATCCAGCAGCATTCCGAAGGACCGCGCGTTGGGATCGGTCCATTGCTCACTGCTCATTTCCCTCGCGTTTGGATCAAGCCAGGCAACGTCTTTTACACCGAGGTGTTCGTTGAAGGCGCCGGTCAAGAAGCGGCCGCGACGGAAAAGCGGTTGTCCTTGCCGGATTTCCATCAGCTTCTTGGTGAATTCGAACAGGTCCCAGCCATCCTGATCGATGCTCTCCCAATCAATCCAGCTGATCTCATTGTCCTGCGCATAAGCATTATTGTTGCCCTGCTGGGTTCGAGCAATCTCGTCTCCAGCCAAGATCATCGGTGTCCCGCGAGAGAATAAGAGCGTCGCCAACAGGTTGCGTATCTGCTTGAAGCGCAGTGCTTTTATTGCGGGATCGTCTGTAGGGCCCTCGACTCCGTGATTCCATGACAGATTGTGGGAGTGGCCGTCGCGATTGTCCTCGCCATTAGCATCATTATGCTTATCGTTGTATGAGACGAGATCGTTGAGCGTGAATCCGTCATGCGCTGTGATGAAGTTCACCGAAGCCCATGGTTTCCTGCCGCGTTTGTTGAACATATCAGGTGAAGCACAGAGGCGGGTGGCGAAGTCGGCCATTTTGCTTTCATCGCCTTTCCAGAACGAACGTACCGTATCGCGATAGCGATCGTTCCATTCCGCCCAGCCAGGCGAGAAGCGACCGACCTGGTAACCGCCTGGTCCGCAATCCCAAGGTTCGGCAATGAGCTTGACCTGACTTAAGACAGGATCCTGACGGCATGCATCCAGAAACCCACCGCCTTCGTCGAAACCGGTCGGTTCCCTGGCAAGAATCGTTGCCAGATCAAAACGGAATCCGTCGACGCGCATCTCTTGCGCCCAATATCGCAAGGAGTCCGCCACCAGCTGAAGCACGCGTTGATGACTGAGGTTGACGGTGTTTCCGGTACCTGTGTCGTTGATGTAGTAGCGCCGGTCGGGGGCCAAGCGGTAATAAGAAGCGTTGTCGATACCCTTGAACGACAGCGTTGGCCCAAGCTCATTGCCTTCAGCGGTGTGGTTGTAAACGACGTCGAGGATGATCTCGATGCCGGCACGATGAAACTGCGACACCATTTCCTTGAATTCGTTGACGAAGGGCCCGGAGAGGTACCGGGTCTGGGGCGCGAAAAATCCTATCGTGTTGTAACCCCAGTAGTTTCGCTTTCCCTTTTGCATCAAGTAGCTGTCATCCACAAACGCATGAACGGGGAGCAGCTCCAGCGCCGTTATTCCGAGGTCGCGAATGTGGTCGATAACCTCGTGGTGCATCAACCCTGCGAAAGTGCCACGCAGGTCCGCCGGAACCGATGGATGGCGCATTGTGTATCCGCGAACATGCGCCTCGTAGAATATCGTCCTTTCCCAGGGCGTCTGCGGTCTGCGTTCTTCGCCCCAGGTGAAGGCGGGGTCAATGACACGACATTTTGGCATGAACGGCGCGCTGTCCCGCCCGTCGAAGGAAAGGTCACCGTCGTCCGAACCGATGGTGTAGCCGAACAGGGCATCATTCCACTTCAGGTCTCCCACGATCTGTTTGCCATACGGATCAAGCAGCAGCTTGTTGGGGTTGAACCGGTGACCTTCTTTCGGAGAATAGGGGCCATGGACGCGATAACCGTAGACCTGCCCAGGCCGGGCGTCNGGAAGATAGCCGTGCCATACCTCGTCGGTATATTCGGGCAGTTCGATGCGCTCCAGTTCCTGCANCCCGTCAGTATCAAACAGGCAAAGCTCGACTTTTGTCGCATTGGCGGAAAACAAGGCGAAGTTCACGCCGAGGCCATCCCAGGTCGAACCCAGCGGGAATGGGCGGCCCTCTTGCACGCGGTGCTTTGGGGCGTTTCGCGATCGCGCTGCGACGTTGATAACAGGAGCCTGATTCATTAGTGCGCCCCAAGATGTCTATCGAAACGCACCAGATCGACCTAAGTTCAACTTTCTAGCGCGCGAAGACACCGGCAGAAGCTGATCATTATTCCATGTTGCCAAGTTGCCATTGTTGCGCTGCCTGGATATCGGGTCATCTTAGAGCGTTGCATCAGCTCGCATCGACGCAGGCTTTTTAAGATGCAGATAATGCGGATCGAACTCGCCTAATTCTGCTAAAGAGGGCCAGTTCTTGACAATGAGTTCCCCATTCTGAAAGTCCATCGCGCGCGAGGCGCGAAGCTCGTGCAGGGTGCGGTTAACGGTGGCGATGGACATGCCGAGCGCCTCTCCCAATTGAACAAGACTGATCGGCGCCCGATAGGTGGACCCGGCGGTCAAGCCCGAGGCGCGAGCGCGATAAAATAATTCGCAGAAGAGATGGGCCATGCGGGTTGGCATAGCTCTAGCGCTGTTGTTGGTGATGGCTTCACGGAAGATCGCGGCGTCAATCAGCGTTTCCCGCCAGATTGCAAATGCAACGGACGGCTGGCGGTTGAATAACGCGAGCAACTGTCTGTGTGGTACACTTGCAATCAGCGCCGGTCCGATCGCGCAAACGGCATGATCCATTCGGTCGATAAAAAGCGCCTGCGAGTCGGGCATGTCTCCGGCCATGTGAAACGAGAGGTATTGCCTGCCGCCATTTTGAAGCAAGTGATAGCGCGCAACCATGCCTGACAGCACCAGAGCAGAAACGCTCGGATCGTCGCCTTGCCGAATCAGGTCCTCATTCGGTTTCAGCTCCCTGGTGGAATAGCTCAATGCGCATATTCCATCGATATCCTCGCCGCTCAGGCGAGAATGTTCCCGGAGTTTATGGATCAGGACTTGATGGGCGTTCGTCATGCACGACCTGTACTTGGCCTATCAAATGATACTACGCGCCTTCCCGCAAAGGATAAGGTGGCGCCATCCTGTTGGTTCCGAGAGTCTTGAAAATTGTAGTTCGGCTGTCTCAGCAGCTCGTTCAGCCCTAAAGCGTCGGCTCGATGCATTGGTTGTGTTCTATTCCCTTGCGGTTCGCGCAACTGCGCATTTGAGGTTCAGTCATGTGGCGTTTTCCGGCCTTGTCTTGGCTGCGGCAGATGTCCTTGTTCAAAGGGCGCGCACTTGGCAAGACGTCCATTAAAAGATCCCCTGGGGAGGAGAATTTTAGGCCGATGTCGGATCGCGAACTCGCTGTGGCGATCCGCCAATTCAAGGATCTCCGTTCAAAATAAGCCAACATTCATGCTCGCAGGGCCTTTGGTTTTGAGAGGCGAGGTAGATGATTGAATTAATGGAAGCGAAGCGACCGTTCGTTCTGGAGAAAGTTGGTTCAGAGTTCGCAGGCGTCCGCGCGAATGCTAGCGGGCCTTTCTTGATTCTGGAAAGTTTTGACCGTCGGACTCTCACAAAAATGGAGATCGCGTTGGAGCAAGCCTGCGGTTTTGTTTCGACCGGCCGGCAGAAACACAGGTCGCGCCGCTATATCGCGAGACAGATCATAGAATGCGCGTTGAACGGCGATAGAAGCCTCGATTGCTTGACCACGGCGGCAATTGCTGCTGCCAAGGAACTCAATGCGAGTCGACAACCCTATCCGACCCACACCACGTGCCTTGGTCAGAATGTGTATGCGTGACCTGCTATAGTTTGCTCCCTAGGGATCACTATCAAGGCCATGCTGCCGCCCACCCACTCGCCGAGTGGTGACCTCGCTGGCTGGCCCACGGTATCCGACGCGGACTCCAAAGCTTCGCACTGACGATTGCTGTCACGATCGCAGCTATGCGTACTGCGCCTTAATCGCCGTTTTTGCTCAAGTTGGCGACGGCCCGCTCACCTTCCCACACTTCCAGATCGTGGCCGTCCAGGAGTTGTTTGGCCTGTTCGATAGCCTCCGCTTCGGTCATGTTGGCGAGTTCGCGCACTCCTTGGATGTGGCCGTCATCGCCTATGAAATAGACCCTGAAATCCGGCATCGATCGGCCCGCGCCTTCGCCAGATATTCAAGACCAAATTAGCTGGCCTCGTCTGCTCCCTGCCGTACATAGCGATTAAATAAGCGCGGAACCCGCATTTAGGTCTGGCTATGTACGCTACCGGGCGTACCCTCCCGGCATTATCGGCTATGCCGTAGGCGCCGATAGCTGAGAGTAATTTTGCGCTCCCGCCTGTCTTCAGGGAGCCCGCTCATGCCGCACCGCCAGAATCTGTTATTGGCTTCCCTGCCGCAGGGCGACCTCGCGCTGTTGCAGCCCCATCTCAAGCTCATGCGGGTCAACCAGCATCAGGTGTTATTCGAAGCCGGCGGCGAGGTCCTGACCTCCTATTTTCCGCTGACCGCGATCGTCTCGCTGGTCGTAGGCCTTTCGGATGGTGAAACGGTCGAAGCAGCAATGGTCGGATGCGACGGCGTGGTCTCGGCTTCCTCCGCGCTGGACGGCAAGATTTCTTTGAGCAAGGGCGTGATACAGCTCGCCGGCGAAGTTCTGGTATGCGACGCGAACACCCTCAGGGCGGCCGCCTTGCAGAGCGAAACGCTGCTCTCGGTGCTGATCCGCCATGAGCAGACGGTGTTTGCCCAGGCCCAACAATCCGCGGCCTGCATGGCCAACCACAATGTCGAGGCGCGGCTGTGCCGTTGGCTGTTGCGGGCGCGCGACTTGGCGCGCATGGACACGCTACAATTCACGCAAGAGTATCTAGCCGAAATGCTTGGGGTCCGGCGCACCAGCGTGACGGTGGTGGCGCATACTTTGCAACAAGCGGGGTTGATCAAATACACCCGGGGAAAAATTCAATTTCTCGATGTCGAAGGCGTGAAAGACACCGCGTGTGAATGCTATGAGGTGGTGAAATCCCACTACGAGATGTTGCTGGGCCATAATCGAAGGTCGTCGAGTTAAGGGCATCGACCGGCTTACGCGTAATCGCGATCCTGAACCATTCAATACGTCGGCCGCGGATTGCGGCAGTCCGCGGCCGGCGTCAGTTTGAAGTCATTTCGGCGGCTGCTGCCGGACGTTGCATTGCCGACCGTGCCGGCTGGTGCGCTGAAACCTTTCTGAAGTTGCGACACGGCAAAATCCTGCGCTTCCTTTGCCTTGGCAACCACGGCATCCATGCCGAAGAATTCGTGCGTTACTCCTGCGTAGAGTTTGTGAGCGACGTCATTGCCGGCGGCCTTCATTTTGTCGGCCAGCATGTCGCCATCGGAGCGCAACGTATTTGGCCCGGTGGAAGAAGATCGCCCGACAGTCGGAGACTGCCGGGCCTATTACAGTCACGTTTGATTTATTTCGGCGGAGATTCGTCCTTGGACGCCGGGCCGGTGGGGCCAGTGGTCGTTTTGGGCATCCCGCCGGGGTTACCGTTGGCACCGCCGCTTGTGGTCATGCCGGAGACGCCGCCTGAAGACACGCCGCTAGTCGTGCCGCCTTGCATCGAATTGTTTTGCGAGGCCGGCGCGCTTTGACTGTTTCCCGAGTTGCTCGTAGGGCCGGTGTTCGCTCCGGCCTGGCCCTGGCTGGGTTGCGCGTGCGCGAGCGAGGTGCACAGCGCCAATACGAAAGTGGTTGTTAAAAATGTTTTATTCACCTGCTTCTCCTGTTTGAATGAGACGATCCAACGGAGAGATTTGCGAAGTGTTCCAAATAACAGCGAGGCCAATGCATTATTTCAAAGCGACGCCGGAGAGCGGTGCAAGACCTAGCATCGAGCTAGCTCTGTCGGTTGCATGACTTAGCTGGGTCAGACAAACGACCCGAGGAACGGAATTGCGGAACGCGTGTTTTGATTCCCGCATCATTTAACCAAGGAAGATTCTCATGCGATCGAAACTTGCACTATCGGCTCTCGTTTTGGCGTCCCTGTTCGGCGCAACTCTTAATGCTTCAGCCCAGACGCAGCCGGCCCCCGGCGCTTCGAGCGAAGGAAATGTCGGCCCAGGCGCCACCAAGTCCGGAATGAAAGGAAAGGACGGGATGACCACCGGCGCCGGCATGAACAACGGGACGAACAATGGCATGACCGGAGCCGACAAGGGCGCCCGAAATCCGTCTAGCTCGGGCAATGTGGGCCCCGGCACCGACAACAATACCGGCCGCAAATAACAGTCTGCTTTGAAGGGCGGACACACCCCTTCAGGTCGAGGGGCTCCGGAAAAAATCCGGGGCCTTTCGTTTTTGTAGCGGTTCGGCCTGTCAAATATCCGGCTCGGTTATCGTAGAGACGGAGTAAGCATATGAAATTCGGTGCGGAAATACAGGATGTCGGCGTTCATTTTCGCCTGTGGGCTCCGAAAATGAACCAAGTCTCGGTTGTCATGAATGAGGGCATTCCAATCCCAATGATAAGTACAGGGCGGGGTTGGCATGAACTGGTCAGCGCCGAGGCGCAGGCTGGAACGCTATACAAATTTCGGCTCGAGCAGGGCGGTTCGGAAGTGCCGGATCCTGCCTCAAGATATCAGCCATCCGACGTCCATGGACCGAGTGAGGTGATCGACCCAGATCAATACGTTTGGCGCGATAGCGATTGGCGCGGTCGGCAGTGGGAGGAATGCGTTATCTATGAAATCCACGTGGGGACATTCACGCCCGCGGGGACCTTCCTTGGCGCAATCGAGCATCTCGATTGGCTAGTCAGTCTGGGCATAACGGCCATCGAGATCATGCCGGTCGCGGATTTCCCGGGAAAACGCAACTGGGGATATGACGGTGTCCTGCTGTTTGCGCCGGATTCGAGCTACGGACGGCCGGAGGATTTCAAGGCCCTGATTGATGCCGCACATGCGAGAGGCATCATGGTCTTTCTCGATGTGGTCTATAATCACTTCGGGCCGGACGGCAATTACCTACCATCGTACTCACCAGTCTTTAATGAGCGGCACAAGACCCCTTGGGGAGCCGCGGTGAATTACGACGCCGAGGGCTCGGACGTCATTCGCGAATTCATTATCCAAAATGCCGTCTATTGGATCAATGAGTTTCATCTCGATGGTCTTCGGCTCGATGCAGTCCATGCAATCAAAGACGACAGCACCGCGCATGTCTTGGACGAAATCGCAAGTCGCGTCCGGCGATTGTCGATCGATCGCCCTCTGCATCTGTTATTGGAAAACGAGGAAAATCAGGCCTCCTGGCTGCATCGAGATACGTTCGGAAATCCGGTGAATTACACGGCCCAGTGGAACGACGACGTACACCATGTATTGCACTGCGCGGCGACCGGAGAGAGCTCGGGTTACTATTCCGCATATGCCGAGGACACCGAAAAGCTCGGCAAGGCATTGGCCGAGGGATTTGCGTTTCAGGGGGAGCACATGGATTACCGCGGCAGTCCGCGGGGCGAACCGAGCTCTCATCTGCCGCCAACCGCGTTCGTATCCTTTATTCAGAATCACGATCAGGTCGGCAACCGCGCTTTTGGCGACAGGATGACGTCCTTTGTGCCGGCGGCGCGCATCCGCGCAATTGTCGGCATTTACATTCTACTCCCACAAATTCCGATGATCTTTATGGGAGAGGAGTTTGGCGCCAGTCAGCCATTCCCGTTCTTCTGCGACTTTGAGCCAGGACTTGCGAAACTGGTTCGGGAGGGCCGCCGCGCTGAATTTGCCCGGTTTCCGGAATTCGAGGACCCGGCGAAGCGAGAACGGATACCTGATCCGACCGCAGAGGACACCTTCATATCGGCGAAACTCGATTGGAAATGTGTATCGCACGGCGTCCATGCGGACTGGGTCTGCCTGTACCAGGAACTTCTCGAAATCCGCCGCCGCGAGATCGTGCCGCGGCTCAAGGGCGCACAGTCCGGCTGCTATAAAGCGCTTGGTGAGGGCGCGGTGGCGGTTTGCTGGCGAATGGGTGATGGTGCCAAGCTTTCTCTCACTGCAAACCTCACGGACAAGCCTTTGCAGTGCATGATCAACCGAACCGATCAGCGCCTATGGCGTGCCGGCGCCGAAAATGGTGGCTCACTTGCGGCTTGGGACGTGCTCTGGTCGATCGATAAATGATCGCTACGCCTGCGCCATGCGGAGCGCGCCGAAACGGTTGCGCTGAAAGGGCGGCCGACCGGCCGCCCTTTTCTAGATCAGTTTAGTGCATGCGGTGCATGCGGCGGTAGTGACGGGCGTGGCGCCACGAGCGATGGTGGCGCATGCCGGCGTAAGATTCGCCGCCCCTCCATCCCGCCTGGTAGCTTCCGGTGTAGGGGTTACCTGGACCGTAGTTCTGGCAGTTTGCGTTAGGGTAGAACTGTGCGCAATAGCCCGGATTGGTGACGACCCGTTGTGCTGACGCCGGCGTTGCGAGTGCGGCGGTAGCCACAAGTGCCGCGCTAATCAATGCAAATTTCATCGTGTGCTCCTGGGTTGATGATGATGAAAACATGGGGCGGTCCGATACGTTCCACCAATTAGATCTCTGTAATGCTGGACAAGCTTTTTTGACGACATCGTCTGAAACTTTGGCTCGCGCTGCCCGTATGCGCGGCCCTTATCCTCACGTTGGGCGCCCCGCTTCAAGGCTGGCCCGATCCACCGGCGGAGCCATCAACCTGACCGGTGGCGAAACTGGCATCCGAAGCAGCGAGCTGGACAAAGATTATACGAGTTCGGCGGGCTGGCCTGCGCGCCAGCGGCGCGTCCGGACGCCTCAACAAATCCGAAGTAAAGTCCCAGGGGAGCTTGCGGAACCTAAGCGCTCTGATGGATTTGTTTCTTTGGTCATCAAGAGGATTGGACAAATGAAACTCACAGCCTTGCTCGCGGCATCGGCCGTCGTATTGTCCACTAGTCTCGCGCTCGCGCAGAGCGCCGGAGGGCCGAGTGGGCGCGGTGCGACAACGGGCGATCCGGCAGCAAGCTCGGCGACGCCGGGCTCCGCGCCAACAACCGGGAATTCAATGAAATCGAACCCGAGCGGTAGCGGAACTTCGACGTCAGGCGGCAAGGACGACAACGGTGATCAAGGCCGGGACAAGATGCCGGAAAGCAATCAGGCCGTACGGCCGAACAACAAGCCCGACAAGATGTAGGGAGAGAAAACCATGGGGCTTGCTCAATACGCCGTCATCGCAGTCGACGACCGCTGGGGCGTGCTGCATGACGGGAGTGTCGAGGGCGATTTCGCTACCAAGGAATCCGCCTTCGAATCCGCTATCGCTGCGGCCTCGCTGGCGATCCGTCAAGGACACGAGATCCATGTCAGCGTGCCCGGCCGCGACGCCGGCAATGGAACGGCGCTAGGTGCCAAGGACGGTACTGATTAGCCTGCCTCTGTTACAGGACCTTCGGAAAGACGGTCCGTGTCAAGCTCGTAGTGCCTTCCTGGAAAACCGATTATAGCTTTCACGGCTTCAGCACCACCTTGATGCAGCCGTCCTTCTTGTCCCGGAAGGTCTTATAGAGTTCGGGACCTTCTTGCAGGGATGCGCGGTGCGTGATGACGAATGAGGGGTCGATGTCTCCCTTCTCGATGCGCGCCAGCAGCATCGGCAAATAATGCTGCACCGGTGTCTGCGCCATACGGAAAGTGAGGCCGCGGTTGATGGCCGAGCCCATCGGAATCTTGTCGACAAAACCGCCATAGACGCCGACGATCGATACCGTCCCGAAATTGCGGCAGCAATGAATGGCCTGCCGCAGCACATGCGGGCGATCCGTGCCCATGAAGGTTGCGACCTTGACGCGGTCGATCACCGCATCGAACCCCGACATCGTGTCCGGCTCGGTGCCGACCGCGTCTATACAGGCGTCGGCGCCACGGCCGGCCGTCATTTCCTGGATGCGGTCGTAGACGTCCTCTTTACGAAAATCGAGGGTGATGGCGCCCGCAGATTGCGCGAGCGCGAGCCGCTCCGGCACGGTATCAATGGCGATGACGCGCTCGGCGCCGAGCAGGAAGGCGCTGCGGATGGCGAACTGGCCTACCGGTCCGCAGCCCCAGATCGCGACGGTTTCGCCGCCTTTCAGATCGCAGAAATCCGCCGCCATGTAGCCGGTCGGAAAAATGTCCGAAAGAAACAGCACCTGTTCGTCACTGAGGCCCTGCGGTACCTTGATCGGACCGACATCGGCGAAGGGAACGCGAAGGTACTCGGCCTGACCGCCGGGAAATCCGCCCAGCAGATGCGAATAGCCGAACAGGCCGGCCGGAGAATGTCCCCATAATTTCTCGGCTATTTTTGCGTTCGGATTGGACCGCTCGCAACCGGAGTAAAAGCCGCGTTTGCAGAAGAAGCACTGCCCGCAGGAAATCGTGAACGGCACCACCACACGGTCGCCTACCTTCAGCGCCTTGTTGTCCGAGCCGACCTCGACCACTTCACCCATGGTCTCGTGCCCGACTATGTCGCCGCTTTCCATCCCTGGAATGACGCCGTCGAAGATGTGGAGATCGGAACCGCAGATTGCGCAGGCCGTGACCTTGATGATCGCATCGCGTCCATCCTCGATTTTTGGATCCGGCACGGTGTCACACCGGATGTCGCCTTTGCCGTGCCACGCCAGTGCTTTCATTGCTTCATTCTCCGTTGAGCCGAGAATGAAAGACGCGCGATGGCAACTTGTTCCTGATCGAACGCTCGAAAAAGCGTACCGGAACAGGACGGAGCTGCGGCTGTTGTCACGTCTGAAAGTATTGATGCCCAAGGAGTTCTGTTATGTCCGCCACCCGACAATTCGCGATCGTCACCGGCGCTTCCACCGGAATCGGACTGGAGCTGGCGAAATGTTGTGCGCGCGAAGGCTATGATCTGTTGATCGCAGCGGACGAAGCAGAGATCGATAGCGCCGCGGTCGAAATCAGGAAGCTTGGCGCCAACGTTGCAGCCGTGCAGACCGATCTGTCCACCATCGAGGGGGTCGACAAGCTTGTCGCGGCGGCCAATGGACGTGCGGTTGACGCGCTGCTGGCGAATGCGGGGCGCGGCCTCGGCCGGGCATTTCTCGATCAGGATTTCAAGCGGGCGCGCCTCGTGATTGATACCAATGTCACCGGCACGGTCTATCTCATTCACAAGGTCGGAAACGACATGCGACGGCGGAATGCCGGGAAAATCCTGATCACCGGCTCCATCGCGGGATTCATTCCCGGCAGTTTCCAGGCGGTCTACAACGGCACCAAGGCGTTTCTGGATTCGTTCTCCTTTGCGCTCCGCGAAGAACTGCGCGACACCAAGATTACGGTGACCTGCCTGATGCCGGGCGCTACGGAAACCAGGTTCTTCGAGCGTGCCGACATGATGGATACCAGCGTCGGCGTCGCTGATAAGGACGATGCGGCCGCAGTCGCCAAAGCCGGTTTCGATGCGATGATGAGCGGGGAGGGCGATGTCGTAACGGGACTTAAAAACAAGATCCAGTCTTCCGTTGCGAATATTCTCCCCGCGGGGTTACTTGCCAAACAGCATCGCAAGCAGGCCGAGCCGGGCTCTGCGAAGGGATAGGCCCCAGTTTGTAACGGCGGATCGAGAGAGGAGGCTCGGAGTGCGCGCTAGCCGTTTGCTCGTTATCTTGCTCGCTTTGGGCGCGCTTGGCAGCGTCACTATGTGGGTTCTTAGTGCGCCTCGACCAGCACTCAAGGGCGCCTCGACCGATCAGAAAGGCGATCCGGTTAAAGGCCGATTGATATTTGCGGCGGGCGATTGCGCTTCGTGTCACGCATCGCCCGGTCAGCCTGACCGGCTTCAGCTCGGCGGTGGACTGGCGCTGGCGTCGCCCTTTGGAACCTTTCGGCCACCGAATATCTCATCGGACGCGGTCGACGGCATCGGTGCGTGGCGGACAACAGACCTTGCCAATGCCCTGCTGAGCGGTGTCTCCCCGGCCGGCACCCACTATTATCCGGCGTTTCCCTATACCAGTTACGCAAAGATGCAGCCCGGCGACGTCAACGACCTGATGGCATATTTGCGGACATTGCCCGCCGTCTCAGGCAGGTCGCCGCCTCACGACTTGAATCTGCTTTTTCGTTTCCGGCGAATCGTCGGCCTTTGGAAAATCGTGTTTTTTGATCGGACACCGATCGTTCCTGAGCCGAACCGCGATGACGTCTGGAATCGTGGTCAGTATCTTGCCGAAGCGGTGGCGCATTGCGCTGAATGTCATTCCTCCCGAAACCTGTTCGGCGCCATCAAACCAGATACGCGCTTTGCGGGTGGCACGGATCCTGAAGGCGTGGGGTATATTCCGAACATCACTCCGACGCGAATGGCAGATTGGTCGGATCGGCAGGTCGCTGAGATGTTGAAAAGCGGGAACACACCAAATCATGGCCGCGCTGGCTCGTCGATGACCGATGTAGTGACGAACACTGCGATGCTACCTCAAAGCGACCGTGACGCAATCGCCGTCTATATCAAATCCTTGCCCGGCCGCCCCACACCAAAGCCGTGAGCCTGCCTTAACGCGAATAAAGATAAGCTGCTACGTCACGCGCCTCGGCTTCGGAAATGCCAGTGGCCGGCATCGCTGAGCGCGGCGAAAAGGTTTGCGGAGAAACGATCCATTTTATCATGTTGTCGGGCGAGTTGGTAATGACGCCGCCGATAAAGACGCGCCGTCTGATATCCTGCAGCGGGCCTCCCACCTGGCCATCGCCACCCGGAATGCCTGAGATAGTATGGCATCCGGCGCAGCCATAACGGCGAATGAGCTCTGGCGCACGCGTGATATTGCCACCCGTCAGGGCTACGGCAATATTCGTGGATCGATGCTCGATCTGCCACAGCGATCCGGCGGCAACCGCCAGCGCGGCGAGTACGGCAATCGCTCCCACGATGTTCCAGCGGTGCTTAGTGAGCGCCAACTGCATCGCCGCTCCTTTGCGTCCCACCGGATTCTCGAATCCAGATCATCGTTAAAGCCATTGCGGCGCCGGCATACACCGTTCCGGCGGGCACCCACATGATAAGTCCTGCCAACTGCTGATCCTGGAGCGGTGTCAAACCCCACTCCGCCGCGGTCGCGGTCTGGGCCTGGTACAGAACTTTCGGCGCCAGCGTCATCAGCGCGCCCAAAATGCCGGTATGCATCATCGTGACGAACAGATGCCAGGCCGCTAACCCTGGGTTACTTCGGTAGAAAATCGACCACCAAAACAACATGGCCGTCAGCAGGAAGCTCAGGTGCTGCAGGCGATGAACGGTCACATTGGTGACTGCGGCGTCGAACAACCCGGGGACATGCCAAGCCCAGATAGCAACGCCGTGGAGCACCGTCGCGTTGCCGCCGGCGCTTAGTCGGTCCCACACGATTGCGATCGAGGAACGCCGAAGAAATCGGCCTGTGGCAACCCGCAGCCTGCGCGGCAAGGACCACAACATCGTGCCGATTGGGCGCGCTGCCACCAGCAAAGGTGCCGAGATAGCCATGACGATCTCATGCTCGATCATGTGGAAGGTGAACAGATGCTCTCCAAGCCAATGCAGTGGCGACATTAGTGCGCCGGCGAGGGTGATCCAGCCTGCGCCAAAGGCGACGGCCCGCCATGCTCTGGCCGGAGGGCCGAGCGCCGTTTTTCGCCACAGCACCCATCCGCCAAACACGTAAGACAATCCCACCGTCAGCAAGGGGGCGACGATCCAGGGATCGAATGTCCATGTTGCTTCGGGGCCATGGGTCTCCGTGCCATGCGCCAGCGCGGCCTTGGCGAAAATCACAACTAGAAACGATGTCAAAGCTATCGTTCGCATCCGCTCAGCACCAGTGAAGCCACGCCTTGCATGGAAAGCGCAAAGATGAAAATCAGCGCGGAGACCGCGCTTAGCGCGCCCAAGAAAACGGAAGTTGCGGTCAACGGCGCCGCGGTTCGGTGGTGAATGATCGAACGCCACGATACGATTGCGGCCAGACAGGCGAGCAGCATTCCCGAAAACGCGGCGATTGCGGATGATCGCACCTGATGCTGGCAATCGAGCCAAGGCAGAATTTCGCCGAGCTGCACTACGATCGCCCATGCGAGTGGCGCAATCAGGAGGCCAGCGCTTAAGGACAACCACCTCAGGAGGCGATGCGTGTTCATAGCCGCGGTATCCAGTAAATGCAGACGTATATTGGAAGCCACGCTGCGACGACAAAGTTCCAGTACATCGCGTTGTCCTGCACATCGCCGAAGCGCCGGGCATTGTCGCCATGACGGGTAAACATGAGGACCGCAAGGACGAGCGTATCGACCAAGTCGGTTATGATGTGACTGGTATGGAGCCCCAGCAAGGTCCATACGATTGAACCGTAGGCATTGGCATCCCAGCTGATATTAAGCGAAGGAAATTCGAAGATGCGAACGATGAGCGGCGCAATTCCGAATACGGACATCACGATCATGCCGACTTTTACCTTGCCCAAATCTTGTCGCTGGGCCCATCGTGAGATCAGATAATTCGGGATGAGGCTGGCCAATAGGATAACCGTTACCAGCGTACCTGCCGTCAGATCGGGCCGCTTTGCGTCGATAGGCCAAGTCGCGGCCAGACTCATCAAGTACAGGTACACCGCGAGCGCTAGCGCAAAACCGGTGCCTTCGATGAGCATGAAGGCTGCCGTTCCCCACCAAGTCGGGCTGGCCGAGCCCATGCCATGCAGCGGCAGCGCGGATAGATCCTTGGTGACCTGTTCCTTCACGACTCGTCCTCCGGCGTTCCTTTTGGCCAGAACCATCCGATCAATGCGATGGCGACCGGAATCGACCCCCACACCACCGCCCACGGACTGAAGATCGACCAGATCAACATTACGGAGGTCGCAATGGCCGCCCAGAGCGGCCAGATTGAATTTCTTGGAGAGGCTTCGCGCGCTTCGGGCCTCGCCGTAGCCAGCGTGGTGACCACCACTTCGCGCCGATCGACGCGCAGACCGCCCGCAACCGTGAGAATATCGGGTTTGTCCCACAGCGGATTTGATCCACCGACGACCGGAATACGCACGAAATTATAGGGCGGCGGAGGTGATGAGGTCGCCCATTCCAGCGTCGACGCATTCCACGGGTTGTCACCTGCGGGCGGTCCGCGCCGCGCTGAACGGATGGCGTCGATAAAAAATACCAGAAATCCCGCTACGAGTATTACTGAACTGAGACTGACGAACATGTTGAGGCCATGCCAAGGCATGTCCGGCTGGTAGGTGTAGATCCGGCGCGGCATCCCCTGCAGTCCGAGGATATGCATCGGAAAGAACGTCAGATTGAAACCTATGAAGATCAGCCAGAAGGACCACTTGCCCGTGGTTTCACCCATCATCCGGCCGGTGATCTTGGGAAACCAGTAATAGGTCGCCCCGAGCAGCGGAAAAACCGCGCCGCCGATCAGCACGTAGTGAAAATGCGCGACCACGAAATAGGTGTCGTGGACCTGCGTGTCGAACGGCACCGAAGCGACCATCACGCCGGTCAACCCGCCAATTACGAACGTAGCAATGAAGCCGATCACGAACAGCAGCGGCGTCTTGAACACCGGCCGTCCATCCCACAATGTCGCCAGCCAGCAGAAGATCTGGACACCTGCCGGAATCGCAATAGCCATGCTGGAGGCGGTGAAAAAGCTTTGGCCGAGCCGCGGCAGGCCGGTGACGAACATGTGGTGGACCCACAGTCCGAAGGCGAGAATAGCGGTCGCGATCAGGGCCATCACCAGCCCCAGNTAGCCGAACACGGGCCGGCGCGCGAAGGTCGGAATCATAGTCGATACCATGCCGACCGCGGGTAGAAAGATGATGTAGACCTCGGGATGGCCAAAGAACCAGAACAGATGCTGCCACAGCAGCACATCGCCCCCTTCGGCGGGATTGAAGAAGTGCGTGCCGACCAGCCGGTCTAAGATCAGGCTGGTGCTTGCGATCATGATCGCCGGCATCGCCATGATGATGATGAACGAGGTGACAAGCATCGACCAGACGAACAGCGGCATGCGATCGAGTGACATGCCGGGAGCGCGCTGCTTGAATATTGTGACGACAAGCTCGACCGCGACGGCGAGCGCCGATACTTCAGTAAAGGTGATCATCTGCGCCCAGATATCGGCGCGCTTGCCGGCGGCGTATTGCGGGCCTGACAGCGGCACATAGGCAAACCAGCCGACGTCGGGGCCCATGTCCAGAGCAAATGCGATCCACAACAGCGCGCCGCCGGCCAGATACATCCAGTACGAAAACGCGTTCAGCCGCGGGAAGGCGATGTTGCGCGTTCCAACCATCAGGGGAATCAAATACACGGCCACCGCTTCCATCACAGGCACCGCGAACAGGAACATCATGTTCGCGCCATGCATGGTGAAAATCTGATTGTAGCGGTCGGGGCCGAGCACCCGCGCCTCCGGTTGTGCAAGCTGCAGGCGCATCAGGATGGCGAGAACGCCGCCCAATGCGAGAAATACAAAGGCGGTGAAAATATATCGCTTGCCGATGATCTTGTGGTCCACCGTGGCGAGTGAACCCCAAAGGCCCGGAGGCGTACGCCACGTTTCCGCCAGCGTGGCCTCAAGCGCCTGCGGCTCCAGGTCGGTGTCGCGTGGACCGTTGTTGGCGGAGCCATCTTTCATTTCAGACCCGCCAAATAGGCCGAGATGGCGCGCAGTTCATCCGGACTGAGCGCCACCATCGGCATGTTGTTCCCGGGTTTTAAGGTTTGCGGATCGGCGATCCACGCGGCAAGCGAGCCGCGGGTGGTTTCAAGCAGCCCGGCCGCAATGGTCTTGCGACTGCCGACGTGGGTAAGGTCGGGGCCGGTCGCTCCCCTGGCTGCGGTCCCGCGTATGGTGTGGCAGGCCGCGCATTGCCTGGACATAAACGCTTGCTGTCCAGCACGCGCCTCGTCGTCCGGCGCCGCAGAGGCGCCTTGCCGTTGCAGGCGCACCCATTCATCGAAGACGCCCTGTTCTTCAGCAACCACAAAGAACGCCATGTGGGCATGCTGCAAACCGCAGAATTCGGCACATTGGCCGCGATAGACGCCAGCACGCTCGGCACGGATCGTGAGTTCGTTCGGGCGTCCGGGGATAAGATCTTGCTTGCCGGCAAGGCTCGGGACCCAGAACGAATGAATGACATCCAGACCTTCCAATTGCAGGCGCACCTTGCGTCCGACCGGGATATGAATTTCGTTTGCGGTCTCAAAACGCTGGTCCGGCGTTGAACCGAAATATTCAATCCCCCACCACCATTGCAGGCCGCGCACCTTGATCGTCAGGTCGTCGCTGCCGGCCACGCTCAGCGCGCGCGTGGTGAAAAAGCTCAGGACGCTGAAAGCGGTAATGATTATTACGGTGGCTGCGACAGCGGCCCCCACGCTGATCGCCATCCGACGCTCGGTACTGGCATTTACTGTAAGCGGGAACTCGCGCCGCCCGCGCTTGCGTGCCAGCGCCAGGATCAGCGCGATCATTACCAGCGCCCACACGATCGAGCAGACGATCACGATCAAAACAATGAGCTGCTTAAGGCTGATTGCTGACTCGCCATGGACGTCCAGCGCGGATTGCCATCCGCTGCAGCCCGCAAGCGTCAGGGACGATGCCATCACAAACGCCGCCGGCTTCAAACCCGGGATCACGGTGTAGGACCTTGGTCCGGACGAACCGGCGTCGGTCCCTGATCGAACAGTATCGCGGCCGGCGCACGGTTTTCCGATGGCCGCGTGTGCTTCTCGTCATTCCGGCTGGGGGCGCCGGTTTTTGCGCTGTAGGCGCCGATGGTCTGCACATAACCCGCTAGCTGCCAGATCTGCTCGGTCGTCATTTTGTCAGCAAACGCCGGCATTCCGTGGGGCCGGCCGTCGCGAATGGAGGCAAAGATCGATACCATTTCGGGACCGTAATTCCACCAGCCATCAAGGAAAGCCGGTCCAATCCCGCCCTGACCGTCCGAGTGACAGGTCTTGCAAGCAAACCAGGAATAGAGCCGCTTGCCCTGGCTCAGATTGAAGGCGTTCGACTCGTAGGGCTTGTCCAGCGCGAAATAGATGTCTGGCGGCGCACCGCTGATCCTGTTCGGCATCAGGGCAACCCTGTCGAGAGCTGCGGCCACGGGGGGATCCAGCCGAAGTTCACGTTCCTCCCGCTGGCATCCGGCCGCGGCGAGTACGACGCTGATCAACACCAGGAAATGCCGCATCTGAAATTCGCGAGAGGAGGAGCCGGACTCTACAAACCGGGGCCACGAGTTAGGTTCCATTTGCGAAATGTCGGATAGCCGACAGAGCCGGCTTGCGAACGAGATGCGATAGCTGATGCTGGAACGATTGTGGGCCGAACGCTTTGAAATCCATCACGCGGACCGCGCAATGAACCGTCCTCTTCAACATAACCTGCCCACCGCATCCATTGCAGTTGACGCGATTTGCACGGATCGGATGGGCGAGCGGTGCCTGATTTGCGTTGCAGAGGAAATTCCGATCGCCTTCCGCTACAACGGATTTCCTTACGCCGTAATGATGGCGACGCCGTGTGACCTTGAAGATTTTGCGATCGGCTTCTCGATTACGGAAGGCATCACTGAGCCAGCTTCGGATTTGCCGAATATCGCGGTCATCCCCTGCGAGGACGGCGTCTCGATCGACATTTTGCTCAATGGCCAGGACCTCCATCGCTATCTTGCCACACGTCGCGTAAGGCAACTGCGTGGTCACACCAGCTGCGGCCTATGTGGCGTCGAAGATCTCGACGACATATCGCGCGCCCCTGCGCGAGTGCATGCAGGCGCTCCTCTCGAGACGGACCTGATTCTCCCTGCGCTCAACGCATTGAGATCATGGCAACCACTTAGTCGGCAGACGCGTGGCGCGCACGCTTCGGCATGGGTTGATCTCGATGGCAAGCTGCGGACCGTTCGGGAAGACGTCGGTAGGCATAACGCGCTCGACAAGCTGATAGGCGCTATGGTTCGCAGCAACAACACGCTCGGCTCCGGATTTTGTCTGATCACCAGCCGCTGCTCCTTCGAAATGGTTCAGAAAGCGGTGGCCGCTGGATTTCCGGCTCTCGTCTCGGCTGGAGCGCCGACAAGCCGTGCCATCCACCTCGCTGTCGCGGCAGGGCTGCAAC
>JGI12053J15887_10000284_pt1 | contig 19674 bp, 25 predicted proteins | sample MedBloCAOM1_O3_FD_15887 | JGI IMG/M metagenome (IMG submission 15887)
CACGGCCGGCCACGCAGCAGTAGCGCAGCGCGGAATGCGCGCCACAAAATGCCATCGCCGCGCCGAGAACGAGCGCGGCGAGCCCGCGAGCACACGCGACATGGTCGGGATCGCGCTTGGCCCCGAGGTGATCGCACCCGCGCCGACCAGCAGGAGAACGCCGACCGCGATGAGGAATTGCCGCATCCGCTGCGGAGTTTACCGGACACCGCGCTGTGCATCAGTTTGGCGATGAAATAGCCGCCGCAGGCGGGCCGGCGACCATCCGCGACTCTGCTACAATTTGGCCTGGCAACCGCGCCACCCTCGAACCGCCACCATGCACGGCTGCCGTGGCAACGTTCAGAAGGTGTCTCAGGGCTTAATGGCACATTTCCTCTGCAGACCGGGCGCGGCGATGAAACTAGGAGCGGCGGGTGCGGACCGGACAGTTGCGTGCAAAAACCGCCGACAGTCAAACCCCGGCCGAATCCATCATGTTGAAGTTTCAGCTAATCGCGGTCAAGACAATCAAGGTCAATCATAGGTTCAAATCGGGGAGGCGCTGTCACCGATACCGACATTTGCTGATAATTCTGGCGTTAACGCCAATCGCTCGAATTGTAATTCCGCTTTTTGGATGCGCCTCTTGCAGCCGGCGCGTAACGTGCTGGCACGATCCACAACTTGATCGAAGCATAGGAGCTTTCGTTACAGGCGCGATTGGGCGCTTACGGGCGGTAGGGACCACCAGGAGAACCCCATCCCCACACGGGCATTGGCTGTCCTTCGGAAGGCAGCGTAGCACCGCTCTGCGAATTGAGAATCGCCAATCGCGTTCCCCATTCTAGGTAGCCGACGAAGGCCGCACGAAATTCGGGATCATCAGGTAATCCAATTTCATCGGCCGTATCAAGCATCACCGAGATCCAGCGCTTTCGCTGAGTCTCAGTGAGACGACGCCCAAGATGCTTGCCTATCATACCGGCATGCGACCCGCCCGAAGTGGTGTAAGGTTTTTCGCTTCCGAAGACTTCCGCGACAAAAGCTGCAACGTGCTCGGCGTGATGCGGGTTCATGCTCGCAAACACCGGAGCAAGGATGGGATCTTCCGGAACCTTTTCGTAAAAACGAGTAGTAAGGCGCCGAATGCTGCTTAGTCCGCCGCACCATTCGAGCAAGGTTGGTATACGTTCGGTTGCCATCGCAGCTTGTCCGATAAAAAGGCGCCTCGACGCAAGCGGCAAGTTAAGCGTCGCGACTAGCTGAGCGAGACTAGGGGCAACCTGGCCAGATAGTTCGACTGCCGAAGAATAGTTGTTCGGCTCAGAATTCGAAGCGGATTGCTGGAATCGCCGGCGCTACGATAGTCGACCGCAACGGCGCGGTAACCCGTCTTGGGAGGTGCGGGCATAACGTTACGCCACGTGTACCAGGTCTGCGGCCAACCCATGGATCAGCACAATGAACGTTCCGTCAGCCGGGCCGCCGATGACATAGTGCAACCTGAAGCCATTTATCTGGACATAGAGATGAGCGAACTGCGTCTCGAAGTTTGGCGCGAAGGCCGCTGCGCTGCGCCAATGTAGGCCGAGTGTCGTGCGCTTCGATTGTGGTCTGCGCTGCGGCCGGCGTGGCGCCCAACAACGCCCCAATGGCTAGTATACGGAGCATAGCGTTCTCTCAGCTATCATTTGTAAATCAAATAGCAGTTAACTGACCGCTTGACCTCGGCATTGCCGATCTCCATCACGTTCCGGCTGGAAGAGGCCATAAGTGAGTTCCTTCCCAGAGATATCGAAACCAGTTTTTGGACTTTAGACACACGGGCGCCGAGAGATCATTGTAGTCGATCACAATTGTTGCTTTTGCTTCGGGTTGGCACTCCTGAAGATAGAAACGCTGCCCCTCAACGTAACGTCGGTTCGATGGGGCCGCAGGATCTGGGGACGAGCCATCTCGCGAAGCACGCCGCGCAGCCGACACGGCAAGGTCGGTTCGTAGGAAGATTGATACGTCCCAGCACCCGAGTAATTCCGGGCGATGCAGAAATATGCCGTCGAGCAGCAAGACAGAAAATGGCAATGCTTCAGCCTCAACGATGGGCGCTGTGTCATCTGTCACATGATCAAAGAATGCCCGACGATATCGCTTGCAACCTCCAGGACTTAGCGGATCTAACAGGTATCCTTTAAGCGCAGCGTAATTATAAGAGTCCTCGAAGAAGCCACGAGGGGAGTGCCTTCCTTGCTGGTATCTGACAGCCTTGGGGTTATGAAAATCGTCGACAGATGCACGAATTACTGGTCGTCCCAAGGCGGCAACGGAACTGTCTAGTTCATCGGCAAATGTCGTCTTTCCAGCGCCGTCGGCTCCATCAATAGCCACGCGGATCGTTCGATCTGGCGACACCAGAACAAGACGATGCGCGAGCTCTGCTAGAAGCCGTTTGCCCATGTCCATTTTTTCAGACTTTTCCTAGAACACCTGTAGCTTCACACCGGGCGAGAATGCGCGCTCTGCGCAACGGCCTTGAGCAAACCCAACCCGATTGCACAAGCGACAGCGTGAACGCGTCTTCGAACCTTGAGGCGCACACAGGCATCCCCGATATGCTGGTCGACCGTCCGCGAGGAGATTCCCAGATCCGCAGCAATCTCAGCAGAACTTAGCCCGAGTGCCGTGAGATTCAGGCACTCGACCTGACGGGGGCTGAGACGGATCGCCGCCCGTAACAAAGTTAGATCGCTGTCCTCATCCATCGCTTGCTCGTCCGCCTGTGCATAGGAATTCGACTTAGTCGTCGGGCAGGAATGCGGGGTTCCAGGCGACTTCCCACATGTGACCGTCAGGATCTTGAAAGTAGCCCGCATACCCACCCCAAAACGTCTTCTGAGCAGGTTTGACGATGTCGGCTCCCCCGGCCATGGCCTGCTTCATGACAGCATCAACCTCCTCTGTGGATCGGACGTTGTGGCCGATGCTGAATTCGGTCGGACTCCGGTCAGTTTTTGCGACGCCGGCATCTAATGCTAGGTCTCCCCGGGGAAAAACCGCCAGCTTTAGTCCGGCGTGGAGCTCGAAAAATGCGACTGCGCCGTGGTCAAATTCCTTGCCAATGATCCCCTCGGTCGGGAAACCGAGTCCATCTCGATAGAATTTGACAGACCGTTCCAGGTTATCAACGCCCAACGTGAGCATCGTAATGCGCGGCTTCATATGCTCTCCGAATTTGAATTTTTGCAGACTTGGCCAACGACCAGGACCCGCTGGGCGCAGGATAGTGGACACGCTGGCTAAGGTAGTCGAGCTCGCACCAATCAGTTTCTCTCAATCGCTGGTGTCCCCGGCCGCCAGCTAGTCACGCCATAGCTCACGATAAACGGAAGCTCCGCGGTGAACTCACGCCGAAAATCCGCTTACCCTAGCGTTGGTTCGCATCCAGACCGATTGACGATATCATGGTCATGACCATTAGATAACATCAAGCGGATTGTCTATGTCAAGAGATCGCTCGCACCAAATCAATCTCTCTCAATCGCTGGTGTCTCCACGGACCCCATCGCTCCACCCTCCGAATTCACACTTTATTGCGAACGCCAACCAACGGTCTTGATCAAAACGGCCAGATGCGGCTCAATCAGGTCGGTTCGGCGGGGAAAATACCGGAGATTCCATGTTTGCTCGGGACGCTGGAAGCTATCGCGAACGCGAAGTGCGTGGGCAGTTGCAAGATCATTTTTCCTGCGTTTGGGTGAATCGCCTTCGAGCAACTGCGCCCTCCTCCATCGTAGTCGTGCCAGACGGCTCGATGGATCTGCAGTGGATCTTCGGAAGGTGGCGGATCGCCGGCCCTGACCGTCAACCGCAGACTGAGACACTTCCCGTTGGCGCCGTTGTCGTCGGCTTTCGATTTCAACCCGGTAGTGCGACTGGGTGGCTCGGTATGGCAGCCTCCGAACTGTGCAACCAGCGGGTTGATCTGGAAGACATTTGCGCCTCAGCCGCCCATCAGATGAATCTGGCAGCAGAGAGCATTGGACCAAGCGCGCCAATCAGCGAACTTGAAACGGTTGTTGCACGATGGGCGGCGAAAGTGTGCTTGCCGGATCCTGAGATGACGGTGGCACATCGTCTTCTTTCAGCCGGGGGACCTCCGGGAACCGATGTCCTGCCTTGGCTGATGGCCGAGCTTTCCATGAGCGAGCGCACCTTGAGGCGGCGTTTTGAAACCGCGTTTGGATACGGGCCGAAGACTCTCGACCGCATACTTCGGTTTCAGCGGTACCTAGACCTCAGCCGTCATCGTCCGGAAGAGTCCGCAGCACATCGCGCAGCCGCGATTGGCTATGCAGATCAGTCGCATCTTGTTCGAGAATGTCGCCGCTTAGCGCTCTGCACGCCGTCACAGATCGGTTGAGGCCGGCCCGTCCCGCGATTGGCTGCCAGCGCCTGCACAGTCGAGCCATCGGAGTTTAAAGCGGGACGTGTCGTACGCCAATCAGAGGCCGATCGCGGGTTCTTTCGCCTTGTCCGCGAGCGCCATTTTTCGCTGATCCGTGTTTTCTTCTCCACCCCCCAGCGTCCCATTGTCGCGAACGATGGTTGATCCGCACCGACTCGGCCGTGTTGAAGCGCCGCACCGGACTCCTTACCGATCGTATCGGCTCCCCTCCGTAGTTTCACCGACCGCGGATCTGCGGATTTGCCGCCGCATAGGACGCGCGTAGGATTCGGGCTGGCCGAACCGCATGGGCGGCGGCTTTCCGTGTGGTCCGGCCCATCAAATGGTCTTGAAAATCATAAACGAATGTCGGGGCTCTGCCGGCCCGTTCGTCCTAAAGGCGTGGCAGTGGAGTCAGTGGAATGCGCACTGTCGGCCGTCGCATAGGGCCCCACCTTAACCGTCGCAAACGGAATGCAAGATGCAGGGCAGAACAGCACATTAGCTCGACAAACTACAGACAGCGCTTCGACTTCGTATTCGTTGGTGGATAAGGCTCACTCCCCGATCGAGCTCGTTGAGGTTTCTACTCGACCCAATCGGAGATGATTTTATGATTGTTGCTATCGTTGGAGCCACAGGCGTCGTGGGGAGAAATCTGATCCCGCGCCTGATCGAGGCCGGACACACGGTCCGCGCTGGCGTTCGGTGGATAGGCTCCGCCCCGCCCTTTCCCGAAGTCACCCAAGTTGAGATTGACATTCTTGAGCGGGCCACCCTGGAGCGCCTGGTGGAGGGCAGCGATACTGCAATCAATGTCGCCAGCTCAATCCGCGGGCGGACGGCAAGAGCGGCGATTGGAGAGTCTACGACCAGATCCGGCGCTCTGGCACGAAGAACCTGATCGTCCGCGTTAAATCAAGGAGTACGGAACTACCATCGCCCGAGTGACAATTACTACAGCGAGCCTCTTAACAACGTGAAATGCGTTTAACGACGTGAAATGCGTTTTGCGTAGGCCCGGCGTGCTCGCTCGCGGTTCCCGCAAACCTCACTGGAGCACCATAGGCGCGTTCGGTTAGGACTTTCATCAACATAGAACCAGCCGCAACCTGTTGCTTGGCAGCAACCGAGCCGAGTCGCGTCACTGGAGCTCAGAACCGAGGTCAAGGACCACAGGACAGGCCAGAGCGGTTCTTGGAGATTGGCTCCTTTTAGGTCGTGCACAAAAGCATTTTCATGCTTTACGAGCCGTGGTTGAGGCGGGAGAGTCAGGAGCATCCGGTTAATCCGAGATAGATCGGTGGCGCTTTGCTCACGTAATGCGTCTGCTATCTTCCATAATTCGGCGCGCATCGCGAATGCGTCCGCCATCGCCGCACCCGCTCCGACCGGATCAGCGGTGGCGCGGGATTTGAGATTTGCGGCCGCCCGCGCCGGCAATGTCCCGCGGCGAGCGCTCCAAGCGATGAAAGCGCCATAGTCCGGTATCAGTTCCTGCGGTTCGTCGGACGTCCGCCAATCGAGTGTGTTGGCGAAATCCAGGCAGACCCGTCCTCCGAAGAACTGTGTAGCCGCGCGCTCGGGGTCTCTTGACATAGACAATCCGCCTGATGTTATCTAATGGTCATGACCATGATAATGACCAGCCGGCCAGCATTCAAACCGACGCTCAGCCCGGCCGGCTTTCGGCGCGGGTTCATCGCGGCGCTACCGTTTATCGTGAGCAATGGCGTAGCTGGCGTGGTCATGGGCGTGGCCTACAAGGGGCTGGAGCTTGGTGTCGCGCCAGCGGTGCTGTTCAGCCTTGTTGTTTACTCCGCCACGGCTCAGGCTGTCACGCTCGGCATGTGGACGCTTCCGCCGCCTGTCGCTGCCATGGTGGTGGCATGTGTCGCCACGAACGCCCGCTACCTGCTCATGGGCGCGCATCTCCACCGGTACTTCGGCGGCCTCCGGAAGCGGGTGATGTTGCCGATTTTATTCCTGCTGGCGGATGCGTCCTGGCTTATGACGACAGCGGACGCGGAACGCGACGGTCCCGATGCCGGCTATCTCCTCGGCGCGAGTGTGCCGATGGCATTCGGCTGGATTGCGGGAACGGGATTGGGCTACGAATTGCCTCTCAAGCCCGGCGGCCCGCTCGCAATCGCAGCGGCGCTTCTGCCCGCCGCCTTCGTCGTGACGCTGCTTCCGACCCAGTGGAGAGGTCGAAGATCCGTCCTGCCATGGGGTCTGTCGGCTGTGGTGGCACTTCTGGTTTCCCACTTGCTCGGGCCGAATTGGGCAATGCTGATCGGGGGCGGATTGGGCACTGTTACATGCATGGTTCGAGGCGACGATGCCTGATTGGCATACCCTCATCGCAATTGGCCTATTAGGCCTGGTGAGCTACGCGATGCGCGCCGGCGGTTTTTTGGCAGCTAGCGCCATCCGAGAGGGCAGCATCGCGGACAGATTTTTGCGCCTAGCACCGGGCAATCTTTTTGTCGCATTCGTCGCGGCGGCTTGTCTCGAGGGCGGACGGCCGAGCGTGCTTGGCTGCGTATGCGCGCTCGTGACCATGGCGGTTACGGGAAAGGAGTGGGCAGCATTGGGCGCTGGGTTTTCAGCGGCCTTGGCGGCCGCGGCCTTGATCGGCGGATAAACGACGTGCGCCTCGCTAGAGGCGCTGGCGAAGCATCCAACAGCGGCACCCCAATTGATGCATCGTATTTTTCAGAACTTCATTGATCGACTTTCCAGCGCGTCGAATTCTGATGCGCTTCGCGATGCCATGTCGCAGGCGGCGGCAGGTCTCGATCTGTCCTGCTTCGCGTATCTCTCCATGCCAAATAAAGCAGGAAACCAGGCGACGCTGATTTCAAATTATCCAACCGCCTGGACAACACGGTATTTGCGAAAACATTACGAGCGCTTTGACCCCGTGATCATTCAGGCACTCGGTCAACCTGAGCCTTTCGAATGGGGCTTGGGGGTCGGGCCATCGGTTTCCACCAAATCAAGAGAACTCTTCGAGGAGGCGGCAAAATTCGGCATTCGTTACGGATTCACAGTTCCGATTCACAACGACAGCGGTCCAGTTGCCGCGGTGACGTTCGCCGCCGATGAGCGGCGGCCGCAATTCGAGCGAACTATTCGTGAGCACGCACGTGCGTTACAGCTCATGGCAATGTATTTTCACGCTTCTGCTCAGCGGAAGACTGCAAGCCATCAGTTCGTAGCGGGCGTGTCGTTGTCAACCCGCGAGACTGAGTGTCTCGAATGGGCTGCGCAGGGCAAGTCCGCCTGGGAGATCGGATCTATTCTTGGCATTTCGCGATACACGGTCGCGACTTATCTGGAAAACGCCAAAACAAAACTTGGCGTACGGACGATCGTGCAGGCGGTCGCCCGCGTCACGGCATCCAAAATAATTGAAACACAGATTGATCCACGCAGTCACCTCCCCTAGTTGCGGGAGGTGACTGATACATCTTTCTCGTATTCAATCGATACCGTCCTTCCACTACCGGAGACGGCCATGATGCAACTCATTACAGCGGACTACTACAGCAATTTTATTGACGCGATTACCGAGATGCACCGACTGCGGTACCGCGTGTTCAAGGAACGGCTCGATTGGGACGTCAGATTCAGTGGCGACATGGAGATTGATGAATTTGACGCACTTCGCCCTGCGTATTTGATCCAACGAGGGAACGACAATAGCGTGCAAGGCTGTGTACGCCTGCTGCCTTCGACTGGCCCTACCATGCTGCGCGATACGTTCCCCGTGCTATTGAACGGAGCAACGGCACCCGCTAGTCCGACCATCTGGGAGAGTAGCCGCTTTGCGCTCGACCTTCACCGCGACTCGCACGCAACTCGCGGCTTGGCCATTGCCACCTACGAACTGTTCGCGGGCATGATCGAATTCGGCCTATCACGGCAGCTCACTGAAATTGTGACCGTTACCGACGCTCGAATGGAGCGGATCTTACGCCGCGCGGGATGGTCCTTGCGGCGGATTTCCGAGCCTTGCCCCCTCGGTCGTACGCTTGCGGTCGCGGGGTGTCTCGAAGTTTCGAATGAAAGTCTCGCACGTATTCGTGCCACCGGCGGCCTTGAGGGCCCTGTGCTCTGGGCGCCGGTGGCCGTCGCAGCATAGACGAACCTACCGCGCCCGTTGGACTGGGATGCTCCTACACGGGGGAGCGCCCCCAGTAATCGGTAGGCTCTACGCGGGAAAGCCCTTTTGCTTTACGTCGCGCATGGAAACTGCGGGGAACACGTGGTGGAGCATATGGATAGCGACCTAAAGTCTGCGAATTCGCCTTTACGTATCCTGCCAACAACTGTCGACCTCGTGCATCTCCGATATGCGTTAGCGGCCGCAGACCACGGGAGCTTTCGCCGCGCGGCCGATGCACTGCTACTTCGCCAATCGACGTTGAGTCGTTGCGTTCGTCAGCTTGAAGAGCGCATTGAGCTCATCGTCTTTGAGCGATCGAGTGGCGGAGTGCGAGCGACGCGCGCGGGTCGCGATTTCCTGCACATGGCGCGATCTATTCTTGAACAGATGGATACATTAGTTGCGAGCGCCCACCGCGCCGGACGCGGCGAAGCCGGCAGATTGGCGATCGGTCACTACACATCCCTTTCAGCCGGCAATCTACGTGCGACGTTGATGGATTACGCACGGCGGTTTCCACAAATTGAGACCGGAATGGTCGAGCGTTCCCGGGCGGGTCTTACTATCGCCCTCAGCAACGGCGCGATAGACATCGCGATTGTTACCGGAACGACACCGCTCCTCGATAGCAAAACTATGTCGTTATGGAACGAGCGCATTGTGGTCGCTCTGACCGAGGGCCATCGACTTGCTGACCGCGAGACAATTTATTGGACCGATCTAAAGGGCGAGAAACTTCTGGTTAGCCGACAAGACCCCGGGACCGAGATCCAAGAACTGCTTCTCACCAAACTTACCTCGCAAGGAGACCGACCTAAAGTGGTCTGCCATGACGCTAGTTGGGGAAGTATCAAGAACCTGGTTGGAGCGGGATTCGGAATCAGCCTAGTTACGGAATCCGCTGTCGGCGCCCACATCTCTGGTCCGCTCTATCGCGAACTTCGCGATGGAACGGGGCCGAGTCTGGTCAGTTACTCGGCGCATTGGAGATCTGACAACGACAATCCTTCCCTGACAGGGTTTCTAAAGCTCCTGGGGGAGCGCTATCCATCGCCTGCCGTTTGAGTTTTGCGCCGCGCCTTTACGAAAGCGCGGTCCGTCGCCATGAACCTCGCCAGCATCGGCGCGACCAGTTTTATCGGATCCGCGACTGGTTGCCCGGTTTCGCGAGCAAGTATTTCGGCATACCTAAGTAGGTCACGGTGTACCAGTGCGGGAAACTCGACAGTCAGCTTCACTGGCTTGTCGTCTGCGATAATGCCGAGCTTGAGTTTCCCCATCCTTATATCCTCACCCCTTATAGGGTCCGAGTACGAGGTCGCGGTTGACGATCACGCTCACCGGGAAGCCCGGCCGGATCGTCAGCGTTGGTTGAATATTGAGATTACGCTGAACGACCCTTTGTCCGGTCTGATTCAGACTGTCGCTCGCTCCGTGGCGAAGCGCCTGGATGATGTCGCCGTTATTGCCAGTATCGGAGCCGGCTCCGAGTTCACTGCCAACACCCAACAACGTCGACAGTAGCGCGGCTTTGAACAGCGCTCCCCAGTGATTATCGACGTCATCTTCCAAACCAGCGTAGCCCGCCGTGTCGGCACCGGGTTGACGCTCCAGCACAATGGATCGACCGTTCGGCATGATAAGGCGGGTCCAAACCAACAGTACACGAGACTGACCGAACGCGATCTGGCTGTCATAAACCCCGATCAGTCGTGTCCCTTGCGGGATGAGGAGGAAGCGCCCGGTCGGGCTGTCGAAAACATTCTCCGTCACTTGCGCTGTGATCTGCCCAGGGAGATCTGAACGGATACCCGTGATTAACGATGCCGGAATGATATTGCCGGCCTGCACCACGTATGAGGAAGCCGGTGCCTCAACCCTGTCCGGGCTGGTGGTGCGGCGATCGACGGAAGCATTGATGAAGGCAAGTTTGCGGTCCTGGCCGTTCTGCGTGAACGTATCGTCTGCTACGGGTTGCGTTGGTTGAGCTGGCTGGCTCGAGGCGGTCGCCGCGGCACCGACCGAAGACGGCTGCCCGGTCGGGGAGGTCAGCTCGCGAATGCTGGTGGATGCAAACAACCTGCTCAGGCGGGCAGCTTCAATCTCTTGACCTAAGCGCTGCTGCTCTCCGTCACCGGACGAAACCATCCCGGAAGGCGCGCTTTGCGCGTTCATGATCGGACGTCCGAGATCGCCCGGAAGCGCCGGTCCGAGCGGCGGGACCTGATGCGGCACGCCAGCGTAGTCTCGCGGGAGGCCGCTCAGTCCGTCAGCCACATTGTGATGATCGGTGGTGTAGAGCTCTGACGGCGCGGATGTACGCGACCGATGGTTCTGGAGCGCCCAAAGTACGGCGCCGCAGATTGCAAGCGATCCGATCGCAGCCCCTCCGGCCAGGACTTTTCGGGAGAGCCTGGTGACGCGCGGGCGCTCTGCGCGCAAACGCATCGATGCCGCCCGGTCCGGCTCATTGTCAGGTCCCGGTCGAATGTCGGGTTCTCGCTCCAGACTCACCGCGGCCTCCCATCGGTGCGGCTGATGCGGACGGTCTGCTGATGTTCACCTCCCATGCGCAGCTCAGCTGCGGCGAACAGCCGATCAACGATGTAATAGTTCTGCTTGACGCGATAATTGACAAGCTGACCGTCCCCCTCGGGCCCGATGACGAACAAGGGAGGCGCTTCTCCCTGCGCAATCCCGCTCGGCATCTCGATATAGACCTTGGACCCGTCGTCGAACGCCGAGACCGGACGCCAGGGAGGGTTGTCGCCTTCAATCGCATAGCGAAACCTTAGTCGCGAGATATCAACGCCCTCAATAATGGGCGTAGCAGCCTCGGCGCTCGCATTCTGGCGACGCAGCGCGATCAGTTGGTCCTGCGGATATTGCCAGGATACTGAAGCCATGTAGGTCTTCTCCGCAGAGCGAAGTTCGAGAAGATAGGTGCGGCGATCGGTATTGATGACAAGATTGGAGACGAGATCAGGTCGCGTGGGTTTGACCAGGATGTGAATGCGTTTGGTCTGCCCCGCTCCGCTCTCGGTATCACCAATTATCCAGCGTACCGTATCCCCCGCCGCGACCGGGCCTGAGCCGACAAGTTGCTCGCCCTCCTGCAATGCGACGTCAGTCACCTGTCCGGGCGCGGCATAGACCTGATAGAGCGCGCCGGGCGAGAACGGATAGACCTGCACTGCGTTGATGTAGCCGTTTCGGGTCGGCTGTACGCGGGCCGCGGAGTTGGCCTTTTCGACCCGCTTGCGCGGATCGCCGGACTCCGGTTTCGAGGGCGCGCCATGCACCGGCTTGAGTTGACCAGGAAGCGGCAATAGCTTTGGTAATTCGACAATCTCGACGGGCTTTGGCGGATCGGCAAGTTGCACGGCTGGCTCTGCGTCGTCATAAGATATCGTCGGCGGAGGCTTTAACGGAATAGCGCAGCCCACAAGCGCGGAAACCGAAACGAGCAGAACCGGCAATGCGGTTTTGCGAGCGGAAATTGATCTCATTGCCCTAGCTCCTTCGACCAGTTGATGGCGTTGACGTAGACCCCAAGAGGATTCTTGCGCAGACGGTCAGCATCCCGCGGCGTGTCGACCACGATGGTGAGGATCGCGGTCCAGCGCTCGGTCGTGCTCAGGCTGCCGTTCTCATAAGAGCGCTGGATCCAGGCGACGCGGAACGAGGTCGGCGACGCGCGGATGACGCTGGTGATCTCGATGGAGATCTGCAGCTTGCCCAGATTGGCAAAGGGATCGTTGGTTCGCGCATAATCGTTGAGCGCGGCGGCGCCGCGATCAGTGGTAAAGTCATAGGCGCGCAGCCAATACTGACGCAGAACGATGCCATCGGCCGGTAATCCACGTACGTCCTCGATAAAGCGCGCCAGGTGGAACGCGATCTGCGGATCGGTAGGCTGATAGTTGCCGTCGGCCGGCGCCACGGCCTGAGCCTGACCGAGACGATCGACTTGGACCACCCAGGGCGTCACCGTGCCGCGAAGGGATTGCCAAACGAGACCCGACGCAAGCCCGCCGGATAACATCAGGCAACCGAACGCCATCAATCGCCAGTTCTTGGCTTGAACGCGCGCGGAGCCAATGCGTTCATCCCAGACTTGCGCCGCTTTCTGATAGGGGGTTTCGGGTTCGGGCGTACGCCCGTAGCGGACGGAAGGACGTTTGAACATCAGCTTTCACCTTCGGAGAGATCGACGGATGCACCGCCACCCGCATGATCGGCGGAGCGAACGGAATGGGTTGCCGCGGAGGCGCCATGGCTCATGGTCTGCGCGCGCTTCATGCGCGTTGCCCAGGCCGGCGGCCCGCTGGCGGAAAGTAACCCGCTGGAAGCTGGGCCCTGCCCTAGCGCACCCGCACTCGATACTGCCGCTGCAGTGCGAGGGAGAGGGCTCGCGATATTTGAAGCTGCGGCAACAACCGACGCACTGCCTCGGGCGGCGCCAGCCAGCGCACCACCCGCTGCTCCCGCAGCGAGCCCGGCACCAGCCACGCCGGCGGCAACCACGCCACCCGCGGCGACACCCGTACCGATCGCAGCGCCAGCACCGAGTTGCGGACCTCCGGAGACAATGCCGTTGGCAATGCCGGGGCCGAAGATGCCAAGGCCTAAAAGAGAAAGTGCCGCCAGCACCATGGACATGGCGCCTTCGATGGTCGGCTGATTGCCGCCGAATCCCGTCGTAAACTGGGAGAACAACGTCGAGCCAATACCGATGATGACGGCGAGCACCAGAACCTTGACACCCGAGGAGATGACGTTGCCGAGCACCCGCTCTGCGGCGAACGCGGTCTTTCCGAAAAGGCCGAACGGGATCAGGACGAAGCCGGCCAGCGTGGTCAACTTGAACTCGATCAAGGTGACGAAGAGCTGGATCGCCAGGATGAAGAACGCCAGCAGCACCACGATCCAGGCGAATAACAACACGACGATCTGAACGAAATTCTCGAAGAAACTGATGTAGCCCATCAGGCCGGAGATCGAATCCAGGATCGGACGTCCCGCATCGATCCCCACCTGTGCGACCCTGCCAGGGCTCAGGAGATCCGAGGTGGACATGCCGGTACCGGACGCCTTGAGACCGAGCCCAGCAAAGCTCTCGAAGACAATACGGGCCAGATTGTTCCAGTTACCAATCAGGTAGGCGAATACGCCGACAAACAGCGTCTTCTTTGCAAGGCGCGCAATAATGTCCTCGTCCGCAGCCCAGCTCCAGAATACCGCCGCGAGCGTGATATCGATCGCCGCAAGCGTTGTGGCGAGGAATGCCACCTCACCGCTGAGCAACCCGAAGCCCGAATCGATATAAGTGGTGAAGACCGAGAGAAAGCTGTCGATGACACCGGTGCCGCCCATCAGCGTGCCTCGCCTTGTCGAGGTGCGACTCGTGGCGAGACCCGATCCTGGTTCTTCATCGGCGTGGCGTGCACATTCGGAACCGGATCGATTGACGGTTGCAGGAGCCTTGCCGATCCAAAGAACTGGCGACGGTTCTCGGCCCAAACACGTCGGCAGGTCTCAAGCGCAGCGGTTTCCTCGGACGTGATCATTCGGCAGCGAGCGAGCTCCTGGACGTGTATCTCCGTGTCATCATGCTCAAGCGGAGCAACAACGACGGGCTGTTCGCTTTGCTGGCTGCGCACTATCGCAAAAGTGACGACGAACACGACGAGTCCGGCGGCCACGATCCGTGCGATCTGACGAGATGTGCGATGCGGCATCATCAGTGGAACATCCGAACAGTGGTGGGCTGATAGCCGATGCCGGGTATGAGGAAGCGACGGAGCTGCTCCCTGCCCTGGTCCTGAGCGGCCGTACGCTGGGCGGCTTCCAAACTCTGGGCGCGACCCTGCGCGGTGACGGTCGCGGTCAAATCGGCCAGTTGTTGAGCCTGAAGGGCGATCAGCTGATTTCCGGCTTGCGTCGCCTGTAAAGCCCCGGTCGCCGACTGACTCGATGTTACCAGCGCCGACGTCTGGGTGCGGTTGGTGTCGAGATTGCCGACCACACCGGCCTGAACCTTAAGTGCGTCCTGGAGTGCGGCGACTGACGTCTGCCAGCGGGACTGCGCGTTTGATATCAGCGCCTGGTTGGATACGGATGCCGAGGCCGGCGCGTAAGTGGTGGAAAAGGCGGTGTTGATCTGCTGAACGTCGTAGGCGATTCGCTGGGCTTGGTTCAGAAGCTGTTGGGTCCGCTGAATTGATTGCTGAAGTTGCTGCAATGATGAAAACGGCAGGGTGGCGAGGTTCCTCGCCTGATTGATCAGCATTTGGGCTTGATTCTGCAGCGACGTGATTTGGTTATTAATCTGCTGCAGCGCTCGAGCGGCGGTGAGCACGTTCTGCGCGTAATTGCTGGGATCGAACACCACGACCTGCGCCGAGGACGGAGCATCCAGCGCGACGATTGCGATTGCAAAGGCGCTTGCCGCCACGAGATGACGGATCCTCATGATAACGATCCTCCCGCTGAGAGGTTTGGGACGATGTCGGCAGCCCACGCGACGCCGCGATGAGCGAGCCAGGCGGCAACGAAGCTCTCTCGGCCATGTTCGGCGAGGACCTTTTCGATTGCTAAATGATCGGACTTGGATGAGGCGGCGGTAAAAGCCAGCCCGACCGGGCCGAGACCGAGTTCAAACAGCCGGTTGCCGCGCCGCGACTGACAGTAGTAGTCGCGCTTTGGCGTGGCCCGGGCGAGGATCTCGATCTGGCGGTCGTTCAAGCCGAAGCGGCGATAGATTGCGGTAATCTGAGGCTCGATCGCCCGCTCATTCGGCAGAAACAGCCGCGTCGGGCAGCTTTCGATGATGGCGGGTGCAATAGCAGAAGCGTCAATATCCGAAAGCGATTGGGTCGCAAAAATCACCGAGGCGTTCTTCTTGCGTAGTGTCTTCAACCACTCGCGCAGCTGTCCTGCGAAACCCTCGTCGTTAAGGGCGAGCCAACCTTCATCGACGATCAACAGGGTCGGCCGGCCATCGAGCCGCCCCTCAATCCGATGGAAGAGATAGGCGAGTGTTGCTGGCGCCGCAGCGGTCCCAATCAGGCCTTCGGTTTCAAACGCCTGGACTTCGGCCTCTCCAAGACGCTCGGCCTCGGCGTCGAGCAGGCGCCCGTAGGGCCCTCCAAGGCAATATGGTTGCAGCGCGCGCTTCAATCCTTGCGATTGCAGCAGGACCGACAGACCCGTCAGGGTTCGCTCGCCGAGAGGCGCGGAAGCGAGCGATGACAATGCTGACCAGAGATGGTCTTTCGCCTCCGGTGTGATGCTGATCGATTCCCGCGCGAGGATGTCTGTAATCCATTCCGCCGCCCAACCGCGTTCGGCAGCATCGTCGATCAAGGCTAGAGGCTGAAGCGCGACCAGCTCATTGGAATCATCGGACAGTGCGCCGCCGAGATCGTGCCAATCGCCATTCATCGCCAGTGTGGCGGCGCGGATCGAACCACCGAAGTCGAATGCGAATACTTGTGCACCTGCATAGCGACGGAACTGCATCGCCATCAGCGCCAGCAACACGCTCTTACCGGCGCCCGTTGGCCCCACCACCAGCGTGTGGCCAACATCACCCACGTGAAGGGAGAAGCGGAACGGGGTCGAGCCCTCCGTCTTTCCAAATAACAGAGGCGGTCCATCGAAATGCTCGTCGCGCACCGGACCCGCCCAAACCGCCGACAACGGGATCAGGTGGGCAAGATTGAGCGTCGAGACCGGCGGCTGCCGCACGTTGGCGTAGGCATGTCCCGGAAGCGAGCCTAGCCAGGCTTCCACGGCGTTGACGCTCTCCGCCATGCAGGTGAAGTCACGACCCTGAATGACCTTCTCAACTAGCCGGAGCTTTTCATCCGCAACCCGCGGGTCGGCATCCCATACTGTTACGTTCGCGGTGAGAAACGCTTGCCCGATCGCATCTGACCCCAGCTCCTGCAGTGCGGCATCGGCGTCCATTGCCTTGTTATGAGCATCGGTGTCGACGAGTGCCGAAGCCTCGTTCGTCATCACCTCTTTGAGAATTGCGCCAATCGATTTGCGTTTGGCAAACCATTGGCGACGAATCTTGATAAGCAGCCTGGTCGCATCGGTCTTGTCGAGCATGATCGCGCGGGTCGACCATCGATAGGCGAAGGCCAGCCGATTGAGTTCGTCGAGAATCCCTGGCGTCGTGGCCGTCGGGAACCCGACAAGAGTGAGAATACGCAGATGCTTGTTACCGAGCGACGGCTCAAGACCTCCGGTCAGTGGCTGGTCCGCCAGCAATGCATCGAGATACATCGGGATCTCGGGCACGCGGACGCGCTGGCGGTTGGTCGAGACGGTTGAATGCAGGTAGGTCAGCGTTTGCGTATCATTGAGCCACCGGATCTCGGGCATAAAGCCCTCGACAAGTTGGAGAACACGGTCGGTGCGATCGATAAAACCGCGTAAGACCTCGCGAGCATCCGCGCCCTCTCGTCGATCGCGTCCTTCGTAAAGAAAGCGTTCGGCCCGCGCGGCGTCTTCCGGTGGCGGCAGATAGAGCAAGGTCAGAAAATAGCTCGACTCGTAATGAGCGCCCTCCTCCTCGAATTCTTCACGGCGTTCAAGGTCGACCAGAGATGAAGCCACATCGGGAAATTGACTTTGCGGATATCGGCCAGCAGCATGACGCTGCGCCTCAACGAAGACTGCCCAGCCCGAACCCAACCTTCGGAATGCGTTGTTCAGTCGGCCTGCGACGCCTACCAGTTCGGCCGGCACTGCGGAATCCAGATCCGGACCACGAAACTTCGCGGTGCGCTGGAACGAGCCGTCTTTATTGAGGACCACACCTTCGTCGACGAGCGCCGCCCAAGGCAAGTAATCTGCTAGATGCGTGGCCGAGCGGCGATACTCTGCAAGGTTCATCATAACTTCAAATTCCCAGATAGCCGGCGATGCGAAGATGCCGGCGCACCACGTCGACAAATTGCGGATCGCGCTTCGCGGCCCATACCGCCGCGGCCTGTCCCATCGCTCCCAGAAGGATTCCCGCGATCCACAACCGCAGGCCGAGACCGAGCGCTGCCGCCAGCGTGCCATTGAGGATGGCGACCGCACGCGGCGCACCGCCAAGAAGGATCGGTTCGGTGAGGGCGCGATGCACCGGCACGCTGAAACCGAGAACCGGCTCGGAGCCTTCCATCACACCAGCACTCCGCCGCCAAAGGAGAAGAACGACAGGAAGAAGGAACTCGCAGCAAATGCGATCGACAGACCGAACACGATCTGGATCAGCCGCCGGAAACCGCCTGACGTGTCGCCAAAGGCAAGCGAGAGACCCGTCACGATGATGATGATCACAGCGAGGATCTTGGCGACGGGTCCTTCGACGGATTGTAAGACTTGGTTTAGCGGCTGTTCCCACGGCATGTTCGAGCCGGCCGCCGAGGCAGGAACCGAAGCTAGAGTGATGATGCTAAACACCGCTGTTGCGGCATAGCGACGGATATGACGTCGTTCTTGGGTCATGACTGATCTCCGGCTGCGTGAAGGACGTAGTCGCTGTTTGGTCCTAGCCCCTCGACGCGGGCGAGCTCAGCGAGACGACGATTGGACCCCCGCCCGGCCAGTACGGCGATGAACTGAATCGTCTCGGCGATCAGCGCGCGGGGTACGGTGACGACGGCTTCCTGGATCAACTGCTCCATCCTGCGGAGCGCGCCGAGCGCAGAGCCCGCATGGATGGTGCCGACGCCACCTGGATGCCCGGTACCCCAGGCCTTCAGCAGATCCAGTGCTTCCGGCCCGCGCACCTCGCCGATAGGGATGCGGTCCGGCCGCAACCGCAGCGAAGAGCGGACCAGATCGGAAAGCGAGGCAACGCCGTCCTTCGTACGCAGCGCAACAAGGTTCGGGGCCTTGCATTGAAGTTCGCGGGTGTCCTCGATCAGCACGACGCGATCGGTGGTCTTTGCGACTTCGGCCAGCAACGCATTGGTGAGTGTGGTCTTTCCGGTCGAGGTGCCACCGGCCACCAGGATATTGCGGCGATCGGCAACGGCCGTACGGAGTGTCTCGGCCTGCGACGCGCGCATGATGCCGGCGGCGACGTAGTTATCGAGGGTAAAAACAGCGACCGCCGGTTTGCGTATCGCGAAGGCCGGCGCTGCCACGACCGGCGGGAGCAAGCCCTCAAACCGCTCGCCGGTTTCTGGCAACTCGGCCGACACGCGCGGCGATCCCGGATGTACCTCGGCGCCAACATGGTGTGCGACAAGGCGCACGATGCGTTCGCCATCGTTCGGGGACAGGCGCTCGCCGGTGTCGATGAGTCCACCCGCCAACCGATCGATCCAGAGTCGGCCATCCGGATTGAGCATGACTTCGACGACTTCGGGATCTTCCAGGAACAGCGCGATGGCTGGACCAAGTGCCGTGCGCAGCATGCGCGCGCCGCGTGAGGTCGCTTCCTGATTGAGATGGTGAATTGCCACTTGCGTCCCCAGCGTGGCGACCGCGAGTTGCGATCGTGATGTCGGGGACGAGTAGAAGAGGCAGGAAGTGTGGTCGCGCAACAAGATCAGATCGGTCGTAGTGCTCTGGCGTAGAAAAGCAGGGCGCCGGCGGGATCGTCTAGGAGGAGCTTTTTATTCGGTCTGATGCGCCTTCCGTAGAAATCACGTCCTGCGAAATTTCCTGGGCCAGGCTTTGTCCCTTGGCCAACCGCCGACCGAGCGCCTCGACAAATCCCTCATACCGCTCGCGGCCTTTGGCCTGTGCGGCTGGCTGTGCCGTATCCGGCAACGGTGGCGTGACCGTGAGCCAGAAACGCACGAAGAGCGCTAATGCCTCGTTAGAGATCGTGAGGTGACGCTCCAAGCGCTCGACCTGCCGCGTCAGGCGATCAAGCCTGCGGCCGAGCGCCGCCTCCATTCGCTCTGAATTGTCCGGCGACAAATACGAAGAGAGCGCCGTTTCAACCACCAGCGCCTGCGCCACACGCTTGCGGTCGGCATAATCGGCGAGTTGTCCGGCGAGATCCGGTGGCAGGCGAAAGGTATGTTTGGTTCGCATTTGCCAGCCTCAGAGCTTC
>JGI12053J15887_10000285_pt1 | contig 19661 bp, 19 predicted proteins | sample MedBloCAOM1_O3_FD_15887 | JGI IMG/M metagenome (IMG submission 15887)
CGCGGCAAACCCACGTTGCGCGATGGGTCGCCGAACTCGCGATCAAGGTCTCGAACCCCGAAAACCCGGTGAAGACACTCTCCGGCGGCAATCAGCAGCGGGTCGTGCTCGCCAAATGGATGGCGACAAACCCGCGCGTGCTGATCCTCGACGGCCCGACGGTCGGTGTCGACATCAGCGCAAAGGACGGGATCTACGAGATCATCCGGCGGCTGGCCCGCGAGGGCGTCGCGATACTGATGATTTCCGACGAAATCCCCGAGGTGCTTTATCATAGCCATCGCGTGTTGGTGATGCGCGAGGGTCGCGTGACAACCGACGTGCCGGCCGAACACACGTCCGAAGACGCGCTTCGACAGGCAGTCAATGCCTGAATCGCTCGTTGCGTCATTCGGCAGGTTTCGGCGCAGCCACGAGTTCTGGTTGCTGATCGTCATCCTTGTACTTTGCGCCAGCCTGGGCCTCGCGAGCGCCCAGTTCCTGACGGTACAGAACCTTTTTGACCTGCTGACGTCCTATTCGTTCGTGGGCATTCTCGCGCTTGGGCTGCTCGTGGTGTTGATCGCCGGCGGCATCGACATCTCCTTCACGGCAACGGCATCGGTGGCGCAATATGTGGCGCTTGCGATGGCGAACGCCTATGGCGCGAACTGGGCCAGCGTCTTTGCCATCGCGATCGGGATTGGCGGTGCACTCGGCGCCGTCAACGCGATTCTGATCCAGAAACTTCGAATTCCATCGATCATCGTCTCGGTCGCAACGCTGAATGTCTTCTATGGGCTGCTGATTTTCTGCACCGGCGGCAAATACATCTATTCGTTGCCCGACTGGTTCGCGACCGGGATATTCTGGTTCGAGTTCGAATGGGGGAAGGACACCTCCTACGGCGTCAATCTGCAGATACTCGCGCTCGCCGTCTGCTTTCTCGTCACCTGGCTGCTGCTCAACCGCACCAATATTGGCCGGCAGATCTACGCCATCGGCGGCAATGCCGATGCGGCGCGGCGGCTCGGTTTCCACATTTTCGGCCTCAACATGCTGGTCTACTGCTACATGGGCGTCATGGCGGGCGTCGCCTCGCTGGTTCAGGCGCAGCTCGCGCAGTCTGTCGCGCCGACGGTGCTGGTGGGCAAAGAGCTTGACGTGGTTGCGGCCGTTGTGCTCGGCGGCGCCAGCCTGATGGGCGGCGTCGGCACCGTTCTCGGTACATTTCTGGGCCTTGCATTGCTCGCCATATTGCAAAATGGACTCATCCTGCTGGGCGTTTCGTCCTACTGGTCGCCGTTTTTTGTCGGGCTGGTCATTCTCATCTCGGTTTCGGCGACGGCCTGGTCGCAGCGCGAGCGACGAACCCGGAGGGCGCGCCCATGAGCCAGGCGCCCGTCATGACCCTTCGCGGGCGTATGGCCCGTCTGGCCGGCAGCGGAACGATTGCCACGCTCGCCCTGCTGCTGCTTGCACTCTGGGCGGTGTTCGCGATTGCCATCGGCGATCGGTTCTTCTCCGTCAACACCTTGCAATCCATGGCCTTCCAGATGCCGGAACTCGGCATCCTCTCGCTTGCGATGATGCTGGCGCTGCTGTCCGGCGGGCTCAACCTTTCGATCATCGCCACCGCCAATCTGGCCGGACTGACCATCGCCTTCGTGCTGACGCGCACTATTCCCGGCAGCGAAGGTGTCGCCTGGGTCGGCGTGCAGGTGCTGGCGATCGCAGCGGGATTTGCCGTTGCAGCCTTGGTCGGCCTCGTCAACGGATTCGTCATCGCCTATCTCGGCGTTTCGCCGATCCTGGCAACGCTCGGCACGATGACGCTGTGCAAGGGCCTCGCGATCGGCCTGACCCGTGGCAATGTCATCTCCGGCTTTCCAGAACCCATAGTCTTTATCGGCAATGGAACGGTTTTCGGCATGCCCTTTGCGCTGATCGTGCTTGGGCTCTGTGCTTTGCCGGTAGCGATCATGCTCAACGCGACGCCGTTCGGCGCGAAAGTTTACATGATCGGTTCGAACGAGAAGGCAACCCGCTACTCCGGCGTAGACACCCGCGCCATCCTGCTCAAGCTCTACGTCCTCTCGAGCCTGCTCGCCGGCGTCGCAGCCGTGGTCATGTTGGCACGATTCAATTCGGCCAACGCGGCCTATGGTGAGAGCTATCTGCTCGTCACCATTCTGGCGGCGGTTCTCGGCGGCGTCGATCCCTTCGGCGGATTCGGCAAAGTCGGCGGGCTCATGCTGGCGCTGATCATCCTGCAGGTGATCTCGTCGGCATTCAACCTGCTCAATCTCAGCCAGTTCCTCACGCTGGCGATCTGGGGTGGAATCCTGATTGCCGTCGCCGCTGTTCCTCATCTGCGCGGCAGAGCGGANCGGTAAGCAGCGATGACGCGGTCGACAGAACCCACTCCGATCGCCGTTCTCGACATCGGCAAGACCAATCTGAAACTGCTGGTGGCGAGCGACGATGGCTGGCCGCTCGAAACGCTTTCGATTCCGAACGCCGCGAACGCTTCAGGCCCTTACCCTTCCTATGATCTTGCCGGGCTGGAGGAGTGGTTTCTCGATGCTCTCGCCAAGGTGTCGCAACGCCATGCGATCGGCGCGGTGATCGCGACGGCGCATGGCTGCGGCGCCGTTCTTGTCGACGGGGACAAGCCCGTCCTGCCGATGATGGACTATGACGCGGTCTCTCCGCCTGCGATCGACGAAGCCTATCGGCGGATTGCGCCCGCGTATCGCGAAGTGTTTTGCGGGATCGGTGCCGGCGCCATGCGGCTCGCCAAGCAACTGCTGTGGCAGCAGAGCGCGTTTCCCGCCGAATTTGGCCGCGCCAAAACCTATCTGACCACCGCGCAATTTTTCGCGATGCGGCTCGGCGGTCGTGCGGCGAGTGAAATCTCGCAGCTCGCAGCCCAGGGCCATATCTGGGACCTGATCCGCCATCAGCCTTCGTCGGTCATGCGTGAACGCGGCTGGGCCCATCTTCTGCCGCAACGCGCACCCGCCGGCGCCGTGCTGGGGACGGTTTCGGCAGCTGTAGCCAAACGCACCGGCCTTGCGCGATCGACCGAAATGCTGTGTGGCGTGCATGATTCGAATGCGAACCTGTTCCGTTACAAGGCCGCCGGCATGGCCGATGCATCGATCCTGTCGACCGGCACCTGGATGATCGGCTTTCAGCGCGACCTCGATCCGGACAAGCTCGACGCCTCCCGCGCGATGGTGCTAAATATCGACGTCGATGGTGAGAATGTGCCTTCCACACTGACCATGACTGGCCGCGAATACGACCTGATCCGCAAGGAAAAAAGTTCGGCCGACGCCGCGGTCCTTGCCGCGTTGCCGAAACTCGTCGCGCGTGGGAGCCTGGCACTGCCCTCCTTCGTTGGAGATGATGGGCTGTTCCCCGGTGCCGCTCTTCGCGGACGGATCATCGGTCCAGCGCCCGAAACGGCTGCCGAATGGCAGGGGCTGGCGGTGCTCTACGCGGCATTCAGCGCAAACCGCTGCCTTGATACGCTTGGCAGTTCGAAACGCATCATTATCGATGGCGGCTTTGCCGCCAACCTGCCCTTCGCGCGCGCTCTTGCCGCCCTGCGACCATCGCAGGATGTTTTTGTGAGCCAATCTCGCGACGGAACGGCGCTCGGCGCGGCGTTGCTCTGGCGGAGATTTGCGCGCAGGCTTCCGGTTTCGAGCGTGGTGCTTGAAGCCGTCACCCCGCTCGGCGAAGCTGGGCTCGATCGCCCCGGTCTTTCCACAGCCTATCGATCCTGGATCGCCTTTTCGGAGCAAGCACCATGACAGATCGCAACCATACCGATCTTCGCCAGGGCATCGTCGACACCTGCCAGGAGATGAACCGAAACGGCCTCAACCAGGGCACGTCAGGCAATCTCTCGCACCGGATTCCCGGCGGCATGCTGATCACGCCGACGAGCCTGCCCTACGAGCGGATGCGGGCCGACGACGTCGTCGCGATGGATTTTGCCGCGAATTACGCGGGCAACCATCGCCCGTCATCCGAATGGCGCTTTCATCGCGATATTCTCAAGGCGCGCGACGATGTGAATGTCGTGCTCCACACCCATTCCACCTTCAGCACCATCCTCGCCGTGCACGAGCGCGGCATTCCCTGCTTTCACTACATGGTCGCGGTCGCGGGTGGCAACGATATCCGCTGTTCGCCCTATGCCTGTTTCGGCACACAGGCGCTATCGGATCATGCCGTCACGGCGCTTGAGGGCCGCAATGCCTGCCTGCTCGGCCATCACGGCTTGATCGTGACGGCCCGGACATTTGAAAAGGCGCTTTGGCTCGCGGTAGAGGTGGAGACCCTGGCCAAAATGTATGTCCATGCGCTCGCGATCGGCGAGCCGCCGCACCTCAGCGAAGCCGAGATGGCACAAGTGCATGAGCAGATGAAACGCATGGGCTACGGCCAGGCGCCGGACCTTGACGGCGTCGGCGACGTGCCGCGCGCGATACCAGCATCGAAACGGGGAGCACATTGATGGTGGATCTGCCGACGGTTGGCCGCTTCGTCGGCGGCGCTGGCTATGCGCCGCTCAACGAGGCTAGTCTGCGCGCCCTCGTCGCCAGAGTTCCGGCATGCCGTGACCTCCTGAAAGGCGATCCGGCCGACTGGAAGGTCCGCGAGGTCGGCGACGGCAATCTCAACCTCGTCTTCATCGTCACTTCCGGAGCGGCTGGCGTGGTCGTCAAGCAGGCGCTGCCTTATGTACGCCTGGTGGGCGAGAGCTGGCCGCTCCCGCTCGACCGCGCGCATTTCGAGCGAGAGGCGCTGAAGGTCCAGGCAGCCCATGCGCCAATGCACGTTCCGCAGGTGCATCACTTCGAGCCCGAGCAGGCGGCCATCGTCATGGCCTATCTTTCGCCGCACATCATCTTGCGCAAAGGCCTGATCCGGCGGGTGAAATATCCGCAGCTTTCGGATCATCTGTCGACCTTCATGGCCGAAACGCTGTTCCGCACGTCCGATCTCGCCATGCCCGCCGACACCAAGAAGGCGGCGCAAGCCCTGTTTTGCCAGAACACGGCGTTATGCAAAATCAGCGAAGACCTCATCTTCACGGACCCCTATCGAGTAGCCGCCCTGAACCGCTGGACCTCGCCCGAGCTTGACGGACTCGCGGCTGCGTTTCGCGCCGATGCACCGCTGAAGATCGCGGTGCAGGAGCTCAAATGGGCGTTCCTGACCCGCGGCGAAGCGCTGCTGCACGGAGATCTCCACACCGGTTCGGTGATGGTGACGGAGGCCGACACCCGTGTCATCGACCCCGAATTCGCATTCTTCGGCCCGATCGGCTTCGATGTCGGCGCCGTTCTCGCCAATCTCATGCTCAGCTATCTCGCGCAGAACGGCCACTCCGGCGAGCCGAACGCGATTGCCGCCTACCGCCGCTGGCTGCTCGACACCATCGAGGCGGTCTGGAACGGCTTCGAAACAAAGTTTCTCGCGCTCTGGCGCAGATCCGCGACCGGCGATGCATTTGTCGCCGAACTCTTCGCCGATCCGGCCGGCGCGGCGGCGCTCGAGGCATATCGGCTGGCTACCATGACGCGGATATTCGCGGACGCCGTCGGCTTTGCCGGCGCCAAGATGGTGCGCCGCATTCTCGGCCTCGCGCATGTCGAGGATCTCGAATCGATCGAAGATCCAAAGATCCGCTCCGCCTGTGAAACGAAGGCCTTGCATCTGGCGCGCAGCCTGATGCTCGATCGTGCCGCGATCGGCGACGTCAGGCGGCTACGTGCGCGCATCGAGGCCGCCGACGCGGTGACGTCATGAATATCAACGGAAAACACTACCGTACCATCTGGCCGCACGCCGACGGCGCAAGCGTCGAGGTGATCGACCAGACCCGGCTGCCGCACGAATTCGCCACGATGCGTCTGGCCAATCTCCCGGATGCCGCTGAAGCCATCCGCTCTATGGTCGTTCGCGGCGCGCCGCTGATCGGCGTCACCGCCGCTTATGGCCTCGCGCTCGCGATGCGTTCCGATACTTCCGACGACGCACTGACGCAAGCTTATCAAGCGCTGCTCAAGACCCGTCCCACCGCGGTCAACCTGCGTTGGGCGCTCGACGAGATGCGAGCACGGATTGCGCCGCTTTCTCCCTCCGCTCGGCCCGAAGCCGCCTGGATGCGCGCGGCAGAAATCGCCGATGAGGATGTCGCCATCTCGCAGCGCATTGGCGTTGCCGGTCTGCCACTGATTGAAACGGCATACGCCGAGACCGGACGCCCGGTGAATATCCTCACCCATTGCAATGCCGGCTGGCTCGCGACGGTGGATTGGGGAACCGCCACCGCGCCGATCTACATGGCGCATGATGCAGGCATCCCGGTGCACATCTGGGTGGATGAAACGCGCCCGCGCAATCAGGGCGCATCGCTCACGGCCTACGAACTCGGCCACCACGGCGTGCCGCACACGATCGTGGTCGATAATGCCGGCGGCCACTTGATGCAGCATGGCATGGTCGATCTCTGCATCGTCGGCACCGACCGGACCACGGCGCGCGGCGACGTGTGCAACAAGATCGGCACTTACCTGAAAGCGCTGGCGGCGCATGCGAACGGTGTTCCGTTCTATGTCGCGCTGCCGCAGACCACTATCGACTGGACCATCGAGGACGGCGTGCGCGATATCCCGATCGAGGAGCGTGATCCGCGCGAGGTGAGCCACATGACCGGACGCCTCGATACAGGCAGNCTCGCGACCGTCCAAGTCACGGCACCGGGTTCGCCGGTGTCCAACTTCGCGTTCGACGTCACGCCGGCTGAATATGTGACGGCGCTGATCACCGATCGCGGCGTCTGCGCTGCATCGGCAGACGCACTGCGCAATCTGTTCGGAACACGCTAACGGTCTTGAGGCAAAGCGGATCAAGTCGAAGAGAAACCGGGAACGCAGCATGGATTTCATCGAATTAGACGGCGTCGCGCTACGCTACGAACTCACCGGCAAGGGTGACCACACGCTGGTGCTCGTTCACGAAATGGGCGGCTCGCTCGAAAGCTGGGACGACGTCGCGCCACGGCTCGCGAAATCTCGCCGCGTATTACGCTATGACACCCGCGGGGCAGGAATGTCGCAGAAAGTGCGCGGCGAGCTCAGCCTCGATACGATGGCCGACGATATCTCTGCGCTGCTCGATAATCTCGGAATCGCCGGCAAGGTAGCGCTTGCGGGTATTGCCGTCGGTGGTGCGATCGCGCTTCATTTCGCCGCCCGATACCCTGAGCGCGCAAGCGCCGTCGCAGTCGGCAGCCCGGCGACCGGCATCGCGCCGGACCGCCGCGCCGCGGCCCTCGAACGCGTCGCAAAGATCGAGGCCACCGGCATGGCATTCGCTGTCGAGGATTCGATGCTGAACGGTTATGCCCCGGAGCTTCGCGGTGACATCGGACGCTTTGAACGATTCCGGGCGCGATGGCTCGGCAACGATCCCGCGAGCTATGCGACCATCTGGCGAATGCTGGCAGGCGCGGACATGCAAGGCGAACTGACCGGGCTGCGCTGTCCCGTGCTCGTGATCGGCGGCAGTCTTGACCGCGTGCGCCCACCGCCACTCGCGGAAGCCGTGGCCAGAGCCATCCCCGGCGCCCGCTACGTCGAAGTCCGCACCGGGCACTATATGGCGGTGCAAACGCCTGATCTGATCTCCGAATGCATCGACGAGTTCCTGAGAACCGCCGGCGCCTGATCGAACCTGACTATCTCTCACATCAAGGTCCTCCCATATGAGTCCGCAACCCGCACAGCAGATTCCCGGCGTCTATCATCGCAAGATCGGAGACATCGTCGTCACAGCCATCAGCGACGGCTATCTGGATGGCAGCCTCGACGTGATGCGCAATGTCGATCTCGAAAAGGCGCATCAGGTTCTGCGGGACGCATTTCGGCCGGCACGGCGAACCAGCGTCAACGCCTTCCTGATCCATTCAAAGGGCCGCATGGCGATCATCGACACCGGATCGGGCAATTATCTCCAGCCTACCGCCGGCTTCGTTCAACGCAACCTCGCGGCGGCCGGTATCGATCCGAGGTCGATCGATACGGTATTGCTGACCCACATGCACCCGGATCATTCCGCCGGGCTGACCGACATGTCAAACGGCCAACTCCTGTTTCCGAACGCGGAACTGGTCATGCACGAGAATGAACCGGCGCACTGGTTCGACGACGGCGCGATGACGAAAGTCGACGAGCGATCAAGAAAACTCTATTTTCTGGCCGGCCGCGAGCAGGTCACGCCCTACAAGAATCGGACGCGATTATTCAGACAGGGCGAGGTGTTTCCCGGCGTGACCGCCGTACCGAGCCTCGGGCATACGCTGGGCCACACCGCATATCTCATCGCATCGGGCAGCGATCAGTTGATGATCTGGGGCGACACGGTCCACGTGCCGGAGGTGCAAACCGCATTTCCCGAAGCCGGCATGGCCTTCGATACCGATCTCGCCGCGGCCGCGGCTTCGCGCAAACGCATGTTCGATCGGGTCTCTGCTGATGGAATCTTGGTCGCCGGCATGCACATGCATTTTCCGGCATTCTCGCGGCTGGCGCGACGAGGCGACGCCTACGCGATCTTCTCCGAGGCCTGGGTTCACACGATGGATGCGATCTAGCGAGTTGACCTCGCGCGGCTTGTCGAGCGCTGAGTTCGGTCTTCACCGTCGACCGGAAAGGCTGAAACGCGTCCACCAGATCCCATCGCCAGACATCCGAGCGAGCGCGACGGCAACGATCCACAATGCCCGGACAGTCATCGCGCTGCCGCCTCCAGGTCGGCCGTCGCAGCCCGAGCTTGGCCGCAGCACCTTGCCGCGCGACCAGAGTTCCATCAATTGGATTCGGCTCCGCCTCGTCGGCCGCTCATCCATTCGGATGAGATGTCAGAAGCCAATAAAATAAGATGTCACAAAAATGAGATGTCACAAATTTTTCGTCAGTTTGTGACCGAGCTCTGAAAAGATTCGGCGGTACTTAACCTTGGTCGCCACAACGCACTCAGAACATGTTCAATTTCAGCTCACGAACGAGGAGGTTATCCCAATGCGTTTGCCAACAGCCTTAGGACTTGTATCCGCTTTGGCCCTTGCGGTCGCAGCTGCAAGCGCCGTCGCCGACGATGGGCACCGTGGTTCCGACGACGCTCGCACCGCGACGCCGATCAAGCATATTGTCGTGATCTTCCAGGAAAACGTTTCGTTTGATCATTATTTCGGTACCTATCCGAAAGCCATGAATCTGTCCGGCGAGACGCCGTTCTCGGCGTCGCAACACACGCCGAAGGTCAACAACCTCGTCAACCCGCTCGACGTGAACCATAATTTCGGGCCGCTCGCGGGCGTCGACCTTCTCAACCACAATCCCAACAGCAATCCCAATGCTCCCGCCGCTCCCAACAACAGCAAGATCAATGGCACCGGCGCGTCGAACCCGTTCCGGCTGTCGCCGTCACAGGCGCTCACGGCGGATCAGGGGCACAATGAAAGTCCAGAGGAAAGCGCGTATAATAACGGGCTGATGGACGGCTTCCCGGCCTTCGTCGGCACCGCGGGCCCACCGCCGACCGGCATCGGCAGCAAGGCGTTGGTGATGGGTTATTATGACGGCAACACCGTCACCGCGATGTGGAACTACGCCCAGCATTTCGCCCTGAATGACAACAATTATACGACGCAATTCGGTCCCTCGACGCCCGGCGCCATCAACCTGATCTCGGGTCAGGCCAACGGCGTCGCCGCCACGCTCAACGTTTTCGACGGCTCGGGCAATCTGCTGCACGGCACCCACGAGGCGTTCGGCGACGCAGCCCATATCCCCAGCAACATCACCGAGATCGGCGATGGCGACCCGCTGCAGGACGTCTGCTCGAACCCGACGCTCGATCAGGTCACCATGGCCGGCAAGAACATCGGCGATCTGCTCAATGCCAAGGGCATCACCTGGGGTTCGTTCATGGGCGGGTTCGACCTGGGCGTCGTCAACGCCAACGGGACGACCGGCTGCGCGCGGGAAACCAACCCGACCGCGCCCGGCACGCCCGCATTCACATCAGTAGACTACATTCCGCACCACGCCTGGTTCCAGTACTATGCATCGACCCGGAATCCGACGCACGCCCGTCCGAGTTCGGTCGAGGCCATCGGTCACAACCTGATCCCGCATACCAACACGCCGGATCCGGCCAATCACCAGTATGACATCCACGACTTCTTCAGCACGCTCAAGGCGGGTCACCTGCCGGCCGTGAGCTTCCTGAAGGCGGCGGCGTTCGAAGATGGGCACGCCGGATATTCGGACCCGATCGATGAGCAGCATTTCCTGGTCCGGGTCATCAACGCCTTGCAGAACAGCCCGGAATGGTCGGAAACGGCCGTGATCATTCTGTATGACGACTCCGACGGCTGGTACGACCATCAAATGCCGCCAGTCGTGAATTCCTCGTTCAATCCGGCGGTGGACACGCTCAACGGTCCCGGTGTCTGCAAGACCAGCAACGGCTTCCAGCAGGGGAAAGCGGTGCCGACCGCGCCGTTGAACGGCAACTTTGGCCAGCACGCATGGGGACGTTGCGGTTATGGAACCCGCATGCCGCTGCTGGTGGTTTCACCATTTGCAAAATCGAACTATGTCGATCATACCCTGACCGATCAGACGTCGGTGCTCCGCTTCGTCGAGGACAACTGGCTGTCAGGTGAGCGCATTCAACCGGGCGGCTCGTTCGATAGCATTGCCGGATCTCTCAACAACATGTTCGACTTCGACGATCGGAACGAGGACGGGCCGCGCAAGCTGGTTCTCGATGAGGCGACCGGGGTTGTGATCTCCTCCTCCAGAGGCGATGACGATCGGAACCATGACCATGACCGTCGCTGATCGTCGCTAGTGTTTGACANGNAAGCGCATTTCCCCGCGGGGATCGCCGCCGGGAGATGCTCAATGACAAGCTGAGGCGATGTCGTTCTGTTGCGGATAACGCAAGAGCTCATTTACGGCTTGTCCGCCACCGGTGCAAACAAATCGGATGAGCCGTTCGACGTCAGAGCTGATTGGGTCCGGGCATGGTCGTCGAGATCGGATACTTTGTTCTGCTCTGTTTGCTGAGCGGCTTGCTTGCCTGGATTGATATCGACCGCGGAATCATTCCGGATTGGTTGAATTTGGCGATCGCCGGTCTCGGACTGTCGAAGGCCGTGATCATCGGCGGTGCAGCGGCCNGCCNGGAGGCCGCATACCAGGGCGCGGCCATCGGAGCCGTATTCTGGCTCCTGAGAAGGTTGTATTTCGCCGCAAGAAAAATCCAGGGCCTCGGATTCGGCGACGTCAAATTCCTGGCGGCCGCCGGAATTTGGGTCGGAGTCGCGGGCGTTCCCATGCTTGTGATGGTTGCCGCGCTCACCGCGCTGGCCTGCGCCGGCATCCTGCAATTGGCCGGACGTCAATTGACAGGTCAAACGTCGATTTCGTTCGGGCCGTTCTTGGCGATCGGTCTGTTGGTGACATGGGGTATGCAGCAATGATACTTGCGGCATCCCCAGGATTTGTCGTCAAGGGGCGGGAGTTACTTCGGTTCCGGCGCGCATCCCGCGCGAAGCCGCCGGATTTTTGGTCGGCATCGGGGGCCTTCGCATGCTTGTGATCGTTGCCGCGCTGAAGGCGCCTCAAACAACAGTGCTGAGCGTCCAGCGGATCACTGAACATTAGCGACCGGACCTATCATTGGGTCGCGGCTGGGACGTCACCGACAGCAGCTTTCCGGCGTTCACTGGTGGCGGAGGTACTTCAATGGTCACCTGTCCCACGCTGAGCTGGGGCAATGCGAGGGGAACAACCAGTTGATCCTTTTCCAGGATAGCTTCACGGCCTTGAACCGATCGCAGCTTCCAGCCCTGATGGTCCTGGCCGACCTTCAGCCGGAATACCACCTTGGTCGATTGATCCAGAAATATCCCGAACCCCTCATCGTCGCTTGCGATGGTGCCGACCAGAGTGAGCTGGGGACGCTCGGGTTCCCTTGGTTTAGGCACGGCTGCCACTTTCGGGATTGCGGCCGGCGCGACCGCTGGCGGCGGCGGCCGCCGGGACGGTGAAAAGATAGGCCGGTCGCGCGTGATGGGTAATTGCGAGAGCGGGATCGCCCACAACGGATTGGCGCTCAGCGCCCGCTCCGATGCCGGGGCGACCGGTGCGGGTGGAGAGACGAGGATTTGCACCGGCGCGGCTGGATTTGCGCTGATCGAAAATGCCTGAGGCCCCGCTTGCGCGCCACCGGCCCGATCGGCGTCCAGCGCATCGTTGGAAATAGCTGATGTCGATGCGGATGCGCCGCCGTACACCGACACAACTGTGATCGCGATCGCAAGCTTCCGGATCATTTCATGCCCTGCCATTGCCCCGATACCGCCAGCAGAATTCGCAATTTCCCCTCACCGGACGAGGAGGTCGGGGCTTGAACGGCGAGCTGTTCGACAAACAAGAACGGCATTCCGGCTTCGAGATCGTAGATCAGCGGCTGCAATGCCGGCTGATCGATTTCGCAGCTCGCGACCATGCTGACAAATCCCGCCTTGGATTGCGTGCCCTGCAAATCCAGCTGGGATGACAGAACATTGCCGCCGAGTTTCGTCACCGCGCCGGCGACCCGCTGCAGCAGGGCCGCACCGGCGACGGTCACCGTCGCCCCCTCCAGAAACGCCGAACCGGATGGCATCAGGACGTCCGCGGATCGCCCGCCGGATGCAGCGATGCTGCGGCCCTCGAGTTGATCCAGCAGCGCCGCCGACGATGCCACCGCGGCCCGCTGGTCGAGAATGTCGACAATGGAAGTGACAACCATGACCAGCAGCGCGAACACGAGTCCGGCGTAGGCTGCCGCCGCCAGGATCGGCGACGCCGCGAACGATTTTCTCAAAGCAGCCGCGAGGTTCATGTGCCCGATCCGAAAGACGGCGTGATGTGGGCCTCGAGGTGGAAACGCTCTCCCGGGTCATTCTGCCCGCGCGTGGTGGGCGCAAAGAAAGTGGCGCGGGCAAATTGCGGCGACCTCTCCATCAATCGGATCAAAGACGGCGCATCCTGCGTCATACCGACGACCTGAACCTTGTCGCCTTCGATCCGCAACTCCGTCACGTAGGTGCTGTCGGGCAGCGCCTGCGAGAGGGCTTCAAGCACCATGACGCTGGATGGCGTCGTCTGCTTGCGTTTCGTCAGCAGGTTCAAGGCCGTCCCGCCCGTGGCATTCGGGTCTGACCGTAGCGACGCGCGGCGTTGCGAAATCCGGCGCTGTATTTGTTCCTGCTCGGCGTCGAGAGTGCTCCCGATGTAAGCCGCAACGATCAGGGAGGCGGCGGCCGCAAGGCCGGCTGACAGCAAAACCACGCGCAGAATGCGCGGCACATCTACCGCCCGTCCGACCACGCCCTGCAGCGACCTGTCGAAGACCTTGATCTTCACAGGTGCGTGCTCGCCGTCTGGAAGCACGGCGAACGCGGCAACCGATGCGGCCCCCAGGCCGGTCGCCAATTGGACGAGAGGCTGGACGTCATGTTTCGACATCGCGGCCAGCGTCAGCTCGATGCGCTCATTCGCAATCGCCGACGGCGGACTCCAACCGAAAACCACGTCATCCGCCGCCCAGGGCATCAGACGGTCGATCTGCGCGCGGATCATGCCATCGAGAAAACCTGCCGCCTGCTTGGGAAAGTCTAGCGAACGAAACAGCACCTGGCGGGACGCCAGCAGGACTTCAACCCGGCTGCCGCGAAGTGTCGTCTGCCAATCCGCAGGCAGGCAGGGATTGGGCCGGCCATGCGAGGAGAGGCGAAACGAAACGTCCGGCGGCGCGGGGCCGTTGCGCCCAGGCGTGACCTTGGCCGTGAACGTGTTGTCGCCGCCTTCACTGAGCAGGATCTGCCGCCGGCGCACATATCGATCGATCATGGAATTGACGGCCCTGGCAACGGCCGCGATCCATTCACCGAACAGCGCTTTGAGTTCAGGGATCATCGCCATCAATCACTCGCCATTTTCTGCGGCCGACGGCCAGCCTCCACGTCATCGTGCCACGACAGCACGCGGTAAGGATCCTGGTTCCCGCCCAGCGCGATCACGACCTCCGACGAGATTCGACGGCCATTGTCGAACTGGACCGTCGTCAGGATGCGAAAGGAGGTACTTATGGGGATCGTCGCACTGGCCTGCGCCGGGCCAAGTGCAGCTGCGACCGCAGGTGAGTCTCTCGTCAACGCCGGCCGCTGGCTCAGGAAATCTTTCAGAGCGGAAGGCGTCATGCCGGGCAATGCGGCGATGATCTCTGGCGGCGCGATCAGCACATCGACGTTGGACGATCCGCTAAAGACCGTCACGAACGGCAAAGCGCGATCGATCAGGACCGGAGTCATGCCGAGAACGAGACTGAGCTCATTCACATGGGTAAAAAGCGCTTGCCGTGGAGAATAAGCAAGGCCCGCGGCGCCATAAAGCGCCTCTTCGTCGTTGGCGGCATTGGCCGTGGGACGCGTCCGCCACCCGACGATCCGGTCGGCATATTCCCTGGCGGCCTGCTGATCGGCACCGAGCCCTGCGAATAGATTGGCCAGCATCTCTTTGGGCGCGAAGTTGAGATCGATGCGGGCGGCTTCCGAGGTAAAGCTGACAAGGACGTCCGCATTGTCCAACCGGAAGTGAAACGACCCCAGCGCGGGACGCGCCTTGTCGCCCGCTAGCAGCAACTGGTAGGCCGTGAGTTCGAGGCTGGCCGACACCAGGGCCTCCGCCTTCAGTCCGGTATCATTGATGGCCAACGCCTGCGCCGAATTGGACAGATAAACTGAAAAGATCGTCGCCAGCGCCGCCAAGGCCGCGAGAATCCAAAGCACGGCGACGATCACGAAGCCGCGCTCCGAGGCCGCTGCAGCCGCGCGCTGAAGTTTTTGCGTCACCGCGATCCTCCCTGCCCTGTCGCAGCGTTCCCGGCCCGTGAATTTCCTTGTGAATTTCCTTGAGGGCTTCCTTGGGGATTATTCGGAGCACCGGATTTGCCGTCACAGCCGCCGTCCGGCTGGGCGCACTCGCCTTGCGCTGGCGACTGGACATGAACCGGCGCCACCGTAGAAATCGAGAGGATTCGTTCGCTCGCCGCATCGCGTACCGTCAGCTTGATGGCCGCCGGCAGCTTATCGGCGTCGCGCCAGCTGCTTTTCCAGATCCGGTCTGGGCCTGCATAGGCGAACGACAGCCGAAATGGCGCGCGCAACAGCAACACCGGTTCGCCGAAATGAATTTGCTCTGACAGCGACGATGCCAGCGGCAACGGCTGGAATGGCGCGCGCGAGCGGACCGTCACGAGGCCCTGACGATCGGTGGTTTCGCCGACCCGAACCACATCCAGCCCGGGCCCGGCGTTCGGGCCCAATGCGGTCCGCACGAACGTCACCGACAGCTCCGAGCCCTCGAACAACGGATGGCGCGCGTCGCGATTGGCCGACACATATTCCGCGGCCGCAAGATCGGCGCCGATCCGCTGCAGCGCGATGCCGATCAATTCACTGCGCTGGATACGCTCAAGGCCGCGATTCCAGTTTGGCAGCCATTGCGCGGTGATGTTGGCCAGCGCCGAAAGCACCAGGCCCATCAACGCCATCGCCACGAGGGTCTCGATCAGCGAAAAGCCGCCCTCTCCCACCCGTTGCCTTGCGGGCGAAGCGCTCATTGCGGCGGCCTGTGCATCAGGCGAACGGTGCGAAGGTCGGACACAGCGCCGGAGGAGGATCGGACCTTAATTCTGACGAGTGCGGGAATCCAGGCGGCGTCCGCGCCGGGCACATCCCAGCCCTCGCCCATCGGTCCGACGTCGATCGTCCACTTATAGTCGTCGATCTGTCCCGACAATACGCCGGGCCCAAGTTCGGCACGCGGCGGGATGCCGGCAGTCATGACCGTGCGTGCGGTTTGCATCAATGTCACGTGCTGCTCAAGCAAGCGCACGCCGCGTACGTTCGTCGACATAACAGATCCAATCGCCACGATCGAGACGGCAACGACCGCCAGTGCGATCAACACTTCGAGGATCGTGAAGCCGGCGTCGCGACCGTCAATTGGTGGCGGAGCTGCGGGAGACAATTTCGATCCTTCCGGTCAGCCAGTTGACACGAATTTCGTAGCCGGCATCGAGCCGGGTCAGCGCGATGGTCCCGCCGCACGACATTCCGCTGGCAAAGAAGCTGATAGTCGACAAGGCCGCACGCCGGTTGCAGGTTTGCGGCAATAGCGCCTCGAAGCGGACGTCGTCCGGAATACGAATCATATCCGCGCTCACGCCCGACCGAATCGAGCGGGTTCCAGCATCGACCAGCGTGGCGACGTCCGCCCCGCGCCGAATCGCCGCGTTGCGGTCCGCCTTCAGAAGCGTCGCGGCCTGAAGCGCATAGGCCTGCAGGCGGGAGCGGGACGTATCGTGCGGTATGAACGGCAGCAGCACAGCCGCCATCATGGCGATGAGCGCGAGCACACACACCATCTCAAGCAACGTGAAGCCGTGTTCCGTGCCGTCACTCATTTTTCGCGCTGGCCATGTTTTCGATGGAAATGTCAGCCGCCAGACCACTGCCGCCTTCCTGGCCATCCGATCCGTAGGACATGATATCGTAAGGGCCGCGGTCTCCGGGCGAGCGATATAGATAGGCGTTGTTCCAGGGATCGTTGGGGACGTTGCCACCTTTAAGATACGGCCCGTTCCAGGCGGCTACACCCGGCGTCCGGCGCACCAGCGCCGCAAGGCCTTCCGCGGTCGAGGGGAACCGGCCTGCATCGAGATAGAACAGATCGAGCGCGCTGCCAAAACTCTGCAGCTGAATCTTCGCGGCCTTGACTTTCGATTCGCTGAGATAATTGAGAACGCGCGGGCCGATCAGGCCCATGATCAGGCCGATGATGGTGATCACCACCAGCATCTCCACCAGCGTGAAACCCTGCTGGCCAAACTCCTGCTGACGCCTGTCTTCCGCGCGCCGGGGGGAAAATCCGCCAACACGTTTTGCCGATCTCATGATGAACCAACCCTTGCTCTATCCGACAAGTTGCGTAACCGACAGAAGCGCGGTCATGACCGATACGATCAGTCCCCCGACAACTGTGCTGATGGTGACGATGGCAAGCGGCCCGACGATGCCGACGATACGGTCAAGGCTGCGCTGCAATTTCGCCTCGTAGAATTCGGCGACCCGGCCCGCCAGCACCGGCAATTGCCCGGTCTCCTCGCCCAGCCGCAGCATGCGGATTGCCATCGGTGGCATGTTGCTTGATGCGAGCAGAGCGTCCGAAAGCTTGCCGCCGTGACGAACGCGATCGGCTGCCGTCGTCCAGGTCGTGACGCTTCCGGTGACTGCCATGATGTCGACCAGGATGCGCAAAGTAGCCGTGAGATTGACGCCGCTACCGAGCAGCACGCCGAGATTCCGGCAAAACAGACTGGTGCGGTAAAATTGGAAGACGCCGGCGATACCGGGAACGCCAGAGGCCGCGGTCATGATCGCGGCGCCTGCGCCCGGCCGGCGAAGCAGGTACCAGACACCGGCCACGAACGAAGCGGAGGCAAACATCATGACGGCCGCGTTCGCCCGAAGAAAGTCCGACAGCTTGATGAAAATGCTGAGCGCGGAATCCGATTTTGCACCGAAGTCCTGCAGCACCGCAGAAAACTGCGGCAGCACGAACAAAATAAAGAACAGCATGACGCAGGCCGCCGCAATCAGAACGAAGGTCGGGTACTGCATCGCATCCGTGAGTTTGCGGCGCATCAGTTCGGCCCGCGCCCGCTCCGCTCCCAGCATCTCGAGCACTTGATCGAGCGTGCCCGATACTTCGCCGACGCGAACCAGCGCGACGTACATGGCGGGAAACAAGGACGGGTGATCCGCAACCGCGCCGGCGAAACTTTCTCCGGTCAGAAGTGCAGCCCGCAATTTGCCGACCACCGGACGAAGCCGGCCGACATCGGCATCATCAGCGAGCAATTCGAGGGCGTCGTCCAGGCGCGCCCCCGCCTTCAAAAGCAGGGCCATGTCGCGGGTGAATGTCGTTACTTCCGCCGGGCTCGGCCGGCCGAAGAAACCGAAACCGGAGCTTGAGGCGGCAATAGTTGCCTTGTCTTCTATGGTTTCGATCGGCAGCAGTCGCAGATACTCGATGCGGTGAGCAACTTCCGCCGCCGTCGGAGCCGATAGCGTACCGTGCACGATCTCTCCGTTCTGCGTCAGGGCCCGGTAGCGGAAATTCGGCACGATCTCACCTCACCGCGCAGTCGTAACGCGGAGTATTTCCGCGGGCGAGGTCAGGCCGGCGCGGCATTTCGCGACGCCGTCGTCGAGCATCGTCGTCATTCCGGCGCGGATCGCGGTCTGATCGATTTTCAGTCCATCGGTCTTTTCCCCGATCAGTTCGCGAACCTCGTTGGTGAGTTCAAGAATCTCGAACACGCCGAGCCGGCCGCGATAGCCCGTGCCGCCGCAGCGTTCGCACCCGCAGGGGCCCTGAATGGTTTCGCCGCTCCGGAAGCCGAGCGCGCCCAGTCGAGGGTCTTCGGCAAAATCCGCCCCGACGAGCGTCTTTGGCATTTTGCAGCGGTCGCACAGCTGGCGAACCAGCCGCTGGGCAACCACGGCTCGCAGGGTGGACCGCAGCAGATATCCCTCGACGCCGAGATCGAGAAGCCGCGGTACCGCGGCGGCCGCCGATTCGGTGTGGAGTGTCGTCAGAACGAGGTGACCGGTGAGGGCCGCATGAACGGCGACGTGAGCGGTTTCGGGGTCGCGCACCTCGCCGACCATGATCACGTCCGGATCCTGGCGCACGAATGAACGCAGCGCCGCCGCGAACGTCAGTCCGATCGCCGGCTTGATCTGTGCCTGATTGACACCGGGTATGTCGTATTCGACGGGATCCTCGACGGTCAGGATTTTTCGACCCGGCTCGTTCAGGATCGACAGGATCGTCGCCAATGTCGTGGTTTTACCGCTGCCGGTCGGGCCGGTGATGACGATCATGCCATGCGGCAGCTTCAGCAATCGTCTGAGCGTGGTATCGTCGGCCTGCGAAAATCCCAGCTTTTCGACCACCAGCAGGCCGCGATCCTTCGGCAGGATACGTATGACCGCGGATTCCCCATGCTGCATCGGCATGATCGCGACGCGAATGTCGACATCGGTACGCCCGGCCCGCAGCCGCGCCGCGCCATCCTGCGGAAGCCGGCGCTCCGCGATGTTGAGGTTGGCGACGATCTTGATGCGCGAAATCACGGCTTGCGGCAAGACGCCGGCCGGCGCGGCCACCGGCCGCAGCAGGCCGTCAATCCGCATGCGGACCACCAGCCCGGTATGAAAGGGCTCGATGTGAATGTCGCTAGCGCGCAGCTCTACAGCCTTCTCGAAGAGATCATTGACGGCGCGAACAACCGGCGCCCCGCTGGCAAGGTCGCGCAGGCTTTCGATATCATCTTCGCGTAGCTGATGCGGTTCGCTACCGGCGAGCAAATCGACATCGTCGCCGCCGAGACGCTGATCGAGGATGATCGTGAGATCTTCAACCGACGCCACCTTGATCGCGACATCGGCCCGTAGCACGATT